>Ga0247719_1000513_pt1 | contig 22754 bp, 20 predicted proteins | sample 41E_DmetaG_FD_189046 | JGI IMG/M metagenome (GOLD analysis project Ga0247719, IMG submission 189046) | Soil microbial communities from hillslope of Landscape Evolution Observatory, University of Arizona, Oracle, AZ, United States - 4-1-E_D | ecosystem: Engineered > Artificial ecosystem >...
GACCGAAGCAGACCATCAGAAGGTCAGCGCCGCGATCGCCGCGGTCGAGGCGAAAACCGACGGCGAGATCGTCGCCGTCGCGACGCAGGCGAGCGACGCCTATCACGACGTCGCGCTCCACTGGGCGCTGTTGGTGCTGATTGGCACGCTTGCGATCTTCGCCGCCTTTCCTGACCTTCTCCGCTTCTGGTTCGACCTGTTCATGGGCGGCTGGCGGCCGGAACCGAGCCTGCGCGAGCTGCTGACGCTCTTGCTCGTCCTCGCCGTGGCCAAATTTACCGCCGTGCTGCTGGTCCTGCGCTACATGCCGCTGCGCCTCGCTTTGACGCCGGCCGCAACCAAGACGCGCCGCGCGCACCGCAGGGCGATCGCCTTATTCAAGGCGGCCGCCGAGCGCCGCACCGTCGGCCGCACCGGCATCCTGATCTATCTGTCGCTGGCCGAACATCGCGCCGAGATCGTCGCCGATGAGGCGATCACCAAAGTAACGACGCCGGAAACCTGGGGCGAGGCGATGGCGGCGATGATACGCGAAGTGAAGGAAGGCCGGATTGCCGACGGGATGGCTGCCGCAATCGAAAGGGTCGGCGTGGTTCTGGCCGAGCATTTCCCCAAGAGTCAGGACAATCCCAACGAAATCCCCGACAAGCTGATCGAACTGTGACGGACGAGGACGCGCCCACCGAGGTCATGTGGGAGGGGAAATACATCCGCGCGATGAAGCGCGGCCAATGGGAATTCGTCAGCCGCACGAACGACATCCAGGCGGTGGTTATCCTCGCCGAATATGACGGCAAGGTGATCCTGATCGAGCAGCCGAGGATCGGGCCCGGCCGGCGCTGCCTCGAACTTCCCGCCGGCCTCGTCGGCGACGAGGATGCTGATGCGACCGTCGAAAGCACGGCCGTGAAGGAGCTTGAGGAGGAGACCGGCTTCACCGCAGACCGGATCGAGCGCCTCGGCGACTTCTACGCATCACCCGGGATGCTGTCCGAAAGCTTCACCCTCGTGCGCGCGCACGGCGTGCGAAGAGTCGGCGAGGGCGGCGGCGACGAAAATGAGGATATTCGCGTGCACCTGGTTGCGCGACAAGAGATTCCGGCGTTCGCCGCGCAGATGCGAGAGCGGGGCTTTGGCATCGATGTTAAACTGCTGATGTTCATGCATTTTTGATCGATCGGCCAGTCGCTCGTCAGACCCCTGGCGGCCGTTGGTCGAACCCCGGCTTGCGGCTTCCGGCGCGAAGAGTAGAGCGGGGTCGCGAAATTCAGTTCCGAAGGGGAGATTCCATGGTTCGTCAATTGCTCGTCGGAAGCGCTGCGATTGCTCTGTGCGGATGCGCCGCACAGCATGCCGATGCTGGTGTCGAGCCGGCTGTGCCTATGGTTGCAAGCGGCCCGGCGCCCGCGCCCGCGCCTGCTGCGCTCGTGCCGGTGCCGGACAATATCCTGCTGAAAGAATGGACGGGGCCGTACCAGGGGGTCCCGCCGTGGGACCAGGTCCGCCCCGACCTGTTCCCGGGCGCCTTCCAGTTTGCCATCGACGAACAGCGCCGCGAGATCGAGGCGATCGCCAACAATCCGCAACCGCCGACCTTCGCCAATACGATCGAAGAGGGCGAGAGGGCTGGCCGGCGGCTGGATCGCGTCAACGCGGTATTCGGGGTGATGACCGACAATCTCTCGACGCCCGAATATCAGGCGCTCGACAAGGAATGGTCGCCCAAGCTGACTGCGGCCTATGACGAGATCGTTCTCAACCCGAAGCTCTTCCAGCGGATCGAGACGCTCTACAACAACCGCGCGAGCCTCGGCCTGACCGCGGTCCAGAATCGCCTCCTCGAGCGGACCTATGAAAGCTTCGTCCGGCGCGGCGCAAAGCTCAATCCAGAGCAGAAGACGCGGCTGACCGAGATGAACAAGCAGCTGTCCTCGCTCTTTGCCGAGTTCAATTCGCGCCTCCTCGCCGACGAGGCCACCTTCATCCGCGCGAGCGCGGCCGAGATGCGGGGCGTTCCGCAGGACATGCGCAATGCCGCGGCCGCTGTCGCCAAGGACAAGGGCCTTCCCGCCGGCACTTTCGCGATCCGGAACACCCGCTCCGCGGTCGAGCCGATCCTGACGTTCGGCGACAATCGCGCGCTGCGCGAAAAAGTGTGGCGGGCGTTCGTCAGCCGCGGCGACAACGGCAATGCCAACGACACCAATGCGATCATCTCGCAGATCGTGAAGCTGCGCGCCGAGCGCGCCAAGCTGCTTGGCTATCCGACACACGCCCACTGGCGGATGCAGGACACGATGGCCAAGCAGCCGGAGCGGGCGATGGACCTGATGATGCGGGTCTGGCCGGCCGCGGTCGCGCGGGTCCATGAGGAGGTCCGCGACATGCAGCCGCTTGCGCGCCGCGATGGAATCCGCGGCGGCATCGAGCCGTGGGATTACCGTTATTATATGGAGAAGGTGCGCAAGGCGCGCTTCGACCTCAGCCAGGACGAGATCAAGCCCTATTTCGAGCTGTCGAACCTGGTCAACGGCATGTTCTGGATGGCCGGCCAGCTCTACGACATGCAGTTCAAGGAAAATACCGGCGCGGTGCCGGTCTTCCACCCGGACGTCCGCACCTGGGAGGTAACCGACGGCAAGACCGGCAAGACGCTGGGCGTGTTCTACCTCGACACCTATGGCCGCGAGGGCAAGCGCTCGGGCGCGTGGATGACGACCTACCGCAGCCGCGCGCGCCTCACCGGTGACGACATCGTGCTGGCGTCGAACAACAACAATTTCAACAAGCCGTCGCCGGGCGAGCCGGTGCTGATCAGCCTCACTGACGCCGAGACCTTGTTCCACGAATTCGGCCACGCGATCCATTATTTGCTGGTCGACGTCACCTATCCCTCGCTCGGCGGGAGCCAGCGCGACTTCGTCGAATATCCGAGCCAGGTGCACGAGAACTGGCTGCTCACGCGCCCGGTTCTCGACCGGTTCGCGCTGCATTATCAGACCAAACAGCCGATGCCGGCCGCGCTGGTCCAGAAGATCGAGAAAGCGAATACCTTCAACAAGGGCTTCGAGACGGTCGAATATCTGTCCTCGGCCCTTGTCGACATGAAGCTTCACCTCGACCCGGACGGCAACATCGATCCGGACGCTTTCGAGCGGCAGACGCTGGCGGCGATCGGAATGCCGAAGGAAATGGTGATGCGGCACCGGCTGCCGCAGTTCGGACATTTGTTCAGCTCGGACGCTTACTCCGCCGGCTATTATTCCTACCTCTGGTCGGAGGTCATGGACGCCGACACCTGGGCGGCGTTCATGGAAACCGGCGATCCGTTCAACAAGACGATCGCCGAGCGTTTTGCGCGGATCATTCTCGCCACGGGTAACGAGCTCGACCGGGCGGAGGCCTATCGCCAGTTCCGCGGCCGCGATCCGGATGTGAACGCGTTGCTGCTGCGCCGCGGCTTCCCGATCACTTCGGGTCAATAAGAGGCGAGGCCCTTCCCATTCCGGGAAGGGCCTCGTCCGGCCAGCTGCTGGCCGAATCCGCGTGAACCGCTGCGCGGCGTCGTGCGTTGGGCGCGGACGATGCCACGCCTGGTTCATCTGTCTGACCTCCACTTCGGCGCCCACGACGATCTCCTGGTCGAGGCGGTGCGCGGCGAGGTTGATGCGCTGCGGCCCGATCTGGTCGTAGTCAGCGGCGATTTCACGCAGCGGGCGCGGACCGAGCAATTCCGCCAGGCCTGCCGATTCCTCGAGGCGTTGCGCGACGCCGGGCACGAAGTCATCGGCGTGCCGGGCAACCACGACGTCCCGCTGTACGATGTGCTCCGGCGCTTCCTTTCGCCGCTCGCGCGGTACCGCCGCTTCATCGACGAAACCCTGTGCCCGTTCGTCGAGCTACCCGGCGTCGCGGTGCTCGGGATCAACACTGCGCGCTCGCTGACCTTCAAGGACGGCCGGATCAACAAGGAGCAGGTGGAGTTCATCCGCGAGACCTTTGCGCGCACTCCGTCGGAAGCGGTGCGCATCCTCGTCACCCATCATCCTTTGTTCGCGCTGAGGGTCGGCGAGAATTTGGAGCGCGCGATCGGCCGCCAGGAACTGGCGCTCGACGTGGTCGAGGAATCCGGCGTCGACATGCTCCTTGCCGGTCACGCGCATCACGCGTCCGCGCAGGATTCTGGCGATCTCGTCACCCGTATCGGCGGAGTGCTCGTGGTCCAGGCAGGCACTGCGACCTCGACCCGGCTGCGCGAGCAGGATCAAAGCTTCAACAGCATCGACATCGGCGAGGGATCCGTCAGCATCACGGTCCACGGATGGGACGGGTCGGCGTTCCGCGCCGGCGAAGCGCTGCCCTATAAATATGAGGACGGGCGCTGGCGCATATTGAAAGCCGAGGAGCCCGCGTCCTAAGGGTCCAGACGCATAACCGGCAAGGGCGACCGCCTCCGGCGGCGGGCGGCTTTCGGCGCATGGCGGCGTCGCTCGTCGGTCACGATGCATCCACATCGCTCCCTCCTCGCTCCTAGCCCTGCACCGAAATCCGCTCCGTCACGACCGTTGCCGGCTATGGGTCTGGACCCTAGACCGGGCGCATGTCCCTGCCCGAAGACTTCGACCTCAGCGCCTTCGTCCGCAACGTGCTGGCCGAAGATCTCGGCAGCGGCGGCGACGTCACCTCGCGCGCGACCATCCCCGAGCAAGCGCGCTTCACCGCCGAATTGCGCGCGCGGGAGCCGATCGTTCTTGCCGGAATTGAAATTGTGGCGGCATTCTTCCGGTCGCTCGATCCGCAAGTGGCAATCGATCAGGCCCAGCGCGACGGCGACCGCATCGAGGCCGGTGCGATCCTGATGCGCCTCAGCGGCAATGCGCGGGCGATGCTCGCCGCCGAGCGCTCGGCGCTCAACACCCTTCAGCATTTGTCCGGCATCGCCACGCTCACGCGCCGATATGCCGATGCGATCGCCGGCACCGGCGCCGTGCTTCTCGACACGCGCAAGACTCTGCCGGGCCTCCGCCTGCTGGAGAAATATGCGACGCGCATGGGCGGGGCGCAGAACCATCGCATGCGCCTCGACGACGGCCTGCTGATCAAGGACAATCATGTCGCGGTTTGCGGCGGCGTCGCCGAGGCGGTGGGCCGGGCGAAGGCTGCCGGCACCGGGCTCCCCGTCCAGGTCGAGGTCGACCGCATTGACCAGATCGAACCGGCGCTTGCAGCCGGCGCCGACCGCTTGCTGCTCGACAATATGGATCCGGCGATGCTGCGCGAGGCCGTCGCCCTGGTCGCGGGCCGGGTTCCGCTCGAAGCCTCGGGCGGCGTCACGCTCGACACGATCCGCGCGCTTGCCGAGACCGGCGTCGATTTCATTTCCGTCGGCCGCATCACCCAGTCCGCGCCGGCGGTCGACATCGGGCTCGATTACGCGCTCGCTTAGGAACTCCGCGCCTTCCAAAACATTCGCTTCTCCCGATAAGCGGCCCTATATGGCCGCAGCGAAATGGCGCAGCTGCGCCGGGGAGACGCAATTTGTTCAAAGGGCTGCAGCCCATCATCTATGGTGGCCGTGAAGTCTGGCCGCTGATCGAAGGCGGGAAGGGCGTTAGCGCGACCAATCACGCCAGCAGCGGCGCCTGGGCGGCGGCCGGCGGCATTGGCACCGTGTCCGCGGTCAATGCCGACAGCTACGATCCCGAGGGGCGGATCGTGCCCCAGGTCTATCATGGGATGACCCGCCGCGAGCGGCACGAAGAGCTGATCCAATATGCGATCGACGGTGCCGTCGCGCAGGTCCAGCGCGCCTACGACATCGCGTCGGGCAAGGGCGCGATCAACATCAACGTGCTGTGGGAAATGGGCGGCGCGCAGCGCGTCCTCCACGGCGTGCTCGAGCGCACCAAGGGCCTCGTCACCGGGGTCACCTGCGGCGCGGGCATGCCCTACAAGCTCTCCGAGATCGCCGCCTCCTACGGCGTCAGTTACTTGCCGATCATCAGCTCGGCGCGCGCTTTCCGCGCACTATGGAAGCGGGCCTATTCGAAGGCCGCCGAATGGCTCGCCGCGGTCGTCTACGAAGACCCGTGGCTGGCCGGCGGCCACAACGGCCTCAGCAACGCCGAAGATCCGCGCCAGCCGCAGGACCCCTACCCGCGGGTCAAGGAGCTGCGCGAAACGATGCGCGCCGAGGGCATCGCCGACAGCGTGCCGATCGTCATGGCCGGTGGCGTGTGGCGCCTTGACGAGTGGGAGAATTGGATCGGCAATCCCGAGCTCGGGCAGATCTGCTTCCAGTTCGGCACCCGCCCGCTGCTGACTCAGGAAAGCCCGATCCCGCCGGAATGGAAAGCGCGGCTGATGACGCTCGAGGAAGGCGACGTGCTGCTGCACCGCTTTTCACCGACCGGTTTCTATTCCTCCGCGGTGCGCAATTCGTTCCTCAGGAACCTCGAGGCGCGCAGCGAACGGCAGATCGCGTTCACCAAGGAGCCGATCGGCGACCATCATTTCCAGCTCGATGTCGGCATCGGCACCAAGAAGAATTTCTGGGTGACCAAGGGCGATCTGATCCACGCTCGCGAATGGTATGCGCGCGGTTACACCAACGCGATGAAGACCCCGGACGACACGCTGATCTTCGTCACGCCCGAGGAAGAAAAGCAGATCCGCGTCGACCAGGCCGAATGCATGGGCTGCCTCAGCCAGTGCGCATTCTCGTCATGGGCCGACAATGAGAAGAATTCGACCGGCCGCCTCGCCGACCCGCGCAGCTTCTGCATCCAGAAAACGCTGCAGGACATCGCCCACGGCGGCCCGGTCGAGCATAATCTGATGTTCGCCGGCCACGCCGCATTCCGCTTCAAGAGCGACCCTTTCTATTCGAACGGCTTCGTCCCGACGGTGAAGCAGCTGGTCGATCGGATCCTGACGGGGGCTTGAGTTTGAGATGGGGCGGGGGGTGAGCGCCGCGGCATTACTGTTCCTTCTCCTGATTGTCGCCGGCTGCGCATCGGTGGGGACGCGCCAGGTGGAAGATGTGACTCACGCCTACACGGCCCACCTGGGCCTTGAGAAGGCCTGGTGGGTGACCTTCGCTCCCCGCCCTGACCCGAACAGCGCCGCGAACGGCCTCGCGCGGCCGCGCGCATACCAGTCCGCGATACTGTCCTATTTCGACGACCCTTCGGTCACGGCACAATTGCCGACCGAAGCAGCGGCGGATCTCGCGCAATCGGGGGCGGTGTTCAGCGGCCGAGCCGACCTGGACCGGGATGGCGCGGTGGAATTGTACCGCACCGGATTTGCGCTGAGCCCCGACGGCAGCAGGACATCGTTTCTGGCGGTCTGGGAGAATGGTCGATTGCTCCACACCGAATTCGAGGAGGCGCAAAGATCGCGCAATGTCTTTTCGGCGCTCGCGCTTCCTCAGGACGGCCGCGAGGGAAGCTGGCTTTTCTGCCTTTCTTGCGGCGATTTCTTTTCCTTTTCCCTGCAGGACAAGCGACTCAAATTCTCCGCCAAGGAGCCGGGGCTGTGACGCTGCCGGGCGGAAGCCTCCGAACCCTGGCTGTAGGAGGAGTGCTCCCTCTTCTGTTGATCCTGCTCGCATCACCTGCATCGGCGCAGGACAAGAAAACACCTTACTGGGCGTCGATCGCGTCGGGACAGGCAATGACCCGCACGGGACCTGGCAAGAACTATCCCGGTATCTGGCTGTACCAGCGCCGCGACCTGCCGGTGCGCGTTCTCAAACGGTTCGAAAGCTGGCGGCTGGTCGAGGATCCGGACGGCGCGCAGGGCTGGATGCTGGTCACTTTGCTGAGCGACCGGCGAACGGCCATCGTCAAGCCGGGTGAGCCGCGTCCGCTCCACGCCCAGCCCGATGGCAGCGCCGCGGTCCGCTATCTGGCCGAGCATGGCGTCGTCGGGCGCATCGGCAAATGCAAGGGCGACGGCTGGTGCCGGATCGAGGTCGGCAAGCGGCAGGGCTATATCCGCACGACCGACCTTTGGGGCGTGGCCGACAACGAGGTCGTGAACTAGCAAGGGGGAGACCGAGCAATGAAGGCAATGACAGCGATATTGGCGCTTGTGGCAACAGCCGCATCAGCAGCCCCTCCGCGTCCCGCAGTCGAATATTTCCCCGCCGGGCCCAACGCCCCGTTCTCCAGCTCTGTTCGTGTCGGCGACGTGCTCTACCTTTCCGGCGCGATCGGCGTGCGCCCCGACGGCACGCTGCCCGAAGGGTTCGAGGCGCAGGCGAAGCAGACGATGGAAAATGTCGGCGCGGCGTTGAAGGCGCGCGGCCTCGGTTGGGGCGACGTTTTCAAGTGCACGGTGATGCTCGACAACATGGCCGACTGGCCCAAGTTCAACGAAATTTACGTGCCCTATTTCCCCAAGGGCAAGCTGCCCGCACGCAGCGCTTTCGGCGCCGATGGGCTAGCGCTCGGCTCGCTGGTCGAGCTGGAGTGTCTTGCCTATGCAGGTAAGCGGTAGGTCAGATCAGTCGGTGCCACTGCAGACCATGGGGCAAATCGAAAGCGGCGTAGTCAAGTTGTAAAACCCGCCTCCTCCTAGGCTCGCAGGCGGCCTCGGACGCGTGTAAAATTGGCGTGGAATACAGCCAGATGTCTCCCGCATTGGCGAGGCACTGCGCAGTTCCGCATCTCGCAACAACAGCCTGTATATCCTCCTCGGCAATTCTCCCGAGGCGGTGAGAACCAGGAGCTATCAGCAGTGGCGCGTTACGCGCGGTAACATCATCCAAATGCACGCGTACGGTCACCATCCTGCTCAAAATCTCGTAAGGCGGCGAAACATGTAAGAGCCCGGCCTTTCTCGTCCACGGCTCGAAGCCCGTGACGTCGATGCGTCTTTCGACACAGATGGTGCGATCTTGGTGCCAACCGAGCCCCCAGTTCGATCTTTCGGATTTGTTGAAGAACAGGGCTCGAACGGGACGTGCCGAGCAACCGATTGCGGACGCAGCAATCATGCCGATCACGCCATCAGCTGTGAAAAGGTTCGGATGCGCCGACAGCTTCTCCAAACGGGTTCCTGGCACGTCGTCGGGTATGTGGGCGAAGGCGGTACTGAGATCGGCCAAGGAACTTAGCGCGGTAGCGGCGAAAAGCTGCGCCCCGTCCCGCGAAATCTCAAGGGTATTGGGTGGCTGCTCGCTTCGGTTCAAACCAGCTCCACCGCCACCGCGGTCGCCTCGCCGCCACCGATGCACAGGCTTGCGACTCCGCGCTTGCCGCCCTTTTGCTTGAGCGCGTTGATCAAAGTGACGATGATGCGCGTACCGCTGGCGCCGATCGGGTGGCCGAGCGCGGTCGCGCCGCCGTGGACGTTGATCTTGTCGTGCGGGATTCCGAGATCCTTCATCGCGAACATGGCGACGCAGGCGAACGCCTCGTTGACTTCCCACAAATCGACTTCGTCGGCTTTCCAGCCGGCCTTCTTCAAAACCTTGTCGATCGCGCCGATCGGGGCGACGGTGAATTGGGCGGGCTCCTGCGCGTGGGCCGCGGTGGCGACGATCCGGGCGACCGGCTCCAGCCCCTTCTCGCGAGCTTTGGATTCGCTCGTGAGCACCACTGCAGCGGCTCCGTCGGAGATCGACGAGCTGGTGGCGGCGGTAATCGTCCCTTCCTTGGCGAAGGCGGGTTTCAGCTGCGGGATCTTGTCGGGGCGGCCGCGGCCGGGCGCCTCGTCGGTGTCGACCTGGGTCTCGCCGGCGCGGCTCTTGATCGTCACCGGCACGATTTCGTCCTTGAACCCGCCATTGTCGATCGCGTCCTTGGCGCGGCGCAGGCTTTCGATCGCATAATTGTCCATCTGCTCGCGGGTCAGCTGATATTCGTCCGCGGTGCATTGGGCGAAGCTGCCCATAGCCCGGCCTTCCTCATAGGCATCCTCGAGCCCGTCGAGGAACATATGGTCATAGGCCGTGTCGTGGCCGATGCGCGCGCCGGAGCGGTGCTTCTTCAAGAGGTAGGGGGCGTTGGTCATGCTCTCCATGCCGCCGGCGACGATCACTTCGGCATTGCCGGTGCGGATCGCCTCGTCGCCCATGATCACCGTCTGCATGCCCGAGCCGCAGACCTTGTTGACCGTGGTCGCCTGGACCGACTTGGGCAGGCCCGCCTTGATCGCCGCCTGCCGCGCCGGCGCCTGGCCGAGACCGGCGGGAAGGACGCAGCCCATGTAGATGCGGTCGATGTCTTCACCGGAAACGCCGGCCCGTTCGACCGCCGCCTTGACCGCGGTTGCTCCAAGATCGGTCGCCGATGCGTCGGCAAGCGCGCCCTGCATCGATCCCATCGGGGTGCGCGCGATCGAGAGAATGACGGTCGGGTCGGCGTTGGTGGCCATTGGCTGCTCCAGAGAGTCGGATTGTTGCAGCGCACATAAGGCCGCCGGCTTGCTTGTTCAAATGCGGAAGGCGGTGCTAGGCGGCGAGGCGACAGGAGAGGTGGATGAGCGAAGCGGCACTCGATTTCGACCTTGGCGAGATGGCCGAGACCATCCGCGACACCACGCATCGCTTCGCGTCGGAACAGATCGCGCCGATCGCCGCCGAGATCGACGACACGGACGAATTCCCCAAGCAGCTCTGGCCGCAGATGGGTGAGCTCGGGCTCCACGGAATCACCGTCGAGGAGGAATATGGCGGGCTTGGCCTCGGCTATCTCGAACATGTCGTCGCGCAGGAGGAAGTCGCGCGCGCCTCGGCCTCGGTCGGCCTCAGCTACGGCGCCCACTCCAACCTTTGCGTCAACCAGATCCGCCGCTGGGGCAATGACGAGCAGAAGCGCAAATATCTGCCCCAGCTGATCAGCGGCGAGCATGTCGGCGCGCTAGCGATGAGCGAGGCCGGGGCGGGCAGCGACGTCGTCGGCATGAAGCTGAAAGCCGAAAAGAGCGGCAACGGTTACCGCCTCAACGGCACCAAATTCTGGATCACCAATGGCCATTATGCGGACACGCTGGTGGTCTATGCGAAGACCGGCGAGGGCAGCCGCGGGATCACCGCCTTCATCATCGAAAAGGACATGGAAGGCTTCTCGCCCGGGCAGAAGATCGACAAGCTCGGAATGCGCGGGTCGCCGACTAGCGAGCTGGTGTTCGAGGATTGCTTCGTCCCGCCCGAAAACGTGTTGGGCGAAGAGAATGAGGGCGTGGCCGTGCTGATGAGCGGCCTCGATTACGAGCGCACCGTGCTTGCCGGGATCCAGATCGGCATCATGCAGGCCTGCCTCGACGTCGTTCTGCCCTACGTTCGCGAGCGCAAGCAGTTCGGAAAGCCGATCGGCTCATTCCAGCTGATGCAGGCCAAGATCGCCGACATGTATGTCGCTCTCAATTCGGCGCGCGCCTATGTCTACCAGGTCGCGCGCGCCTGCGACGCCGGCCGCACGACACGCTTCGACGCGGCGGGCGCGATCCTGCTGGCGAGCGAAAGTGCGGTGAAGGTCGCGAGCGAGGCGGTCCAGGCGCTCGGCGGCGCCGGCTATACGAAGGACTGGCCGGTCGAGCGCTATTATCGAGACGCCAAATTGCTCGACATCGGCGCAGGCACCAACGAGATCCGCCGAATGCTGATCGGCCGCGAGGTGATCGGCTGATCTTCCGAACAATCCCTCCGTTGCCGCGTTAGCCATAGACGGAGGAGAATATGATCAAAATATTCGGCTGGGTCGTCGCCATCATCTTCATCATCGGCCTGCTCGTCGTCACCGGCATTTTGAAGGCCATTTTCTAGACCAACGCGACGGTTTTAAATTGCCGGACGACCGGCTAGGCGAGGCCAATGAGCGCGCCTCGCATCGAGACCGGCATCGACACCAATAGCGAAGAGTTCCGCGCGCGCAGCGAACATAATCGCGCGCTCGCCGGCAAGCTTCGCGCCGACGTTGCCGAGGCGGCGAAAGGCGGTCCGGACAAGCATCGCGAACGCCACGTCTCGCGCGGCAAGCTCCTGCCCCGCGATCGCGTCGAGCGGCTGCTCGACCCCGGCTCGCCGTTCCTCGAGATCGGCCAGCTCGCCGCCTGCGACATGTACGAGGGCGAAGTGCCCGGCGCGGGGATCATCGCCGGGATCGGCCGCGTGTCGGGCCGGCAGGTGATGATCGTCTGCAACGACGCGACGGTCAAAGGCGGCACTTATTATCCGATGACGGTCAAGAAGCATCTGCGCGCGCAGGAGATCGCGGAAGCGAACCGGCTGCCGTGCGTCTATCTGGTCGACAGCGGCGGCGCCAACCTGCCGCACCAGGCTGACGTCTTCCCCGACCGCGACCATTTCGGCCGCATCTTCTTCAATCAGGCGCAGATGAGCTCAAAAGGCATCGCCCAGGTCGCCTGCGTGATGGGCAGCTGCACCGCGGGCGGCGCCTATGTGCCGGCGATGAGCGACGAGAGCGTGATCGTCCGCAACCAGGGCACGATTTTCCTCGGCGGCCCGCCGCTGGTGAAGGCCGCGACGGGCGAGGAGATCAGCGCCGAGGATCTCGGCGGCGGCGACCTCCACGCAAAAAAGAGCGGCGTCGTCGATCACCTCGCCGAAAGTGACGAGCATGCGCTGACCATCGTCCGCGACATCGTCTCGACCCTGCAGCCAGAGGACGGCGCGGGCCTCGAGCTGCGCGAGCCGCGCCCGCCGCGCTTCGACCCGGAGGAGCTCTACGGCATCATTCCCGAGGACGTGCGCGCGCCCTACGACGTGCACGAGGTGATCGCGCGCATCGTCGATGCAAGCGAATTCCATGAGTTCAAGCCGCTCTACGGATCGACCCTGGTCTGCGGCTTCGCCCACATCTGGGGCATTCCCGTCGCCATCCTCGCCAACAACGGCGTGCTGTTCAGCGAAAGCGCCTTGAAGGGCGCGCATTTCATCGAGCTCGCCTGCCAGCGCCGCATCCCCTTGCTGTTCCTGCAGAACATCTCGGGCTTCATGGTCGGCGGAAAGTATGAGGCGGAAGGCATCGCCAAGCACGGCGCCAAGCTGGTCACCGCCGTCGCCACTGCGAGCGTACCCAAGATCACCGTCCTCATCGGCGGCAGCTTTGGCGCCGGCAATTACGGCATGGCCGGCCGCGCCTACTCGCCCCGTTTCCTTTTCACCTGGCCCAACAGCCGCATCAGCGTGATGGGCGGCGAGCAGGCGGCGAGCGTGCTTGCGACCGTCCACCGCGACGCCGACAAATGGACGCCCGAGCAGGCCGAAGCCTTCAAGCAGCCGATCCGCGACGATTACGAAGCGCAGGGCAACCCCTGGCACGCGACCGCGCGGCTGTGGGACGACGGCATCATCGACCCGGCGCAGACCCGCGACGTTCTCGGCCTGGCCTTCGCCGCAACGCTGAACGCGCCGATTCCAGACCGGCCGCAGTTCGGCGTGTTCAGGATGTGACGTGCCTGGGCACGTCACCCTGAACTTGTTTCAGGGTCATTTTCGTACAGGCTGATACTTTGGAGATGTGGATGCTGAAACACGTTCGGCATGACGGGGTGAAAAACTGCTGGAGCCGCGCCGAGATCGCGGAGCTGTTCGACCTGCCGTTTACCGAGCTGGTGTTTGGCGCCGCGGAGGTCCATCGCGCGCATCATGCGGCGGGCGAAGTGCAGCTGTGCACGTTGCTGTCGATCAAGACCGGCGGCTGTCCCGAGGATTGCGGCTATTGCTCGCAAAGCGCGCACGCAAAGACCGGGCTCAAGGCCGAGAAACTGATGGACGCCGAGGCGGTGCTCGCGGCCGCGCGCGCAGCCAAGGCGGCGGGGTCGCAGCGCTTCTGCATGGGCGCGGCGTGGCGCGAGCCCAAGGACCGCGACATGCCGGGGCTGACGCGGATGGTTGCCGAAGTGAAAGCGATGGGCCTCGAGACCTGCATGACGCTCGGAATGCTGACTGGCGCGCAGGCTCGCGCGCTCGCCGAGGCCGGGCTCGATTATTACAACCACAATATCGACACCTCGCCCGAACATTATGGCGCGATCATCTCGACACGGACCTTCCAGGAGCGGCTCGATACGCTCGAGGAAGTGCGCAGCGCGGGCATCGCCGTGTGCTGCGGCGGCATCGTCGGCATGGGCGAGAGCCGCAAGGACCGCGTCGGCTTCATCCACGCGCTGGCGACGCTTCCGCGTCACCCGGAAAGCGTGCCAATCAACGCGCTCGTGCCGGTCAGGGGCACCGTCCTCGGCGACATGTTCGACGGCGTGAAGATGATCGACGACATCGAGTTTGTCCGCACCGTCGCCGTCGCGCGCATCGCCATGCCGCGTTCGATGGTCCGCCTTTCGGCCGGCCGCGAGAGCATGTCGGAATCGACCCAGGCGCTCTGCTTCCTCGCCGGCGCGAACAGCATCTTCACCGGCGACAAACTGCTGACCACCGCCAACGCCGGCGACGACAAGGATGCGGCTTTGTTCGCCAAGCTCGGACTCAAGGCGCTCCAGGCCGGGGAGCCGATGCGGAGTGAAGCGGCGTAGCGGATTTTGCTGTCCTACAGCAGCATCATTCGGTTAGGCGCGAGGCAATGAGCCGGCTGTCCAATTTCCGACTTTGCGCTCCTCGCGTGTACGCGTGCGCGTATGCGCGCCCGCGCGCGCGTTGCACTGCCAACTTTGGCAACTTTCGCGCATGCTGAAATCTCTCCTCATCGCCAACCGCGGGGAGATCGCGTGCCGGGTGATCCGCACCGCGCGGCGGCTCGGGATGCGCACGGTCGCGGTCTATTCGGACGCCGACGCCAGAGCGCTGCACGTGCGCATGGCTGACGAGGCGGTGCACATCGGCCCGTCGCCAGCACGCGAATCCTACCTGCGCGGCGACGCCATCATCGAAGCGGCGAAGGCGACCGGCGCCGAGGCGATTCACCCGGGCTACGGCTTCCTTTCGGAGAATGCCGACTTCGCCCAGGCGGTGATCGATGCCGGCCTGATCTGGGTCGGGCCTAGGCCCGACAGCATCCGCGCAATGGGCCTCAAGGATGCGGCCAAGAAGTTGATGGCCGAGGCGGGCGTGCCCGTCACTCCGGGCTATCTCGGCGAGGACCAGGACCCGAAGCGGCTGAAGAAGAAAGCCGACGCGATCGGCTATCCGGTGCTGATCAAGGCCGTCGCCGGCGGCGGCGGCAAGGGCATGCGCCGCGTCGATGAGGCTGCGCAGTTCATGGACGCACTCGACAGCTGCAAGCGCGAGGCGGCGTCATCGTTCGGCGACGACCGCGTGCTGATCGAAAAATATATCCTCTCCCCGCGGCACATCGAGGTGCAGGTGTTCGGCGACAGCCACGGCAATGTCGTGCATCTGTTCGAGCGCGACTGTTCGCTCCAGCGCCGCCATCAGAAGGTGATCGAGGAAGCCCCCGCGCCGGGCATGGACGAAGAGACGCGCGAGGCGGTGTGTGGTGCCGCCGTGCGCGCCGCGCAGGCGGTGAATTACGAAGGCGCGGGCACGGTCGAGTTCATTGCTGATGCGGTGGAGGGCCTCAAGCCCGACCGCATCTGGTTCATGGAAATGAACACCCGCCTCCAGGTCGAGCATCCGGTGACCGAGGAGATCACGGGCGAGGACCTGGTCGAATGGCAGCTCCGCGTCGCCTCCGGCGAAAAGCTGCCGAAGCGGCAGGATGAGCTGTCGATCAACGGCCATGCGATCGAAGCGCGGCTCTACGCGGAGGACCCGGCGAAAGGCTTTCTGCCGAGCGTTGGCCGCCTTGAGCATTTCGATCTTGGGGATGACGGCCGGATCGAAACCGGCGTCGACGAAGGGGACTCGATCTCGCCCTTCTACGACCCCATGATCGCCAAGCTGATCGCCCGCGGCGATACGCGCGATGCCGCGATCGACGAGCTTGCGACGATTCTCGACAGCGTCGAGGTCTGGCCGGTCCGAACCAATGCCGGATTCCTTTTCAATGCCGTGCTCCACCCCGATTTTGCTGCAGGCGATATCGGCACCGGCTTCATCGAGGAGCATATTGCGGCGCTCGTGCCGGACCCCGATGCCGACGACACGATTTGGACCGGTGCGGCCGCGGTGGCGCTGGCCGTCGACGAGGAGGAGGAGCCATTTGCCGGCCTTGCCGGCTTCCGCCTCAACGATGCGGCGCAGGCCAGCGTCGCGTTGGGCGCGCAGGGCGGTTTCCGTACCATCTCGATCGAGGATGCCGAAATCGCGCCCGTTTCCGGCTTTCGTGACGAGGAGCGCGTCGTCGTCTTCTGCGAAGGCCAGGCATTTGAATTTGCCCTCGGCTCGCGCGGGACGGGGACCTCGCATGGTCTCCACGACGGCGAGATTGAGGCACCGATGCCGGGCAAGGTAACGGCAGTCGAAGTCTCGCAGGGTGCAAAGGTTGCCAAGGGACAACGGTTGCTCACGCTTGAAGCAATGAAGATGGAGCATGCTCTGACCGCGCCGTTCGACGGGACGGTCGCAGAGCTGCCGGCGAAAACCGGAGCGCAGGTCAGTGAAGGCCAGATGCTCGTACGGGTCGAACCTGAACCAAGTGCGCAGTGACGCATTGGTACGGCGAGGAGGACCTCCGATGCGCCTGTCGATTGCTATCCTGACCGCCGCCGCCCTCGCCGGCTGCAGCAGTTACGAACTGCCCAGGGGCGGCCCGGCGATGCCGCTGATCAACGCCTCGGGGCAGGTGATCGGCAGCGTCCGCGCCTGGCAGACTGCGGGCGGCGTCACCTTCCGGGTTGACGCGACCCAGGTCCCGCACGGAATCCACGCGGTCCACGTCCATGCCGTCGGCCGTTGCGACCCGCCGAACTTCACCACGGCGGGCGATCATTGGAACCCGACGGGGCGCCAGCACGGCATGAACAACCCGGCCGGTCCTCACGCCGGCGACCTGCCCAATGTCGAGGCCTCCGCGAACGGTGTCGTCAGCGCGGTTCTAACCCTTCCCGGCGCGACGCTCTCGTCCCCGCCCGGCGTGCCCGGAGCCCTGATCGATGCCGACGGCGCGGCTCTCGTGATCCACGCTCAGGCCGACGACTATCGCACCGACCCGAGCGGCAACAGCGGGGCCAGGATCGCCTGCGCGGTGCTTCAGCCTTACGCAGAGGTTCGCGGGCGCTAAGCCTGTTAAACTTTCGTTTACACGGCGATTGTAAACAGGTCTGTGCTGCTGTGGCGATTCGTGGGACTTCGCCTGCGGCAGGAGCGAACCCCAAGGCAGGGGACAAGCGGTGGGCATGCACGCCAATGTGGCGGTCGAGAGGCTGGGCCAATCCCGGATCGAGCGGCGCGAGCGCCGTCCGGTGAGCCTGCGCGCTTTCGCGCGAGGAGAGAGTGGCACCGGAGTGGAGGTGCTGGTGCTCGACCTTTCCTACGAAGGCTGCGGCATCGAGACCCAGGCCGCTTTCGGCGCAGGCGAGCGGCTCGAGCTGTCCGTCCTCGGATTGGGTGTGATCCAGGCCGTGGTCCGCTGGTGCGAGGATGGCAAGGCGGGGCTGGTTTTTGAGGGCGACGAGGCTGAAGCCGAAGCCCAATATTGGCCGCGGCGGTCGGAGCGGGTCGAGCTGACCGCTGAGGTCTCCCTGCGCCGGCTGGGGAAGTTCAACTATCGGGTGCGCGTGTTCGATGTCTCTCCCCACGGCTGCAAGGTCGAGCTGGTCGAGATGCCGCGCCTCGAGGAGCATGTGCTGGTCCGTTTCGAGGGGCTCGAGGCGCTTGAAGCGGAGGTCTGCTGGATTGAGGGGATGACCGCTGGCCTAAGGTTCGAAAAGCCGATCCACCCCGCGGTGTTTGCGCTTTTGCTCGAGCGTTTGGCTTAAGATCTTTATCCGTCCATATTGGAACGGACGGCATCCAAGCCGTTCGGGCGATGTGCCGAATGTCCAGCAAAAAGAGCGTGTTAGCACGCGTGTCAGCAATCGCGTGTTGGGTTCCGGAGCGATTTACGAGCAGCGCCGGCGCCCGTGGCGCGTAGTGCCGCTCGCCGTGGCCGCGGTGGCGCTGACGATCGCCGCCAGCGCCGGGGCGATGAGCACCATCCGCCACCTGACCGATGACCATTATGCGGCCGACGTGCTGCTTGAAAAGCTGGCCGCGCTCGATCCGCGGCACGATCCTGCGGATGGCGCTGACGATCGCCGCCAGCGCCGGGGCGATGAGCACCATCCGCCACCTGACCGATGACCATTATGCGGCCGACGTGCTGCTTGAAAAGCTGGCCGCGCTCGATCCGCGGCACGATCCTGCGGACAGCTAAAAGGCGCGGGTCAGGCCCAGAGTCATCTGCAGATATTTATAGCCGCGGCCCGCGGCGCTGGGGGTTTCGCTGAACAGCAGCGAGGCGTTGCCCGACCAGCCGCGCCGCGCCGGGCTGGTGACCTGGGCATTGGCGTAGCTCGATCGGCGCCAGCCGCTCGAAGCGTCGCGCTGCACGCCGACCCCGCCAGCGAGAAGGTAGCGCCAGCCGCTGTCGGTGAAGCGCCGGAGCTGCAGCACGGGGACGGCCTGGGCGTACCAGCGCGGCGAATAATAATCGAACTCGCGCGGCACGCTGTTGCGGAAATAGCGGGTCCGCAGCTGGACGCTGATCCCGCGCTTGGGATTGAGCACATGGACGAAGGTGGCGCGGGCGTGGAGGCGGACGTTGCGGCCGGTGAAATCCTGCACTCCGCCGACGAGAGTCAGCACATTGTTGTCATCGGCCGGAAGGTCGATCGCCGCGCCGCCGAAGGTGTAGTAGATCGGCCGCTTCAGGCCTTGCGGCGTTTCCAGGATCTCGCGCTCCAGGAACAGCTCCTTGCGGAAGCGCGATTGGTCGTGGATGCCGGCCGAGCCCAGCCATGTATGGCCGTCGGTCCCAAGGGTCGCATTCCACTTCCACCCGCCAAGCTCGTCGGCGGCGCGAAGGTAGGCACGCTCGCGCCCGTGCCATTTCTGTCCCAGGGGCTTGAACCAAGCCTTCTCGAGGCGCACTCCGAGCCGCTTGTCGGGCCCTTCGTAGCGCCAGTCGAGATTCAGCCCGGCCTTGGCGACGCTGGTGTCCTCGGCGTCGGTCGACAGGAAGAGGTCGCTGCCGACCGCGTGCTGCATGGCGCGGTCCTCGGCATATGCCGGTGCGGCGAGAAGCGCCGCGGCGCCGAGAACGATACGCCTCACTTGGTACCCCATTTCTTAGTCAGCCCGAGCACTTCGGCCCAATAGCCCCAGACGCAGACCGGCTGCATCAACAGCGTGTAGGCGAGCAGGTAGAACACGAGCCCGCCCGGGTTGTGCCGGACCTTCAAACCCTGCTCGGTCATCATCCGGCTCTGGATGCGGTAAATGACGATGTTCCAGAGGCCCGCGAGCGGCAGCACGGCCAATGTCATCGGCCCCGCGATCCAGAAGATCTGGAAGAAGATGGCGGCGATCACGCCGGGAATGAAGATGAAGGTGTAGGTAAGGTCGAGCGGCAGGAACAGCAGGTTCCACCAGATGAACATGACCGTCAGGCGCGGCTTGAACAGCAAGTCTTCGTGGTGGTTGAGCGCCTCGATCAGGCCGCGCGACCAGCGCTTTCGCTGCAGCGCGAACTGCTTGAAGGTCGTCGGGGCGTTGGTGAAAACGATCGCGTCCTCGGCATAGCCGATGCGATAGCCTTTCTTGAGCAGCGCCCAGGTGAGGACGATGTCCTCACCGACGCACTCGGGCCAGCCGCCGACTTCGATCAGGGCGTCCCTGCGGTAGACCGAGAAGGCGCCCTGCGCGACCAGCGTGCCGTGATACATGCTCTGCATGCGCTTCACCGCCGCGATGCCGTGGAAATAATCCCACTCCTGCGCGCCGGTCATGAGGTTGGTGCGCGAGTTGCGGACCAGGACCGCGCCGGCGACCGCGACCGTGCCTTCCGGATCGCACATCAGCCGTTCGACGATATAGGTCAGCGCGTCGGGCTTGAGCCGCGTGTCGCCGTCGATGGTGACGATGAGATCGTGGCTGGCGGCGCGAAGCCCGTCGTTGAGGACGGCCGCCTTGCCGCGATTGACCTGGAAGTCGATGATTCGCACCGTGACATTCGGGCCCACGGTGAGCTTGCGCCTCGCCTCCTCGGCGAGGGCGACGGTCCGATCCTTCGAACCATCGTTGAGAACCAGGATTTCGAGCGGCCCGGGGTAATCCTCGTGCGCCGCGGATGCGATCGTGTCGGCAATCGCGGCTGCCTCGTTGTAGGCGGCGATCAGGATCGTCACGCCGGGGTAGAATGGCAAGGGTCGCCGCCGCGGCCGTTTGTCCAGCAGCAAGGTGGTGATCATGAACGCATTCATGAAACCCGGCACGTAGGCGATGAAGGTGATCGCGAAGAGCGCGAACAGGGGGTGGGTGACCGCGCCGAGCTCGTCGACCCAGATTTGCGATAGCCAGACGCTGAGCATGGTCCAGGCAAGCGCCATTCCGACGGCGATCGCGAATTTGACGCGTACGGGGAAATATCGGCGGCGTGCTACCTGAGGCAGCAGCGCCGATGCTACGGAAGCCACGCTTTACGCACCCTGTTCTGGACTGACCACGCCCTGCGGCACGCTCAATGGCCGGCCGCGAGAGTTAGTTCCTGCTTACACAGATGAAGTTAAGGCAGAGACAAGGGTCGCGCCGTATCGGAGGAATCGCTGAGCGTCAGTCAAGCTGCGCCGTCCGTGCCAAACCGGCACGCGGCGCGAGCCCGGCGCCTAGTTCGCTGTGGTAATGGGGCCTTCGGTCGTCGTCGATGTCAAGCCCGCCGCGTTGATCCGGCCTTCGTAATGCTCGGCCATCTGCAAGTGGGCTTTTTGAGCGCGCGCATGCGGCGCGCGAGAGGCCGCGAGCCGCTCCTCGCGCGCGCGCTTCATCAGATAGTCCAGATCCCGATTCATGCGTGCTGTCCCCGACGCAGCGACTCGCATTCTACCACTTTTCCACAGGCAAGTGGATTCACGCCTGTAATGAACGGAGGTCGGCGCGTGGGGAGGCAGCGGTTGGGTATTACTGACGGTGCTCACCGCCCGGCTGGCTGACGCCTTCGAGCGCCTCATGGGCGCTTTCATCGTCCGTCTCGCGCGCCAGATCGCCGAGGCTGACGATCCCGCACAACCGCTCATCCTGGTCGATCACCGGAAGGCGACGCACCTGCGCGTCGCTCATCTTGGATGCCACGTCCTCGACGTCGTCGTCCGTCCTCGCGCAGATGATCTCGTTGGTCATCAGCTCGCGCACGGGCGTGTCGGGACCATAGCCCTTGGCGACGCCGCGCACGGCAATGTCGCGGTCGGTGATCATCCCGATGAGCCGGTCGCCTTCGGTGACCGGAATCGATCCCGCATCGGCGCTAAGCATGAAGGAAGCGGCCTGCTGAACCGGCTCGTCCGGGCGGACCGTTTGCACCTCGCGAGTCATCACTTCGCTGACTTTCATCGTCCCTCTCCTTGTGTGGAAACCCACCCATCAAACGAACGGCTTGAGAGGGCCGTTCCTTGGCTAAGGCACGTTCTCGGTCAGGAGGTCGTAAGTCGCGACCAGCTCGTCCTTCTGGTTGAAGATCTCGACCGCCCAGCGGACCTGGCCGGCCTCTTCCGATTTGATCGATTTGGCGCGAACGGTGAGCTCCACGCGCATCGAATCGCCGGGATAGAGCGGCGTCAGGAATCGCAGATTCTCGAGGCCGGTGTTGGCCAGCACCGGGCCGGGGTCCGGGTCGACGAACAGCCCGGCGGCGAAGCTCAGGATGAGATAGCCGTGCGCGACCCGACCCTCGAAGACCGGCGAGGCCTTCGCCGCCTCCTCGTCCATGTGCGCGTAGAACGTATCGCCGGTAAAATGAGCGAAATGCTCGATGTCCTCGAGCGTCACCGTCCTGCTGCCGGTCTTCAGCGTGTCGCCGATGTTCAGCTCGCTCATCTTGCGCCGGAACGGATGGACCTCGACCGCGCGCTTGGGGGCCCCCGCGACATATTGCTCGCTGATCGCGGCGATCATCGCGGGGGTCGACTGGATCGCGGTGCGTTGCATGTAGTGCTTCACCCCGCGCACCCCGCCCATCTCCTCGCTTCCGCCGGCGCGGCCGGGGCCGCCGTGGACCAGCACCGGAAGCGGCGATCCGTGGCCCGTGGATTCGGCGGCGTTGTCGCGGTTCAGGACCAGCATGCGCCCATGAAAAGCGGCCGCGCCCTGGACGAAGTCGCGTGCCGCCTCGGGCGAATGGGTGAACAGCGAAAGCGCCAGGCTGCCGCGGCCGCGGTTGGCGAGCGCGACTGCGTCATCGATGTCGCGATACGGCATAATCGTCGACACGGGCCCGAACGGCTCGCAATCGTGGACTGCATCCGTTTGCCACGGCTCGTCGGTGCGCAGCAGCACCGGCGGCAGGAATGCGCCGCCGGGGATCGGCGGCTCGGCGTTCGGGTCGCCGGCAACGATCCGCGCTCCCGCCGCCTCGAGCTGCGCGATCTTCTCGCGCACGTCGTCACGCTGGCTGAGGCTGACCAGAGCGCCCATGCGCGTGTCTTCGGCGCGCGGGTCGCCGACCTTGGTCTTGGCAAGCCGCTCGGCGAGCGCCTGCTCGACCGCGTCCAGATACTCCGCCGGCGCCATCGCGCGCCGGATCGCGGTGCATTTCTGCCCCGCCTTGACCGTCATCTCGGTCGCGACCTCCTTGATGAACAGGTCGAACTCCGGCGTGCCCGGCGCCGCGTCCGGGCCAAGCAGCGACGCATTGAGGCTGTCCTGTTCGGCAACGAAACGCACCGATTCCCGC
>Ga0247719_1000514_pt1 | contig 22740 bp, 15 predicted proteins | sample 41E_DmetaG_FD_189046 | JGI IMG/M metagenome (GOLD analysis project Ga0247719, IMG submission 189046) | Soil microbial communities from hillslope of Landscape Evolution Observatory, University of Arizona, Oracle, AZ, United States - 4-1-E_D | ecosystem: Engineered > Artificial ecosystem >...
TGAGCACCCCATAGACAACGGTCCGGTTGATGATGACGTCGATGTCGTAGAGGCGGTAGCGAAGCATGGCGATCGCAATCGTTGCCGGCAACGCGAGGATCACCGCGATCGTGACGGGCGTGGCGATGATCTCGGGGATCTCATCGACGAACACCTCTACGACCGCCATCAGGCCGAACCCGAGCCCTATCGCGGCCGCTCCCAAAGCAACCCACTTCGACTGCTGACGCTCGATGCCGTCGGCGCGGCGGTAGCGGGCGGCAACGGAAACAACCGCAACGAGAAGTGAAACGAGCGCGGCGCTCTCCAGGATCGACCCGGCGAACTCCAATACTCCGGCGACCGCCTTGATCTCGGCAGGATTTCGTCCCCCCGGAAACTCCTCGGCGTTTCCCGGCCCGAATGCCAACACGACAACCATGAGGGCGCCGACCACCATGGCGATCCGTGCAACCCGGCCCCAGCGTCCCGGGGCGAGGTTCCCGCTCGGAAGGAAGAAGGGGATGACGACGAAAATCGCGAGGCTTCCGCCGAACAAGAGGTTCGCGCCCCATGCGATCCACGGGCCCACGTCCGGTGAGGTCGTGGACCAGTTCGCCCACTCCGACAGGGCCACGCCGCTCATCATGAACAGTGGGGCGATGCAAAACATCCAGCCGAGGGGACGCTCGGGCAGTCGGTAAGCGATCAACGCACCCGTGGTCGGAAACCCGATGAACGAGGCGGCCCACAACATGTCCAACAGCGAAAGCGGCCGGGCGCGGTTCTCACTGAGACCCGCAGCGACGGCCGCCGCGAGCGCCACGATGAACGCGCCCCAGAAGATCCAGGGCAACACGCGGATCCACCTCCGCGGCGCGCCGGAGACGTCGGACAACCTCATTGCGCCTCTCTCAACCACAGCGACGCGTGCGCGGGTTGCATCGTCTCCCCCACGACCGCTACCAACTTCGTTCCTAGATCGTCGAGATCGACCTCGTCCCTGAGGCGATCGGCGAACTCCTCCAGCGTGCGCGCGACGTCGTATTTCCGCCGGTAGAAGCGTCGGTCGATGAACGCCTGGACTCGCCGGCGCGCCGGTCCGAACAGCGCCGCGACCGCCAGTGTCGACGTCGCAATCGCAACATCGTTGTCGCCGGTAAGCGGGTCGAGCGCGGTTCGGAACAAAAGAACACCGCTCGCGTACGCCCCGACCAGAACCGCCGTCAGGACCGCGTAGACGAGCGCCCGATTGATGATGACGTCGATGTCGTACAAGCGGTAACGGAAGATCGCCACCGCCACGGCGAGCGGGAGAAGCGAGATCTGCACGCCGAAGAGAACGTCGCCCCCAAAGTCTTCTATGACCGGGAAGATCTCGGCGAGAACGATCATCCCGACGTTCGTCATCGCGGCAAACGCGAACCACTTCACCTGCTGGCGCTCGTCCCCTGCCGCCCGTCGAGCCCTTACGAACAGGGATATCACCCCGGCGACGGCTGCGACCAGAAAAAGGAACCCGCCGAGCGCGGCGGAAACACCCAGAATTCCCGATGCTCCCTCGATGCCGAGGGGATTTTGGATTCCGCCACCGCGGAAGTCGACCTCTCCCGGCATTAGCCCCAATGAGGTGACCAACAGTCCAATCGAGGCGCCGGCGGCCCATGCCGCCCACCGCCACCGAGGAGTCGGAAGCCGACCGGTCGGAAAGAGCAGCAAGACGAAGGTCAAGAGACAGATCAGCGGAGGAAACCATGCCCACGTCCCGATCCACGCCGCCGGCAGCATCCCCGGCAGGGGCCGCACCCTCAGCGCATAAACCGCGTAATTGGGAGCAGCCAGCGACACCATCGCCGCGGTGGGAACCCCGATCATGAACCAGCCGAGCGCACCGGCCCTCTGCTTGATAGTGAGCAATGCACCCACTACCGCGAAGGAGAAAAAACCAATGAAGGTCGGGAAGTCGCCCTCTTGATGAGGAATATCGCGGGCGGCCAGGGCCGAGCTGAACGAGTACCCGATACCCGCGCCGACGACGAAGATCGCGACCAGTAGCAAGATGAGCGCCGTCCGCCGTGTCATGGTGTCTCCCGCGCCAGCCACACCGACGCGTGGCGCGGCTGGACGGTGTCGGCCACCACGTGCAGGAGTTCGGATTCGAGCGCGTCGAGGTCGACCACGTCTCGTAGACGGGTGCTGAACAACTCGAGCGTCAATCGCGCGTCGTACCGGCTGCGATAGAAGCGCCGGTCGATGAAACCCTGAATCCTCCGGCGCGCCGGACCGAACAGGCCGGCGACCGCCAACGTCGAGGCTGCTATCGCGATGTCGTTGTCGCCGGTGACCGGGTCGAGAAGTGCACGGAAGACAAGGACCCCGCCCGCATACGCGGCCACGATCACGGCCGACAGCCCACCGTAGACGAGCGTGCGGTTGATGATGACGTCGATGTCGTAGAGGCGGTACTTAAGGATCGCGATCCCCGCCCCGATCGGCAAAATGGCCATCGTCAACGTCTCGAGCAACGGAATCCTCAGTTGCAGCAACGCGTCGAAGACGACTCCGACGAGGATGAACGAGGCCACCATCACTGCGGCCGAGTACGTGAACCACTTGAGCTGCTCGCGCTCCTCCCCCCGGGAACCTCGGAAACGCACAACCAGAGAAGACAGGGCGGTGACCGCCGCGACGAGCAACGACATGCCGAGGATGAAGATGAAGGGCTCGTCGTCGACGTCGGGCAGACCATCGATTCCTATGGGATTCGCAACGCCACGCCCCCGGGACGACGTGACGATTGGATCCAGCATTGCGAGAACCACGAACGCCAGCATGATGAAGCCGACGGTAGCCATGAACGGGCGCCACCTCGGTGACGGAGGAGAGCCGGAAGGAAACAAGAGCACGCTGAAGCAGAACGTAAGAAAGATGAAGGGAATCCAGAACCATTCCGAATACCAGGAAGCGAACACGACCGGCATCTCACCGATGGCTCCCCGCTCGGTCGCGAAACTGGCGTATTCGTCGGCGAGCGACCCGGTGGAGCTGAACAGCCCGATCGCCGCGAAGATCCACCCCATCCTGTTGTCCGGTCTCCGGTAAACGATCAATGCGCCCACCAGACAAAAGAAGAACGCCGGCAACAGCAGGGTCATCGCCTCGAGAGACTCGACCGCGTCACCGTGGCCGATGATGATTCCGGTGCCGACGACGCACACCGCGCCGAGCAATACCAGCACGGCCGCCGTCATCCTGCCCCACCACATAGGCACGGTCATGTCGCACCGTCACGAACGAGCCACACAGACGCGTGCCGCGGCTGTACGGTGTCGGAGACGACTCTGGTCAGCTCACGCGAGAGCGCATCGAGATCGACTTGATCTCTCAGGCGCGCGGCGAACATCTCCAGCGTCTGCTGGGCGTCGTACCGAGAGCGATAGAAACGGCGGTCGATGAAGTGTTGGGTGCGCGTGCGAAGCGGCCCAAATACGGATGCGACCGCGAGGGTGGAGGCTGCAATCGCGACATCGTTATCACCGGTCACAGGATCCAAAACCGCGCGAAAAACGAGCACGGCCGCGGCATAGAACGCGATTAGCACTGCGGTGAGAGTCGTGTAGACGAGGGTGCGGTTGACGATCACGTCGATGTCGTAAAGGCGATACCGGAGGATCGCGATCGCGACGGCCACCGGTATCGAGTTGAAGGCGAAGACACTGATGACGTCGCCAACCGCCTGCGGGGCTCCGAGACGGTCGAGCACCACGACGTCCAGAACGCCGCTCGCCCCGACGAGGACCGCGCTCAGCGCGAACCACTTCAGCTGCTGTCGCTCGATCCCGCGCGCGCGCCGGAACCGAAGCAGCATGCCGGGAACGGCCACTAAGAAGGAAGCGAAGATCACGAAGAACCCAGCGGTTGCGGCCACCGCCAGGGCGCCGTCACCGTTCGATTCCTGCAGAACGAGGGCCGGCTCGCGCCGGTGCCAGAACTGAACCGCCACCGCAACGACGACCGTCGCGGCACCTGCGGCGGCGCCTGCTTCGACGTAGCGCCACACCGGCGACATCAGACGGCCGGTCGGAAAGCGAAGGAACAGCCGGACGAACAGGTACATGCTCGGCGCCCAGATCCACGATGAGACGTATGCGGCCTCGCCGGCGAACGGCGCTCCGCCCCGGTCGAGTGCGTATTCGGCGTAGCGGGCACCGACCACGGCGCTCGGCTCGAAGAGGCCCGTGAGCGCGAGCGTCCATCCAATTACGTTCGCCGGGTCGCGGAACAAGATGACCGCTCCGACCAGCGCGAGACCCGCAAAAAAAGAATTCGACAGCAACGTCGTGATCGAGAAACCGTCGAGCGCGGCGCCCGCAAGTGCCGCGGCGCATGCGTAAACGGCTATTCCGGCCGCGATCCCGCGGCGCCATCGGGCGGTCATTCGGTTCCCCTCACCTGCATGCTGTCGTGCATCCCCCCGCTGCATCATCTCCGTCTGCGCATGCGAAGGGAAGGGCCTCCGAGCCCTTCCCGCCTCTTCTTCCTGTGCGTCCGATGCGACCACGATGCCGCAGCACCGTCCGGAAAGCGTTACGAACCCCCGAAAGTTGCTCCTCGGGCCCTCGAGCGGCGGATATCGTTACGAACTAACGGCGATGTGATATTTCGTGGCGAGGAACGAATATGACGGTGAAGATCGAGCTCTTGGGCCCGCCTCGTGCCGTCGTCGACGGCCGCCCGCTCGAGGTCGACACGCGCAAGGCGGTGGCCCTCCTGGCGCTGCTGGCTATGGGGGAAGGCCCGCTGAGCCGGGACGTGATCGCGGCGATGCTGTGGCCCGAGCGCGACCGCGACCATGCTCGGGGGGCGCTGAGACGCACCTTGTCGGTCCTGCGTGCGGGCCTCGGCGACGGCGTCCTCGACGTGGACCGCAGCGCGATCGGACTCGTGCCCGGCGCATGCGATATCGACGTCTCCCGCTTTCGCGCCCACCTGGGTGCCGGTGAGCTGGACGCCGCCGCCGACATACACCGGGGAGAGTTCCTCGACGGGTTCTCGCTGAGGGACAGCCCCGCGTTCGACGACTGGCAGGTAGCAACCGGCGAGGCGTTGCGCCGCGAACTCGCCGAATCCTTGCTCGGCCTCGTGGACGATCACCTCGAACACGGGCGGACGGAGGATGCGGTCGCGGCGGCGGAACGCCTGGTCGGCCTCGACCCGCTTCAGGAGACGTGGCAGCGGGTGCTGATGAAGGCGTATGCCCGTGCCGGGCGGCGCGCCGAGGCGATCCGGCAGTACCGGGCGTGCGTTGCGCTCCTCGATCGTGAGTTGGGAGTCGCTCCGCTCGCGGAAACGACCGCATTGTTCGAATCGATCGTCGAGGGGCGGGGTGCGCCCGCTCCGCCGGCGCCCGAACCGGCGGCGACGGCGCCCGAGCCGCCGTTCGTGGGCAGAGACGACGACCTCGACGCCGTGCTCGAGGCAGTCGATGCGGCGGCCGACGGCGGACGGTTCGTAGTCGTCGAAGGAGAGGCCGGAATCGGCAAGACCCGACTCGTGGACGAGGCCGCCCGGGTGGTGCGCGGTGCCGGCCGGCCGGTTCTCGTCGCCCGTGCGCACGAGGACGAAGGAGCGCTGTCGTTCAACCTGGTGGTGGAGGCGCTGCGCCGGGCCCTCGCCGGGGACGGCGAATGGGTCGACCGCCTCGATTCGATCGATGCCGCCGAGTGCGGCAGGCTCCTCCCGGAGATCTTGCTGCGACGCCCCGAGGTGCGTCCCCCCGCTCCGCTCGACGGCCCCGGCGCGCAGGCGCGCCTGCTCGCGGCCATCGCCGACGCGCTCGTCGCTGCGGTGGAGCACGAGCGGGCGGGCGTCCTCATCCTCGACGACCTGCACTGGGCCGATCCCTCGAGCATCGATGCGATCACCTACCTCGTCCGGCGAATTGCCGAGCGGCGAGTCTGCGTCGTTGCCGCGTGGCGCCCCGAAGGCGTCTCCGGAGGGCACCGCCTCCGGCGACTCCTCGCCGAATCGTGGCGCGCCGGCAGCGCTCGGGTTATCCGCCTCGATCGCTTGGGACCGTCCGACGTCGCCGCCATGGCGGCCGCGGTCGGCGTCGACGATGCGGCCGCGGCGAGCATCTACGACGACAGCGAGGGCGTTCCGTTCTTCGTCGTCGAACACCTCGCGGCGCGCGTCTCGGGCGCGCCCGACACGGGTACGGTCGAGGCGGTCCTCGGCGCGCGCGTGGGATCGCTCGAGGAGCTCGACGGACAGATCCTCGCGGCCGCGGCCGTCATCGGGCGGTCGTTCGAACCCGAGCTGGTGAGGGAGGCGGCGGGGCGCGGCGAAGAAGAGGCCGTCGCCGCCCTCGAACACCTGACGGCCCGGGGCTTGATTCGGGAAGTCGACCCGGAAGGCCGTTACGACTTCATCCACGAACGACTTCGCTCGTTCGTACTCGACCACACCGCCCTGGCGCGGCGACGGCTTCTCCACCGGCGCGTCGCCGAGGCGTTGGAACGCCGGCCGGGCGCGCCGGCCGCGTTGATCGGTCTTCATTACGAGCACGCGGGGCGCGCCGAGGACGCCGCCCGCGCCTATGCGGCCGCGGGTCATGCCGCCCGGGCCCTGTTTGCCAACGAAGAGGCAATTGAGCACCTCGAACGCGCCCTCGCGCTGGGAACCGACGATCCCGCCGGCGTCCACGAGGCACTGGGGGATCTGACGACGCTGACCGGACGTTACGACCGTGCGGTCGACCACTACGACGCCGCGCTCGGCCTCGGCGCGCCGCCGGGCGCGCTCGAGCACAAGATCGGCCGCGTCCGGCACCGGCTCGGGGAATGGGACCTCGCCCGCTCGCACTTCCGGAGCGCGTATGAGGCTGCGGACGATCCCGTTCTGCGGGCCCACGTCCTCGCCGACACGAGCCTCGCCGCACACCACGCCGGTGACGGGGCCTCTGCCGAGGCCCACGCACTCGAGGCCTTGCATCTCGCCGAAGCGGCACACGATGCGGCGGCAACGGCGCGCGCCCACAACATTCTCGGCATTCTCTCGGCCGACGATCTCGATTCCGCGCGCGGTCACCTCGAGCAGGCGCTTGCGCTCTCGGACGAGCTCGACGATCCCGCGCCCGCGGTGGCCGCGCTCAACAACCTCGCCCTCGTCCAGCGCGCCGGGGGACTCCTTGAGGACGCGCTCGATCTCACGGAGCAGGCGCTCGCGCGCTGCGTTCGTCACGGCGATCGCCATCGGGCGGCGGCTCTTCACAGCAATGCGGCGGACTGCCTGCACGCCCTCGGGCGCGCCGATGAGGCGGTCGACCACCTGAAGGTTGCGGCGCGCCTGTTTGCGGACGTGGGAGACGAAGAACTGCGGCCCGAAATCTGGAAGACCGTCGTCTGGTAACGGCGCGCCGGGCGCTTTATGTGCCTGTGGTTTCGCCCGACGAAACTCAGCGCACATAAAGCAAGGGGCCGGGCGCTTTATGTGCCTGTGGTTTCGCCCGACGAAACTCAGCGCACATAAAGCAAGTGTGAGGTTCGTCACTGCGCGCCGTTGTGTCAACGCGCGACAGTTCTGTCATGCAGTGGCAGATTCACGAACGGACGCTGGAGCTCGAGGCGCGCAGACAGTTCGGTGCGTTCCACGTCAGCCAGGCGCGCGTTCACGGATACGACAACGCCCGATTGAACCGGATGCAGCGAGCGGGAATCATCCGCTGGGTTCTGCCGGGGGTCTACGTCTTCGTTGCCGCGCCGAGCACCCACCACCAGCGCTGCATGATCGCGTTGTTGTGGGCCGGGCCCAGCGCCGCACTCGGCAAAAGGACTGCAGCGCAGTTGCGAGGTCTCGATGTGCCTATACCGAAGCGGGTCCAGATCATCACGGACCGTCCACTGCGATCCCCACACCGGCAGATCGCCGTGTACCGGCGCGCCGCCCTGCCGAGCGATCACGTCGAGTTCTGCGGTCCGCTGCGGGTGACCACCATCGACCGAACCCTGTTCGACCTGGCGTGGGAGCTCGGCCGCGAGTCATTTGACGTGGCCGTGGACGGCGCAATCAGCCGGCGGCGCACGAGTCTGCAACGGCTGTGGGAGTTTTGGATGACCTATCACGCCTGCGGACGTAACGGCTCGTTGCGCTTCCGCCTGTGTCTTGAGAGACGGATCCCGGGAGAGCGACCGCCCACGAATCGAAACGAGCGTCGCTTCTTCGATCTGGTCGACAAGCACGGCCTGCCACGGCCACTGTGCCAGGTGCCGATCTACGACGGCGCCGAGTTCGTAGCGCGCCCCGATTTCGTCTTCCCGGATCATCGCATCGTCGTCGAGATGCTCAGCCGTAAGTGGCACGGCAGTCTCTCGCAGCGGATTGCCGACGACGAGCGCGCCGCCCGACTCGACGCCCTCGGCTGGCGCGTCGTGCGCATCTGGTGGGATCAGATCGATCAAGACCCGGCCGCCGTCGCACGACTGCTCGCCCGGTCGCTTTCTGTGCCTGTGGTTTCGTCCACCGAAAGCTGAGGCACACAAAGCCGGAGCGGGCTCGCTTTCTGTGCCTGTGGTTTCGTCCACCGAAAGCTGAGGCACACAAAGCCGGAGCGGGCTCGCTTTCTGTGCCTGTGGTTTCGTCCACCGAAAGCTGAGGCACACAAAGCCGCCGAGCCGGGTTAGTCGGGGTCGGGGGCGGTCGACTTTAGGTGCAGGGTCTTCAGCTGGTCGGCGTCGACTGCGGCCGGCGCGCCGGTGAGGGGGTCGAAGGCAGTTTGCGTCTTCGGGAACGCGATCACCTCACGAATGTTCGTGGCGCCGGCGGCGAGGGCGACGATTCGGTCGATGCCCGGCGCGATTCCTCCGTGGGGCGGCGGCCCGAACTTGAACGCGTCCAGCAGGAACCCGAATTTCTCCCGCGCCTCGTCGTCACCGATTCCCAGAGCCCGAAAGACGCGCGACTGCATGGCGGCATCGTGGATACGAATGCTTCCCGACGCGAGCTCCCAGCCGTTGAGCGTGATGTCGTAAGCCTTCGAGATCACGCGCGCCGGATCGCTTTCGATGTACTCGAGCGTGTCGTCGGTGACGCCGGTAAACGGGTGGTGTATCGGATCCCACCGGTTCTCGTCGTCGTTCCACTCGAACCACGGGAAGTCGACGATCCATGCGAACTTCCAGTGCTCTGCTTCCGCCGGATCGGTCGACGGGATGAGTCCGAAGCGTTCGGCAAGGCGGGTCCGCAGTCCCCCCAGCACCTTGTGGACGACGCTCGGGCGCACGTCGGCGACGATGAGCACGAGGTCCCCGTCTACCGCCTCGGTGGCCTTGCGGATGCCGTCGCGCTCGTCGTCGGTGAAGAATTTGTCGAGCGGGCTCTTGAATCCCTCCGGCGTGACGGCGATCCACACCAGCCCGCCGGCGCCGAGTGCCTTCGCCTCGTCCACCAGCCCGTCGAGGTCCTTGCGCCCGAGGGCGCCCTGCCCCGGGACGGAGATCGCCTTCACGAGGCCGCCGGCGTCGAGGACCGAGCGAAACACCTTTACCTCGGTGGACGCGAAGACATCGCCGAGGTCGATCAACTCGAGCCCGAAGCGGAGATCGGGTTTGTCCGAACCGAACCGATCGAGCGCGTCGTGATAACCGAGGCGCGGGAAGTCGGGCAAAGAGACATCGAGCACCTCGCGCCACACCTCTTTGAACATCCTCTCGGTGATATCGAGAACATCCTCAACGTCGACAAACGACATCTCGAGATCGAGCTGGGTGAAATCCGGCTGCCGATCGGCGCGGAGGTCCTCATCACGAAAGCAGCGCACGATTTGGTAGTAGCGATCGAAGCCGGACACCATCAGGAGCTGCTTGAAGAGCTGGGGGCTCTGCGGCAGGGCATAGAACTTCCCCGGATGAAGGCGCGCCGGCACGAGGTAGTCGCGGGCGCCCTCGGGTGTTGCGCGGGTCAGCATGGGGGTCTCGATCTCGTAGAAACCTTCGCGATCGAAGAAGCGCCTGATCGACGACACGACCGCGTGCCGAAGCTTCAGGTTCTCGTGCATCGAAGCGCGCCTCAGATCGAGGTAACGGTACTTGAGGCGCAGCATCTCATCGGCCTCATGGTGCTCGTCGATCTGAAACGGCGGCGTCTCCGAGCGCGACAGAACTTCGACGGTCGCGGCGGCGACCTCTACCTCTCCGGTGGCAAGGTTTGGATTGGCCGTCCCCTCTTTGCGAGCGGTGACCTCGCCCGTCACCTTGATGCACCATTCGCTCCGAAGATGCTGGGCGTCTGAATGTGCGGCGGGGTCGGTATCGGGATTGAAGACGACCTGAACGATGCCGGCGACGTCACGCAGGTCGATGAAGGTGACCCCGCCGTGATCCCGACGGGAATGGACCCATCCACACAGCGTCACCTTCTCTCCGACATGCTGCGCTCTGAGATCACCGGCGCGATGCGAGCGCATCACGAGCGGGTTCTCCCCTCGACGTCGTCGACTGCAACCCGTTCCTGGAGGCCCTCCTTGAGATCCTTGAGGGTCACTTCCCCGGCGGCAAGCTCATCGGGGCCGATGATCGCGGCCCAGCGCGCGCCGGAGCGATCTGCGTCTTTCATCTGCCCTTTCATCCCCCGCGCCATGTGATCGATCTCGGCTCCGATCCCGCCGGCCCGCAGACGACATGCGAGCGCAAAGGCGGGACCTGCAGCATCCTCACCTGCCGCGACCACGTACACGTCCACCTGCGACCGACGCGATGGCCCCTCGTCGCCCGCCGCGAGAAGGATGCGGTCGACGCCCAACGCAAACCCGATGCCGGGTAGGTACTCGCCGCCGAGCGACTGCGCGAGCCCGTCGTAGCGGCCCCCACCTCCGACCGCGTCCTGCGAGCCGAGGCCCCCGGCCGTTAATTCGAAGGCGGTCCGGGTGTAGTAGTCGAGGCCGCGAACGATGCGGGGGTCGACGTCGAACGGCACACCCACGGCGCGAAGAAGTTCCTGCACGCGCTCGAAATGAGCCTTGCAATCGGGACACAGATGCTCGGTGATGAGAGGCGCACCGGACATCACCTCCCGAGTTCGCTCCTCTTTAGAATCGAACGTGCGCAGCGGATTGGTCTCGATGCGTCCTCGATCCCCCGAAGCAACATCATCGACGTTCGCCCGGAGGTAGTCGACCAGGGCGCGGTTGTAGCCGAGACGGCAGTCGTCTGTCGGATGCCCGATCGAGTTGACCTTGAGACGGGGCTCGACGCCCGCGCCCCGCAAGAAGCGGTGCCCGAGCTCGATCACCTCTGCGTCGATCGTCGGTCCCGGCGCGCCGATTGCCTCGATGCCGATCTGAAAGAACTCGCGGTAGCGGCCCTTCTGTGGACGCTCCTGTCTGAACTGCGGGCCCGCGTAGTACAGCTTGACCGGCAACGGCCCCCGATGAAGATTGTGCTCGAGGACCGCCCGGACCACCGGTGCGGTGTTCTCGGGACGCAGCGTGAGCGAACGGCCGCCTTTGTCCGGGAAGGTATACATCTGCTTGTTCACGACCTCGCTCGTCTCGCCCACGCCGCGCGCGAACACCTCGGTGTGCTCGAACGCCGGCGTCTCGATAGGGGCGTAACCGGCCGCCGCGAACGTGCTCCGGGCGAGGTCGTACAGCGCCTCCAGACGCCACGATTCCGGTGGCAGGATGTCCCTCGTGCCTTTGGGCGCGCGAAACGAACTTCCCTCTTCCGACATGCCGGTCATCCTACGCCGGGGCGCCTCAGGCTTTCGTCGAGTCCTTTCCAAAGCCGCCGAGCACGGCGTCGCGTCCCGCGCCGCCCGTGACGCGGTCGTTGCCCGGCCCGCCGATCACCGCATCCCGTCCCACGCCGCCGTCCACGACATCGTCGGCATCGTCGCCGACCAGAAGATCGTCTCCCGCTCCTCCGGAGAGACGGTCGTCGCCCATCAGTCCGGTGACGACGTCGCTTCCGTCGCCGCCGATCAGGATGTCGGCGTCTTCACCACCTTCTACGAGGTCGCTCCCGGCATCGCCTTTTAGCTCATCGCGCCCCATCGTGCCCACTAAGACGTCGTTTCCGTCGCCGCCCGCGAGCGTGTCGTCGTCGGCATCGCCGACGAGCGTGTCGTCTCCGGTACCGCCGAAGGCCGTGTCATTTCCGTCGCCCGCGAACACCACGTCGTCGCCCGCGCCGCCGAACACCCGGTCGTCGCGATCGAGTGCGTAGAGGACGTCGTTTCCGCCGCCTCCACACAGGACCTGGGCGCCCGTTTCGCCGTAGATAAAATCTGCCTCGGGAGTCCCCGCGACGTCGCACTGAACTCCGTCGACCACCGCCCGGCCGCGCGCTACCAGCTGAAGCGCTGCCTCACAAGCAACTCGTTCCTCGACGCATCGGTCGTGTCCGTCGTCGCCGTCGATGCGGTCGTCTCCACCGCCTCCCCAGATGTCGTCGTCGTCGCCCCCTCCGGACACGAGGTCGTTTTGGAACCCGCCGGCCAGCATGTCGTTTCCGGGACCGCCGGCGAGCTCGTCGTCCCCCCGGCCGGAGTCGGCGACATCGTTCCCGGCGCCGCCCAGCAAGACGTCCGCCCCGTCGCGACTGAACAGGACGTCGTTGTCGTCCCCGCCGTCGATTCGGTCGTCGCCGTCTTCACCCATGAGGCGGTCGGGCCCGGCGCCGCCGAACATCAAATCGTCTCCGGCGCGCCCGTTGAGGAGGTCGGCGTCGTCGCCGCCGTCGATCTCGTCGTCGCCGGGGCTGCCGTCGAGGCGGTCGAACCCGGCGCCGCCGAGGAGCCGGTCGCGGCCGTCATCACCCTCGAGTGCGTCGTTGCCCTCGGCGCCGAGGACGAAATCGTTCCCGCCTCCACCGTCGAGCATGTCGTTTCCGGATCCACCGTCCAGCCGATCGGGACCTTCGTACCCGAACAGGTAGTCGTTTCCCGCGCCGCCGTCGAGCGAGTTGCGCGCCCGCGCTCCGACCTCGGGGCCCGCGACCACGAAATCGTGTCCCTCGCCGCCGGCGAGACGATCGCGTCCGTCTCCGCCGAGCACGATGTCGTTCCCGTCGCCCCCTTCCACGACGTCGACGCCGGGGCTGCCCGGCATATAATCGTCGCCCGGCCCCATGCGCACGACGTCGTCGCCGCCCTTCGGGTAGAACACGTCGTCGCCGCCGAGTCCGCACAGCACATCGGCCCCCTCGGTGCCGACGATGATGTCGGGGCCTGCCGTTCCCGTGCGCGTGCAGCCCGCTGCCGCCGGAGATACCGGAACAAGCACCAACACAAGTGCGAACAGGACACCCCAAAGTGGTCGCATGAATGCACGTTCGGCACCAACGGGCGGCTCTGGAGATGGGGAAACCGCCTATTGCACCTGTGGTTGGATACGTGATAACGCCGACGAGAGGCGCCCGACGAGAGCCGCGAGGAGGATCCCATGCCCGAGGCGCGCACCGAAGCCCGCCCGCAGCTCGAGGAAATCGCTCGTCAACTGCGCCGGGACATAATCCGGGCCACCACGAAAGCCGGTTCCGGGCATCCGTCTACATCGCTGTCGATGGTCGAGGTGCTGACGATTCTCTACTTCGGCGGTGTCCTGCGCTACGACCCCGACAACCCGCACGATCCCGATCGCGACCGGTTCATCTTGTCGAAGGGCCACGGCGCGCCGGGGCTGTACGCGGTGCTTGCGGAAGCCGGCTACTTCCCCCGCGATGACCTCATGACCCTGCGCGAGCTGGGGTCGGCGCTCGAGGGTCATCCGAACATGTGCAGGCTCGCCGGGGTCGAGGCGTCCACCGGGTCTCTCGGCCAGGGCTTCTCGATGGGGATCGGACACGCACTCGCGGCGCGCCTCGACGGTCGCGACTACCGCGTGTACTGCATGGTCGGCGACGGCGAGAGCGAACAGGGTCAGGTGTGGGAGGCGGCGATGTTCGCCGGCAACAACGGGCTCGACAACTTGACGCTCATCGTCGACAACAACGGCTATCAGCAGACGGATGCGGTCGACAACGTTCAGTCGCTCGATCCGCTAGAAGAAAAGCTCTCCGCGTTCGGGCTCGCGGTCAGGCGCATCGACGGCCACTCCCTCGACGAGGTTGCCGAAGCATTCGCGTGGGCGCGCTCCGTAAAGGGGCAGACGCAGGCGATCGTCGCCACCACCGTCAAAGGCAAGGGGGTATCGCTGCTCGAGGAAACACCCGCCAAGTGGCACGGGAAGGCGCTTTCCCCCGACGACGAGCAAAAGGCACTCGAGGAGATCGGAGCCGGCCGATGACGTTCGGACTGTCACACCGTGAGTTCGAAATGGGAAGCGCAACGCGCGAAGCGTTCGGCGCGGCTCTTGCGGAGGCAGGTGCAGCCGACGAGCGCATCGTCGTAATCGACGGCGACGTCAACAACTCGACATACACCAACAAGTTCAAAGAGGCATTCCCGGAACGGTTTATCAATGCGGGCATCGCAGAGTCGAACATGGTGGGGATCGCCGCCGGTCTCGCCGCCGGCGGCAAGGTCCCGGTGGCGGCATCGTTTTCGATCTTTCTCCTGGCGAACGCGTACGACCAGATCCGGATGTCGGTCGCTTTTCCGAATGTCAACGTGAAGCTCGTGGGGACACATGCGGGGGTATCGATCGGCGAGGACGGACCGTCTCAGATGGGGATCGAGGATGTGGCGCTCGCCTGTTCGCTTCCCGGCTTCACCGTCGTGGTCCCCGCCGACGGAACCAGTGCCGGAGCCGCGACCAAGCGTCTGCTCGAGCGCGAGGGACCTTCGTTTTTGCGCTGCGGACGCCCCGCCGTACCGCAGATCTACACGGACGAGAACGACTTTCACGTCGGCAAGGCGAACAAGGTTCGCGACGGTGACGACATCACGATCATCGCCAACGGGATCATGGTAGCGATGGCGCTCGATGCCGCCGAAGCGCTCGCGTCCGAGGGAGTGGAGGCGCGGGTGCTCGATATGCACACGGTCAAACCGGTCGACAAGGCTGCCGTCGAGCGCGCCGCCAACGAGACGAGAGGGATCGTCGTCGCCGAAGAGCACCTCGCACACGGCGGGCTGGGCTCGGTCGTGAGCATGGTGGTCTCGGAGCGGAAACCAACCCGCATGGCCTTCGTCGACCTCGGCGACACCTATGCCACCTCGGGAAAACCAGACGAGCTGTTGTTGCAGTACGGGCTCACGCCGGAGTCGATAGTGGATGCGGCGCGCCGCGTGCTGAAAGACTGATCGCGATCGGCAGCGCTCAGAACGTCTTGTCGGAGTCGAGGAGGATCGTGACCGGTCCGTCGCCCACGATCTCGACGGTCATCGCGGCGCCGAACTCCCCCGTCTCGGTACGAATGCCGCGGGCGCGCAGGTCCTCGACGGCCGCCCGGTAGACCCCCTCCGCCTGCTCGCCTTGCGCGGCCCGCACGAACGACGGGCGCCGTCCCCGGCGCGCGTCTCCGTAAAGGGTGAACTGGCTGACGAGGAGGATCTCGCCGCCGATATCGGTGAGTGAACGGTTCATCTTCCCGTCGTCGTCGTTGAACACACGAAGACCGGTGACCTTGTCGCACAACCACCGCACCTCTGCGTCGCCGTCTTCCATGGAGACGCCGAGGAGAATCACATAGCCGCGGCCGATCTCGCCCACCCCGCGCCCACCGACCGACACCTTGCCGCGCACGACGCGCTGGACGACGGCTCTCACGGAGCTACGGGCAGGACGTTCTGCAGAATGCTTCTGGCGAGGGGCGCGGCGACCTGTCCCCCGACGCCGCCGAGCTCGGCGACCACCGCGACCGCTACCGTCGGCGCGCCCGAAGGCGCGAATGCGATGAACCACGCGTGGTTCATGCGTTTGCCCGAGACGTCGACCTCCGCGGTTCCGGTCTTGCCCGCAATGCTCACCCCGGGGATGCGTGCATTGACCCCGGTTCCACCGGACACGACGGTCTCCATCATCGACGTGAGCACGTCGGCCACCTTGACCTTGACGACCCGCTCCCCGCGCTTCGGTTCCGACAGATCGATGCGCGGCTCCATCCGCCTGCCGTCGTTGGCGATGGTGGCGGCGACCGAAGCCATGTGAAGCGGCGTCGCAAGCACCTGCGCTTGTCCGATCGACGACCACATCAGATCTCCCAGGTCCTGCGGGTCCGGGTACTGCGACTCGGCGTGATCGAGGACCATGTCGCCCGGGCGATTGAAGCCGAACGCGTCCGCGTACTCAGTCAGGCGCTTGGCGCCGAGTCGCTCCGCCACCTGTGCGAACGCGGTGTTGACGCTGAATTTGAGGGCAGACGCGAAGTCGATCGACCCGAACGCCCCCGACTCGAAGTTGCGCACGCCTTTGTATTCGGCGGGGCCTTCGAGTTGAGTCGAAGGCGTGATCTTGCCCGAATCCAGCGCCGCGGCCGCGGTCACGACCTTCATCGCAGATCCTGGTGGGTAGCGTCCGACGAGCGCGCGATTGAACGGCGACAGTTCTTTGGCGCCGACATAGAAGTTGGGGTCGAAAGCCGACGAGTCTACGAGCGCCAGAATGTTTCCGGACCTCGGCTGGATGACCGCGGCACCGCCGACGGTGTCGCCGTAGCCCTGCTCGGCGGCGCGCTGGACGTCGACGTCGAGCGTCACCCGCACCGCCTCGCCGGGATCACCGGGCGCACGTCCCAGCTCCTCCACGACCTCACCGGTAGCGTCGGCCACCGCAAGGGTCGTGGTCGGCGTTCCCGCAAGCCGGTCCTCGAACGCAGCCTCGAGCCCGGAGCCGCCCACCAAATCCCCTACCTCGCGGCCGTCGGGCGCGTCGCTCAGAGTGTCCTTCGTGATCGTCGCGATGTGACCGATGGTGCTGCCGGCCAGCGATCCAAACGGATAGGTGCGCTCCTCGGCGGGACCGCGCGCAAGTTTGCGTCCTTCGCGATCGAGGATCGCGGCGCGCCGGGGCCACTTCGTCTCGACGTCGAAGCGCGCCGCGCCGTCCACCGCCGGCCACGCGAGCTCCTTCTCCCACACCACCGCCCAGCGTTCGGAATCGTCCTCGAGATTTCCTTCCAGCACCAACTCGAAGGTGCCCTCGAGCGTCACCGGCCGTCGCGCCGCGTCCGACGTGTAAGTGATCGCGTAGCCGACGTCGACCGGAGCGTAGGACGGCGAATCTTCGTCCTCGTCCCGTTCGGGCTGAGAGGGCTCGGCGGTCATGTCGAGCTCGACGTCCGTGATCATGCCGAGCCCGACCTGACGATCCCACCATCGCTGAAGCCGTTCGGACGGCCACTCGGCGGCCGATCCTTGGGACAGCATCCCGGCAACGGATTCGAAATCCTCGTCCTCCCATGCGGCCAGGAAGTCGGCCGCGGCCGCATCCGAAGACGGGAGGGGGGAAGCAGGCGCGCCGGTGCACGCGCATAGCGCCACGATCGGGCCGACCAGGAGCGCGCCAAAGGAGCGGTGCCCGGAGATCCTGTTGATTACGCCCTCATCCCCTCGCGGCGTTCGGAACGACTCGGTACGCATCGAACACCGAGTCCACCGCCTTTACCGCATGCAGAACGTGGGCGAGATGCCCGGGATCGGCCAGTTCGAACGAGAACGACAGGGTGGCGATCCCGTCTCGCCCGGCACGAGTCGATGAGTTCAAGATGTTGACGCCGACGTCGCTGATCGCGGTCGTCACGTCCCTCAGAAGCTTGGTTCGGTCGAGGGCTTCGATCTGGATCGCCGCCATGAACGTTGCTCCCCGGCGATCACCCCACCACACTTTGATCATCCGGCCTTCATCGTTCTGTGCGAGGGCGGTGGCGTTCGGACAGTCCTCGCGGTGAACCGATACCCCGCGGCCGCGGGTGAGGAAGCCGACGATCGAGTCACCCGGCACCGGAGTGCAGCACCGGGCGAGGCGCACGAGGAGGTCGTCGAAGCCCTCCACCACGACTCCCTTTCCGCGCACCCCGGTCTTTCGCCGGCGGCTCGGCGGTGCCTCGTCCTCGTCGTCCTGCTTCTCCGGCTCGAACGCCCGGATGATTCGTGTTGTCACCGATTGAGGTGAGAGATGTCCTTCTCCGATGGCGACGTACATCGACTCGAGATCCTGATAGTTGAGCGCCTCCGCGGTTTGCGTGAGTACGTCGCCCTTCTGGATCCGGTCGACGGGAAGCCCTTGTTTCCTCATCGACGCGACCAAGCCTTCCCGTCCCTGCGCCAGCGCATCCTCACGCCGCTCCCGCGCGAACCACTGACGGATCTTGTTGCGCGCGCGCGGGGTCTTAACTATGCGCAACCAATCCCGCGACGGCGCCGACGCGGATTTCGACGTGATGATCTCGACCGTATCGCCCGACTGCATCTCATTTCCGAGCGCTACCAATTTTCCGTTGACGCGCGCCCCGACCGTCTTGTGCCCGACCTCGGTGTGAATGTTGTAGGCGAAGTCGATGGGAGTCGCCCCGCGCGGGAGAGCGACTACATCTCCCTTGGGAGTGAACACGAAGATCTCGTCGGAATAGAGATCGATCTTCAGGTGGTCGAGGAACTCCTTCGGATCGGCCGACTCGCGCTGCCAATCCATCATCTGCTGCAGCCACGCGATCTCCTCGCCGGACACCTTGCCGCGCTTCTGCTCCTTGTAGAGCCAGTGGGCGGCGATCCCGAACTCCGCAGCATGGTGCATCTCGCGTGTACGTATTTGAATCTCTACGGGCCGGCCGCCGGGGCCGATAACGGTCGTGTGCAGCGATTGATACATGTTGAACTTGGGCATCGCGATGTAGTCCTTGAACCTGCCCGGGACCGGCGTGAACAGCGTATGGAGCGCACCCAACGCGGCGTAGCAGTCGCGCACCGACTCGACGACGACGCGCACGCCGATCAAATCGAAGATCTCGTCGAACTGCTTGGCGCGGAGAACGATCTTTTCGTAGATCGCATACAAATGCTTGGGGCGCCCGGAGACCTCCGCCTTGATCTTGACCTCACGCAACTTGGCGCCTATCTGGTTGGACACCTCCTCCAGCAACAACTCCCGCTCCGGTTGACGCTGTTGCACGAGGGCTTCGATCTCCTCGAACCGTTTCGGGTGGAGTGTCTCTAGAGCAAGGTCTTCGAGCTCCCACTTGATCGCGTACATCCCGAGTCGGTGAGCAAGCGGGGCGTAGATCTCGAGGGTCTCCCGGGCGATGATCTCGCGCTTCTCGGGGGTGAGGGGCGAGAGTGTCCGCATGTTGTGCAGCCGGTCCGCCAATTTGATGAGCAGTACCCGGCCGTCGGTGGCGGTCGCGACCATCATCTTCCGCAAATTCTCGGCGCGGCCTTGCTCCGCGGATCGGAACCGAATCTTGTCGAGTTTCGTCACCCCATCGATCAAGCTCGCGATCTCGTACCCCATCGACGCCTCGACGTCGGCGAGCGACAGCTGAGTGTCCTCGACGGCATCGTGGAGGAGCGAGGCGGCGATGGTTGCCTCGTCCATACCGAGAGTCGACAGAATCGCGGCAACTCCCAATGGATGCGTGATGAACGGATCGCCCGATTTACGGGTTTGCCCCGCGTGCGCGGCATCGGCGATCGCAAACGCCTGCTCCACGAGCTTTACATCTCCCTTGGGCCAGCGCGCCCGGAACTCGCGGAGCACGGGCTCGAGGGCATGAGGTGAGGCGCTGCCCCTGACCCGTTGCAGCACGGCCTTTACCCCCCGCGGCGACCCGCGGCCTGCATCGGGGAGCTGGGTTGAAGCCGGTTCCTGGGGAGAGGACATATCTCATTGTAGAGAGTCGGAGGGCAGCCGACGCGTCATACGGATATGCCCCGTGACGGTCCGCGTCAGCTGCCGCGACAAGGCTGGCAACGGCGCGCCGCGCCCCGCGAACCGTGCGCACGTGGCGCGCCACGGTCGGATAGGACCCGGTGAAGCCTTCCTCAGTGATGATCCGGTGGATCGAGGTGGCGAGCAGATTGGAGTTCCCGAGAGCAACTGTCCGATCCGTCGCTGCCACCGCTCGTCGACGATGCGCTCCTCGGTGAACTCGCGGCGGGCGGGCGTTCCGCCGTTTTCGATCCACTTGGCGATGGTCGCGGGATGCCGTTCGAGCGCTTCGGCAATCTGCTTCCTGGTCGATCCCTGGCGGTGCAGGGCGATCACGTCCATGTACTCCTCCTGCGTCATCATGTCTCTGCCCCTCCGATCTGTCCGACTGCCGTCGGTTCAGATTGGTGGGGCACTTGCATGGCTCCGGGGATTTCACCCCCAGGAGGAGCTCCGGCTCTAACTTCGACCGCGAGTTTCGGTGATCATCTTTCGCGACGCTCGGTGATCGCTAACAGCGTCGCTGAGACGCCGGCACCGCTACGTCACGGTCATCTCCAACGGCGACACCGGCGAGATCTTAGGAGTCGTGAAACACCGTGATTTCAAGGCACTGAGCGGCTTCTTCGCGTCCCAGGGGCAGCGCTGGTGCAAGGGGGTGAAGGTAGTCGTCACCGACGGATCGCTCGCCTACCGGGCCGCGATCAGGAACCATCTCGGGGGTGCGGCCCACGTCGTGGACCGCTTTCACGGTGCGCCACGAGGCGCTGAGTCACCGCGCGGGATGAGAGACCCGCCTGCGGTCGCCGCAAACGGCCGCAAGAAGCTGAGGGCAGCCTGAATCTGGGGGTGCAGAGGAGGGCAGGAGCAGCCCTGACGACGTAGGGGCCGGGTGGAACCGTCAGACGACCGGTGCCCGCTAGCGAGGCAGAAAGGTGCAGGGAAACCAAACCAGTGGCAGAACCCCCTCGACCGGTCAACGGCTCAAACCTGATGGATAGGGGTCGTCGCAGCACGTGGCGCGCCCGAGTGGATGGCAGCCACCGCGACGAAGAGGTCCATGACCTCGGGGTCGTGGCTTCGGAACATAGTGCGGTTATTCCGGAGTGGCGCTGCAGGGGCAGAGCTGGGCACCAACCCTGCCGAGCGGTGATCAGTGAACGTGGGAAGCGTCCCGATGTCGCCCCAACCATCGTGCAACCTGCAGGATGGCGGGCAGGCCCATCGCCGGCTGACGGCATCGGGTCGTGGCGGAGTCCCCGTATTAGTCCGAGGACGGGAAAGCCGTCCACATGGCGAAGGGGGACAGCAGGCTTGCAGCGGCAGTGTTGGGGAGGAGGTCGCCCGTGAATACGGGTGCGCCGTGGATGACGCCGCAAGAGGCGAAGTCGCGGGTACTCCACCATCAGCGCAAGCTGCACAGATGGGCAACAGCCGACAAAGACAAGAGGTTCTGCGATCTATGGAACCTCGTGTGCGACCCCGCCACCATCCAGGAGGCGTGGACGCGGGTCAGGGCCAACCGAGGGGCCGCCACAGCCGGAGTCGATGCATGGACCCGGCGAAACGTGGCGCACCACATCGGCGAGGACCGGTTTCTGATTGAGCTACGTGAAGCTCTCAGGAGCCGAGCCTTCCGGCCCCTTCCGGTCAGGGAATGGGGCATACCCAAGAAGGGCGGCAAGATCCGCTATTTGGGAATCCCCGCCCTGCGGGATCGGGTGGTGCAGATGGCCCTCAAGCTGATGCTGGAGCCGATCTTCGAGAGCGACTTCTACGACTCGTCTTACGGCTACCGGCCGGGGCGCAGGGCGCATGACGCAATCGCCGAGATAGTCCATCTCGGAAACACGCCTGCTCTTTACGAGTGGGTGATCGAAGCGGACATCGAGGCGTGCTTCGACCACATCGATCATCGAATGCTCATGTCGGAGATCGAGCGTCGGATCGGCGACCGCCGAGTTCTTGCGCTCATCCGCGCGTTCCTCAAAGCCGGAGTCATGACCGAGGCGGGTCGCTTCGAACGGCGACTCACCGGTACGCCGCAGGGCGGGATCATCTCGCCGCTGCTGGCGAACGTTGCATTGAACGTGCTTGATCAGGAGTTCGAAGCCCGGTGGCCGAAGACGCAAGGGCAGCGACATTGGCAGCGGCGCAAAGGGTTTGCCACTTACCGGTTGATCCGGTATGCCGACGACTTCGTCGTCATGGTCAAGGGCACCAACGCGCAAGCCGAAATGGTTATGGCCGAACTGCCGAACGTGCTGAAGCCGATCGGGTTGACGCTTTCTCCCGACAAGACACGACTGGCCCACATCGATGACGGCTTCGAGTTCCTAGGTTTTCGGATCGTGCGGAAGCCGCGCGGGAACGCCAAACCGTGTGTCTACACCTTCGTCTCCGACGAAGCATTGGCTTCGATCAAGCGCAAGGTTAAGGCGCTTACCAAGAGCGACCGGACAAGCCTGACGCTCACCGAGTTGATCTGGGCGCTGAACCCCGTGCTGCGGGGATGGGCGGCCTACTTCCACCACGCCGCCGCCAAGCAGACGTTCTCCTACGTCCGCTATTACACATGGTGGCGGGTGGCGCGCTGGTTGTGCAGGAAGCACGCACACACCAACTGGAAGGAGCTGTGTCGCCGCTATAACCTGCCCGGTCAGCCAACCGAGGGCATAGTGCTCTATGACGTCGGGGCGGTGCGGGTCACCCGCTACCGCTATCGGGGATCGAAGATTCCCACTCCGTGGAACGAGGTCGAGTCGAAGGTGATGATGCCTTCACCTTCGGATGACGACATCGACTTCCTTGGTCGCTTGGAAGAGCGCCTCGTCGGCAGATGAACATTGGTTTGCCTGTGGAGAGCCGGATGAGTGGGAACGCTCACGTCCGGTTCGGAGGCGCGGGTCGGGGAAACGGGCCGTCCGAGATGACGGCACCGCGCCCCGGCCCGACCCTAC
>Ga0247719_1000516_pt1 | contig 22647 bp, 13 predicted proteins | sample 41E_DmetaG_FD_189046 | JGI IMG/M metagenome (GOLD analysis project Ga0247719, IMG submission 189046) | Soil microbial communities from hillslope of Landscape Evolution Observatory, University of Arizona, Oracle, AZ, United States - 4-1-E_D | ecosystem: Engineered > Artificial ecosystem >...
GTCGAAGCCCCCGCGGAGCCGCCCGCCGAGGCGCCCGCCGCGGAGGCCCCGAAGAAGGGGCTTCTTGCGCGCTTCGGTCTCGGCAAGAAGCAGGAGCAGGCCCCGGCCGAGGGCGAAGGCGCGCCCGCAGGGGAAGCCACGCCCGAAGGCGCCGCCCCCGGCGCGCCTCCGGAGGACGAAGGTCCCGTCGTGAAGATCGAGCCGCCCGCGGAGCCGCACATCCGCGAGGTCGAGGTCTACCCCGTCCAGGAGCCCTACGCGTTCATCCGCATCCTCTACAACGAGCAGGAGCACGCCTACTTCTACGAGGTGCTCGAGCCCACGCTCAACGAGCGCGAGCGCAACGTGCTCGAGTTCCTCGAGGACACGCTCATCGACGTCATCGAGATCGGCCTCAGCGCCCTCAAGGAGGACGAGGCCGCGCAGATGCTCCGCAAGCACGTGGACGCGATCATCTACGACTACAGCGTCGTGCTCACGCCGCTCTCGAAGGAGAAGATCCTTTACTTCATCCTCCGCGACTTCCTCGGCTACGCGAAGCTCGATGCGGTCATGCGCGACGACCTCATCGAGGACATCTCGTGCGACGGGCCGTTCGTGCCCGTCTTCCTGTACCATCGCAAGTACGAGAGCGTGAAGTCGTCGGTCCTCTACGGATCCCACGAAGCGCTCGACTCCTTCGTGATCCAGATCGCGCAGCGGTCCGGCAAGCACATCTCGATCGCCGAGCCCCTGCTCGACGCCACGATGCCCGACGGATCCCGTCTGAACGCGACGCTCTCGGACGAGGTGACGTCCAACGGCTCGACGTTCACGATCCGAAAGTTCCGCGAGGACCCCTTCACGCCCGCCGACCTCGTGCGCTTCGGCACGATGAGCGCGGACATCCTCGCGTACTGGTGGCTCGCGGTGCAGAACGGCGCCTCCGCCATCTACGCCGGCGGCACGGCGTCGGGCAAGACGACGTCGCTCAACGCGATCCTTCTCTTCATCCCGCCCCAGATGAAGATCGTGTCGATCGAGGACACGCGCGAGATCAACATCCCGCACGAGAACTGGATCGCGGGCGTCACGCGCTCGGGCTTCGGGCCGCGCGACAACAATGGCCGGCAGGCGGGCGAGATCGACATGTTCACGCTCCTCAAGGCCGCCCTCAGGCAGCGCCCCGAATACATCCTGGTCGGCGAGGTCCGCGGCCAGGAGGCGTACGCGCTCTTCCAGGCCATGGCGACGGGCCACACGGCGTACGGCACCATGCACGCGGACTCCGTCGAGTCGGTCATCCACCGTCTCGAATCCGAGCCTCTTTCGATCCCCCGATCGATGCTCGAGGCACTCGACGTCGTGTCCGTCCAGATCCAGACGAGGATCGGCGACAAGCGCGTCCGCCGCACGAAGGAGCTCGTCGAGATCGTCGGTCTCGACCCGCACACGCGCGAGATCCTCACGAACGAGGTCTTCTCCTGGAACCCGGCGCGCGACGAGTTCGAGTTCACGAACGTCTCGTACGTGCTCGAGCGCATCCAGATGGAGCGCAACCTCACCGAGGCGCAGATGAAGGAGGAGTTCGCGCGCCGCAAGGAGATCATCGAGATCCTCGTGAAGCACGGCATCCGCGACTACAAGGAGGTCGGCCTCATCATCGCGCACTACTACAAGGAGCCCGAGGTCACCCTCGAGAAGCTCCGCAAGCGCGCCGAGGAGGCCCAGAAGGCCGCCGAGCGCGCCGCGGCCGAGGCCGCCGCGGCCGCCGCCGCCGCGGCCGAGGGCGCGCCGCCGGCCGAGGGCGCCCCGGAGGAGGGCGCGGAAGGCCCGCACGACGCCGGGGCCCCGGCGGACCCGGAGGCGCCGGCCGAGGACGAGGCCGCCGCGATGGAGCGCGAGCTCGCGGAAGCGCGCCGCGCGTTCGAGGCCGAGGGCGAAGAGGAGGAGGCCCGGCATGGCCCTTAACGAGTTCCAGCGCGCGGCGTACAAGGTCATGGGCGGCACGGTCATCCGCTCCATGAACCTCACGAAGCTCGAGGACGACCTGCGCAAGGCGAGGCTCGGCGTCCGCGCCGAGGCCTACGTGTCCCACGGGCTTCTCCTCGCCATCATCACGGGGCTCTTCGGGCTCGTCATGGGCCTCGGTCTCTGGTTCGTGGTCCTTCCCCTCGCGTTCCCGGGCGCGCCGCCCTTCCTCGCGGTCGTCGTCCTCATCGTCCCCCTCCTCATGGGCGGCACGACGTACGCCGTCATGGTGGGCACGCCGTCGGGCAAGGCCAAGCAGCGCGCGAAGGACATCGACATGCGCCTTCCGTACGCCCTGAACTACATCGCGGCCATGGCGTCCGCGGGCGTCAACATGGACGTCGTGTTCAAGAGCCTCGCCGAGCAGAAGATCTACGGCGAGGTGGCGAAGGAATCCGAGTGGATCTACCGCGACATGGCCTACTTCGGCCGCGACGCCGTGACGGCGATGAAGCGCGCGATCCGCCGGACGCCCTCCGACAAGTTCGCGGAGTTCCTCCAGGGCGCGATCACCACGCTCACGTCGGGCGGCGACCTCCAGCACTACTTCACCTCGAAGGCCCAGCGCTACATGTGGGAGAACCGCCAGGACCAGAAGCAGTTCGTCGACATGATGGGCCTCATGGCCGAGACGTACGTCACGGCCTGCGTCGCGGGCCCGCTCTTCCTCATCGTCATGATGGCGATCATGGGCATGATCGGCGGCCAGGGGCCCGCGCAGCTCTACCTCGTCATCTACCTGCTCCTCCCCGTCGCGAACGCGGGCTTCGCCTTCGCGCTCAAGAACATGACTCCGGAGGTGTGAAGCGGTGAGGTTCGAGGCCCGGCACCTGTCCTTCGCGGCCCTCGCGCTCGCGGCCCTTTCGGCCGCGCTCGCGATTCCCGCCGCGACGCGGCCGTTCGTCGCGCTCGCGCTCCTCCTCACGGTGGGCGCCGCCGTCGCCTCGGCGATGCTTCTCAGGGCCCGCCCGCCCGCGGTTCCCGACGAGCCCGAGGACGACGACGCGCGCTTTAGCCGCGAGGTCCGCCTCCACGTCTTCAGCGCCATCGCGACGTTCGTCGTCCTCCTCTTCGCGCTCGTCGACATCGTCGCGGCGATCGCGGGCGCGGGATTCGTCACCCTCTTCGCGGGGCCGGTCCTCGCGATCTACCCCATCATCCTCGCCGTGGTCGCGACGATCCCCGCGATCGCCGGCTTCTTCGCGACGCGCGAGCCGCGCTCGATGGGCGCGATGCCCTCCGGAGCGCGTCTCTACGCCGCCTGGGCCCTCCTCGGGCTCACCGGGCTGAGCCTCCTCCTCGGCGCGCTCATCGGCCTCGGCATCCTCGATGCCGCCGGCATGGGCTTCATCAAGGCCGAGCGCGCGCCCTTCGTGAGCACCGTCGGCGTCGTCACCGGGGGCCTCTTTGCGCTCCACTGGCTCGGCTTCCCCGGATGGGGCCGCGTCATCCACTGGATGGAGGCCGAGGAGCGCATCCGACGCAGCAACGTCACGCGCCAGATGGTCATCGGGTTCGTCGCGCTCTCGGGCGTCCTGATCGTGGCCTCGCTCGTCGCGAGCTTCGCGTTCCCGGACACCATGCATCGGGTCTGGCTCCTCGGCTTCGCCATGCTCGCGCTCATTCCGGCGACCTTCAGCGTCGGCATCAGCCACGTCGTCCTGAAGCTCGAGGTGGGCCTCGGCGACATCGAGGACGTCCGGAAGAAGCGGCGCGTCATCCTGCAGTCCCTTTCGGTCGGGCTCACGGTGACCGCGGCGGCGCTCGGCGTCATCACCTTCCTCGCGTTCCTCGCCCAGGCGGGCGGCGCCGCGCTCTTCCGCAGCCTGCTCGAGGTCTACACGTCCCCGACGCTCTATCCGTTCATCCTCACGCTCGCCCTCGTCCCCCTACTCCTCACCCTCGTCACGAGGACGCGCGTGCAGACGGAGGTCCAGTACACGGACCGGAAGAAGGCGCTCTCGGTGTGGTTCTCCACGCTCTCGATCGTCCTCATCTTCTTCGGCGTGTTCGCGGGGTCAGGCCTCGCCTCGGGCAAGGGCATCAGCGAGGAGAACGCCGTCCTCGTCCTTTCGCTCGCCACCATCGTCCTCTCCGTGCTCGTGAAGACGCGCGCCCTTCTCCCGGGCGTCGTCCAGATGATCCTGGAGGCGATCAAGAGGACGGAGAACGCGAACGAGGAGCTCGCGGAGGACATCCGCAAGCGCATGATGGCGACGTACGTCGGCGGCCTCGTGTTCGTGCTCGCCTTCGTCGGCTTCGTCGCGATGCAGGCGACCGGGGTCGTGAAGATGGAGAAGGGACCCCAGACGGACCTCGTCTTCTTCCTCTTCCTCTTCGTCGGGCTCGGCGTCCTCATCGTCGTCGGCATGCGGTACTTCCAGGGCGTCAACATCGACCCGCGCTGGAAGAAGGCGACCGACCAGGAGATCGGCAAGAAGCGTCTCACCTCCGAGCAGATGAACCGTTACCTCGTGCTCGGCGTGAGCATGACGCTCGCGGGCATCCTGTTCGTCCTCGGCCTCCTCGTCCAGTTCGGTCTTGTGACGCAGCTCGGGCCCCTCGCCATCGGCTCGAAGTACGCGACCGACTTCTTCGTCTTCGCCATCCTCCTCGGGCTCGGCCCCTACGGATTCTACCACAACCGCGAGATGGCGCGCATCCGCGCGATCGACCAGAAGTTTCCCGAATTCCTGCGCGACCTCGCGGAGAGCCAGCGCTCGGGCATGACCCTCACGGAAGCCGTCATCACCGCGTCCAAGGGCTCCTACGGCGCGCTCACGCCCGACATCAAGCGCATGGCGAGCCAGATCGAATGGGGCATCTCGTTCGAGGAGGCTCTGAAGCGCTTCGCGAAGCGCGTGCGCACGCCCCTCATCGAGCGCACGGTTTCGCTCGTCGTCCAGGCGTCGAAGGCCGGCGGCAACGTCGTGGACGTCCTCGCGGCCGCGGCCGACGACAGCCGCGAGATCCAGATGATCCTCAAGGAGCGCAAGAGCTCCATGAGCATCTACGTCATGATCATCTACATCGCGTTCTTCGTGTTCATCGGCGTCATCGGCGTCCTGAACGCGCAGTTCATCCCCGAGGTGTCGCGCGCCGTGAAGGGCGCCTCCGGCGTCACGATCGGCGGGCTCACGTTCCGCGCCTTCGACGAGGAGGTCTTCAAGACGCTCTTCTTCCACGGCGCCATCGTGCAGGGCCTCGGCGGCGGCATCGTCGCGGGCGTGATGGAGGGCGGGAAGCCCATCTCCGGCCTGAAGCACGCCTTCGTCATGATCACGATCGCCTACGTCGTGTTCCGTCTCGTCATCGGGTGATCGCGATGTGGCGACGCGACGATCGCGGACAGATGCTCCTCCTCGCGGGGTTCGTCCTCGTCCTCGCGTTCGTCGTCACCGCGTTGACGCTCTCGCAGGTGGCGGACCTCGAGAAGCGCGCGACCGAGGACGCGGGCGGCGCGCTCGTCTCGGAGTACCGATTCATGCACGACCGCGTCGGCGGGACGCTCCAGGGGGCCGTCGGGCTCTCGACCGACAACGACACCCTCCGTGACATCTTCGCGAGCGTGGTCGCGACGTTCAAGAACATCGAGCACGAGAAGGGCTACGACGTGAGCATCGTCCTCGCCGGGGACGACGCCGGGGTCTCCCGTGACGAGGATTTCTTCGTCGACCTCGCGACGGGCCGCTTCAAGGCCGGGACCGAGTCGTGGGACGGCGCGACCGACTACTCGAACGTCCGATACGACCTCGTGAACGACGGCATCCTGTGGACCAAGGCGGGCCGCTGCTCGACGGTCGCGAACGGATGCGTCTCCGGGGTCGTGGTGCGGATCTTCCTCTCGGACGGGGTGAGCACGATGGACGAATCCGTCGTGTACGCCGTGAACGTGGCCCCGTGATCAGACGAGCTTCGCGCCCTCGACGAGGAGCCGGTCCGCGGTGAACGCCACGAACGTGGAGAGGACCTGGCCGGTGTAGATGTCCTTCCGCTCGCAGACGCGGTCGTCCATCTGGAGACCCGGCTGCGTGTTGGCCTCCTCCCAGACGCTGATCCAGTAGGGGTGGAAGAAGAGGTAGTAGTCGCCCGTCGTGTCGCCGACGACCTTCATGTCGTCGTCGATGCCGTAGGCGTACGTGGTCTGGGTCGCGCCGCCCTGGCAGACGGTCGTGTAGTTCGGTGCCGTGTCCCCCGCCTGGGACAGGGCGAGGGGGGCCGCGAGGGCGAGGACGACGAGGATCGTGAGGGCAACGTGCCGCATGCCATTCCTTCCGCGGCTGCAGGCGGACGGGGATACCAAAACGGTTGTGGTCCGCCGTCGGTTCGACCCGCCCCGGCGGGGGTGTCCGCTCTCCCCGGAGCGACCCCTTCAAATACCCCCCGCGAGAGAGCCCGGGACGGTTGCTCGGCCGGCGGACGCTTTCGCTCGGTGGCCGCGACGGCGGTCACGTCCAGGTCCTCGAGGCGGTGCTCATCGGGCTCGTGATGTTCACGGCCGTGAGCTTCGTGCTCACCTACAGCCTCCCGACCAGCGAGACGGCGCCCACCCGCAATCGCCTCGAGAATGCGGGCGTGGATGCGCTGAACGTCCTCTACGAATATCCGCTCGCGGACGCCCGCTATGGCAACAACACCCTGAGCAAGCTCATCGCCGACGCGCTCTCGGGGGACTGCTCGGGTCTCGACGCACGCTTCAAGGCCTTCCTTCCCGCGGGCACGCTCTACAACCTCTACATGTCCAACGGCTACGGCGCGACGCCTCTTTGCATCAAGGGCAGCCCCGAGGGCGAAACCGCGACCGCGACCCATCTCATCGAGCCCAAGTGGTCCTTCACGTTCTACGAGACGGCCGTCGACTACCACGATCCCGCCCGCAGCCACATGCGCGTCTATGCGCTCCCCGTCTACAACTCGAACCTCGTTCCCGCCGGCGGCGTCCCCGTCGAGATCACCGTCCGCGGCGTCTACGAGGGCCTCCCCGTCACCTTCCGCACGGCCGGATCCACGTACCAGGGCGACGCATCCTACACGTCGGCCATCCCGTCCGTGGACATGAAGCTCCTCGACGAGAGCCTCGGCATCGACGCGGGCTACCTCGACCTGGAGCCCGTCTTCAAGTCCGGGCCGGCCTACTCGGAGGATCCCGCGACCGTGAAGCTCGAGGTGGAGAACCGCTCGCCCAACGCGCCTTTGCCGGCGGGCACGCAGCTCACGATCCAGGTCCCTCGTGGCTTCACCGCCGTCGCGGACTACGATACGAACATCGTCGAGGGCTGGCACGTCACGGGCAACGTCACGTCGCCCAACGCGGGCGGCCAGGTCACGGCGACGCTCCTTTCGAGCGTCACGGGCGCGCCGCGCGTGTTCACGCTCACGCTGGGCTATCCGGGGCCGGGCGACCTTCTCGATTTCTACCTCTTCTCGGCGCGCCTCTCGAAGGGGGCGTACTCGTCGCTCGATTTCGTCGTCAAGGCCGACAGCCACGCGAGCGCTCCGACGGCGGTGCCGCTTCTTGCCGCGGGCGTCCCGAAGCCCATGGGCGTCGTCAACCCCTCGACGTGGCCCCTGGTCCTCACGAATCCGTTCGCGAGCCCGCTCTACATCCGGGAAATCGAGTTCCGGCAGCCGGACGGCTATCCGATCTTCCACAAGTCGACGACGACGTCGGATCTCTCGTGCGGCAACTGGCTTCACGCGAACGTGTTCGGCCCGCAGGTCGCCTTCTCGGCCATCACGTGGCGCTGGGAGCCGACCGGCTTCCTGCCGTGGGACGACTGCGCGAACGGCAAGATCGTGCCCCCGGGTGAGGCCTTCCGCACGACGCTCGAGGCGTTCGGCACCGGAACCCTCACTCCGAGGAGCCCCGAGGATCCCCTCCCGGTCCCCATCTCGTTCGACGGCCACTCGACGAAGCTCTGGACGAACCTCGACCCGATGTTCTACCAGGGCCTCGTGCCGCCGCGCGGGAGCGTCGTGAACGGCATGAACGCCGCGCGCCAAGGCTACGACTTCGACGCGAACAACCTCCGCGTCCCCGAGGCCTTCTCGGGCGCCGCGCGCTTCCGCGAAGCCTTCCTCACAGGCAACTGGACGTACACGTCCGAGATCATCCCCACGCTCGAGGAGGCGCTCGCGACCGGCAGCATCAACATCTCGAAGCGGCGCATCGCCGTCGGCGAATCGATCGACATCACGCCGGACGTCCGCAGCCTCATCCACTCGCTCTCGAAGAAGAACAGCGTCGCGAACGTGACGACGCGCATCTACGGCCCGTTCTCGATCGAGCACCACAAGGCCATCTACACGGACTACAACGATCCCACCGCCCTCGTGAACGGCTCCGTGAACGCGCTCCTCGCCGACACGGTCGACGACGACGCGACGACGGACGTCATCGTCGGTACGTCGAGCGGCCGCGTCTCCGCGCACGACGGCCTCGATGGGTCCGTCCTCGTCGGGCGCGTCTTCACGGTCGAGACGCTCGCGCAGTTCGCGCAGCAGAAGCAGGCGGCGGAAGTCACGCATCTCGCCGGCATCCCGATCAACGGCAAGCTCCACTACGCGGTCGGGACGGACGAGAAGTCGGCCTACGTCTACGTGCTCGACAAGAACTTCACCGTCGTCCGCCAGTGGACGAAGCCCATCTCGGCCTCCGTCAACTGGATCGACGCGGGCCAGGATCTGAACGGCGACGGCGTGAAGGACGTCGTCGTCACCTTCGACGCGAACCGCATCTACGCTCTGAGCGGCGTCGACTGGACGACGCTCCCGAACTGGCCCGTCATCACGGGCGGCGAGCCCAAGAAGGCCGTGGGCGGCGTCTTCGGCTTCCCGGCCCTTCCGGGCGTCGTGGGGCACACGGGGCTGCACGCGAGCGCCTCCGCGCGCGTCTATTCCCAGGTGACCCCGGACGTGATGGCCCTCTACATGAACCTCGTCAACACCGCGAACTCGGTGTCCACCTCGTTCGGCACCTCGACCCTCGACGCCTACAACCACACGGTCCACCCGAACCACTGGCGCTTCGGCATCCCGTCGGGCGACGTCGCTGCCTACGATCTCACGAGCCTCAACGGCGACAGCGTGACGGACATCATCGTGGGCGGCACGGACGGCATCGTCTACGCGCTCGACGGGCGCCAGGCCGGTCCGCCCGTCTCCGACGTGAGCGTCGTGGGTCCGCCGATGGGCGTGCGCGCGGCGTGGATCGGAGAAGACCTCGGTTGGGCCCTCCTCGAGGACGGGGAGGTCATCTACACGATCGACGGGTGGACCGACATGTTCTACTCGCGCTTCCAGGGCCTCACGCGCAACCCCCTCCCAGGGGCCCGGAACATCTTCTTCAAGGACGTCGCGCACGGGTACGTCGTCGGCGCGCCGAGCCGTATCTACGCCTCGACGGACGGCGGCGCCTCCTTCAATCCCGCGCTCACGGTCACGGTGAAGAACCCCGCCACGGGCCTGCCTTCGGCCGCGGTCTGGAACTTCAACGACATCGCGATCACGGCCGACGGCCACGGCGTCATGGTCGGCAACCGCTGCGTTCTCGTTCTCGATTCGCTCTGCGGCGACGCCGCGATCTTCCACACCGAGACGGCGAACGACTTCACGAAGTGGCGCAAGTACTCGTCCGGCGGCTACGCGAGCGGAGCCCTGAACAGCACGCTCGAGTTCCGCGGCGTCGCGATGCACGGTCCGGGCCGCGGCGTCGCGATCGGCGACCGCGGCGCGATGCGCTGCCTGTCGCCCGCGACGGGCGCGACGAGTTGGCGCACGGTCGTCACCGGCACGACCCGCGACCTCACCGACGTCGCGCTCGTGAACTCGGACCATGCGGTCGCGGTCGGCAAGGGCGGCATCGTCCTGAACATCACGGGCCTCGCGAACTGCACCCCGACGGTGACGAACCTCTCGGCGAAGCTGTCGACGAGCCTCGACCTTGAATCGGTCGCGGTGCGCGGAAGCCGGATCGTGATCGGCGGTCCCGGCCTGCTCTACGAGAGCATCGATCTCGGGCGCAGCTTCGCGCGCCAGCCCGGGCTCGACGCCGACACGTCGATCCGCGCGCTCCACATTCCTTACGAAGGCCGCGCCATCGGCATCGGGGGCAACACCACGGCTCCTGCAACGGGGCTCCACGTCGTCTACATGGGCACGTTCCGGATGCATTCGACGGCCGTGTCCACGAACTACGGCATCCCCGCGGTTCCTCCAGGAAACCGCATCACGCTCGTGAGGCCCGAAACCGTTGTGAGCAACGAGCTCGCGGGCCTCACGAACACGAAGCTCTGGGTGTCCACGAACAACGGGGTCGATTGGATCGAGGCGACGCTCCTCGGCGCGGGGCCGGACAACCTCGGTTACCCGCCCTACGCCCCCGTGGCCATCCCCTGGGAGAAGGCCGGCACGTCGTTCAAGTGGAAGCTCGAGATGTTCATCAACGAGAACTGGACGCACATCGCGCCGTCGGCCAAGTCGTTGAACTTCACCCTCGAATCGAGCCCGGAGGCGACGCCGTGGGCGACGGTTCCGCTCACGGTCGTCCGCGAGAACTTCGCGGACCCGGGCCGGGCGGCGTTCGGCACGAACGTGGTGTGGGACGTGCAGGGACGCATCCGGCCGCAGGTCATCCGCCCCGTCTGGGCCACGCAGGTCACCGGCGAGATCGTGGAGATCGACGCTTCGCGCGACTTCACCGCGGACGGCCAGAAGGACGTCGTGATCGCGACGCGCTACCAGGTCGTCTCGGGTGTCCCGAACCCGCAGCAGCCCGACTACCGGGTGATGCTCCTCGACGGCAAGACGGGCGAGGTCAAATGGAAGACCGGCATGCTCCTCGGGTGGCCGATCGCGATCAAGGTCATCGACGCGAACCTGCAGACGGGCGATTCCGTCCCGGACGTGGTCGCCGTCATGTGGACCCCCACGATGTCCCTCACGTGGGTCTACTACCTGGACGGCGTCGACGGCGATACCCTCACCATGTTCTCATTCGGCGGCGGGGAACGCCCGACCGCCCTCGCGGCGGGCCACCTCGACCGCACGCCCCGCGAGGCGATCGCGTTCGTCGGCACCACGTCCATCAACACCACGGGTCAGACGCGGGCGTTCCGCGAGTCCTCGGCGCTCCTTCCCAACTGGGGCGTCCTCCCGTCCGACGACGGCCTCTATTCGTTCACCTACAAGGTGCCCCTCGGCGCTCCCTACGGTCCCTACGTCATCGAGACGGAAGTGTCCTGGCAGGAGTCCAACCTCGTGCAGGCGGGCCGCGTCTACAACTACTTCATCGTCACGCCGCCCGACGGGCGGCTCCCCGTGAGCCCGGTCTACGACCTCAAGCTCGTCACGTGGTACGAGGATTGGGACCGGAGGTGACGCGTCTGGGACGGCGCGACGCGGCGAACCTCATGGTCCTCGAATCCATCGTCATCGCGCTCCTCATCCTGGGCGCCATGATGTACGTCACCGCGTTCAACCAGTCGACGGAATCCGCGCCCGGCGGACGCCACGTGCTCGAATCCGCCGCCGAGGACTCGCTCGCGGTCCTTTCGGGCCTGACGACGAGCGAGGACGCGTACAACCGCAACATGCTGACAAAGCTCGTGGTGGAGGCGCTCTACGGCCAGTCCGCGAACCTCACGCACAAGCTCGACAACTTCCTCCCGAAAGGCGCCCGCTACAACGTCTGGCTCGACAACGGCTACGCGCCGCGGCTCGTCGTCGGCGACGGCGTGAGCTCGGGCGAGCGCGTGAGCGCGGGGATCCCGTACCAGCCCGCCTGGTCCGTCGCGTTCGTCGCGGCGGATTTCGCGGTCTACTCCGACACCTCGACGAAGATGAACGCGACCGTCCTCCCGGTGCTTGCGGGCAACGCGGTCGCCTACGGGGCGGACTGGCCCCACCCGCACCTCAAGTACGCGAACGGCGTCAAGGTGACGCCGCTCAACGACACGCAAATCCCTTCGGAGCGCCACTCCTACGTCGGTCCCGGCGCCGGCGGGTATCCCACGAGCGGCGCGCTCGTCCTCCAATCCGATGACGCCTTCCCCCACGGCTCGACGGCCCTCCGGGGCAAAGCGACGTGGTCGATCCGCGCCGACAGCTACCTCGACACCTCCTGGGGCGCCTCGCGCGCGGCGCTCAACACGAGCCGCCTCGACATCGCGCGGTGGGACGAGCCCACGGGCGCGTACGTTCCGGGGCGCGTCGTCCCCGTCGGCGGCACGGCGCGTCTCACGTGGGACTTCTCGGACTACGTCGCCGTCCATGCGAACCGGTTCGCGCAGGGCTCGACCAACACGACCGCGATCCGCATCCTCGCGCCGATCCCGATGCTCAACACGACGAACGGCCTCTACTACGTCGCCTACGCGAAGACCTTCGACGGGACGAGCGGCGCGTGGGATCTCGACATCCCCAAGAGCGCGCTTCTCGGCCCTCATCTCGTGGTCGCGGAGCTGAACCACACGCTTGCGGGATCCACCGGGCCCGTCGCGCAGTCGGCGCGCCTCCACGAGCGCCTCGACGTCGCGCTCGAGGGCGGCGTGGTCCCCATCAACCCGGTGTACCGGCTCGTGATCGAGGCCTGGCATCCCGAATGGGAATGACGGCCCCGCCTTGACGGGTGCGACCGCGCCGGTCCCCGATTTTGACGCGCTATAAGCGCGTTGGATCAGACCCTCCGATGCCGCGCGACACCTTCTTGACCCCCTCGCGAGCGAACCCTTCCGTACGTACGGGGGTCCACGCATGGCCAACGGTTTCCGCCGCCGCATCCGCGCCGACGAGCGCGCGCACACGGCGGCCGTCGGATTCGTCGCGAGCATGCTCATCTTCGGGGCGACGTTTGCGGCCGTGGTCCAATTCCAGAACGAGCCTCTCGCCGGCCACGACGCCGAAAGCGAGGACCTCGACGTGAAGGCCCGGCAGGCGCTGGGCCTCATCGTCGCGCAGTCGGGTTCGACCTCGACGGGCCTCGCGGCGTGGCATTCGGACGCCGACCGGCTCCAGCGCTTCGGCCTCGCCTCGGACCCCGCGACGCGTACGCTCGAGTACGGCAAGATCAAGAACCTCCGGAGCTCGAAGCTCACGGAGGACGGGGCGAACGCGATCGCGGACTACCCCGAGGTGCTCCGCGGACTCGGCCTCCAGGGCTACAACATCCACCTCAGGAGCTACCCTGTCCTCCTCTCGATGGAGGACTCCCGCTGGACGGCGCACGCCGACATGCGTCCCGCCTACGTCGCGCAGTACGACGACCCCGTCGCGCCCGCGGACGTCACGCACTCGGTCGTCGCGCAGGCCACGTACGTCGAGCCCGGCGCGACGATCACGAACCGGCACGTGAAGGACGCCATCTACCAGGTCACGTTCGTGCTGAACACGACCGGCCAGCAGAACGCGCAGGTCGTCGAGACCCACTACACGAAGCTCCTCCGCCCCGGCGACACGGACTACGTGTGGACGCGCTATTACCCGATCCAGAGCTGGACGTCCCCCACGACGAGCATCGAGGTCCGCGTCGCGGACTCCTACATGGCGGTCGCGAAGGACACGTCCGGCAACACGATCGGCCAGCGATTCTTCAACGGCGTCTCGATGCCCGCCTCGGGCAACGAGAAGTACAACCTCCTCGTGCACGCGGACGACCAGCACTACGTGAGCGGCGAGACGGTGACGATCCTCGGCGACCACTTCGACAAGGACGGAAAGCGCTCGAACCAGGGGATCCAGGGCCGCCTCACCGTGACCCGCCCGGACGGCACGGTCCACTTCAACGGCACGCTCGACCTCGAGAAGAACAAGCCCGGCAAGTACGAATGCACGACCTGCACGATGGTCGGCAACTGGAGCGTGCTCCTCACGACGACCTCGGGCGCGCGCGGCCAGCGGGACTCGTTCCACGTGAGCGCCGCGGCGATGTTCACGGAGACGAGCGGTCCCGATCCGATCGCGATCACGGAGCAGGGCTACGTGACCGCGATCGCCGGCGGCTCGTTCGACGCGACGCTCTACGATCCCGCGACGAACCCCGGAGGCGACGTCTTCCGCGCCTCCAACGTGCGCGAGTTGCCGGACGTGCTGTCGCGCTACAACATCCTGATCATCGGGAGCAAATTCCGCCAGAGCGCGCTCGAGCCCCACGCCGTGAAGGAAGGCATCGCGAACTGGGTGAACGACACGGGCGGCACCCTCGTCGTGCTCGGATCCGTCGCCCAGAACGCGCAGTGGCTCCAGCCCCTCTACGGCGCGGGCATCCACAACGCGAACGGCGGCGTCTCCGCGCCCGACCCCGGCCACCCCATCCTCCACGCCCCCGAAGGTCTCGCCTACCAGTCCTACAACGACAACGGCAAGGCGTGGCGGCTCAAGCAGGACGACTACTACACGCACGTCCTCTCGAAGGGCGTCGGGAACCAGGGGTCCGAGGACACGCTCGCCGTCTCGAAGCCCGGCGTCTTCGGCGACGGGTCCGTCATCCTGTCGACGTACATGCCGGGGAGCCTCATGACCCCGCAAAGCGACCTCGAGGGCAAAAAGTTCCTCCACAACCTCATGAGCCAGAGCTACACGATGCTCTTCCTCGACTTCGGGCCCGCGATCCCGCCCGGCGTCCCCGTCGGGAGCAGCACCCGCCTCGCCGCCATCCCCCACCCCAGCGTCCCCGGGGCCATCGTCGAGGTCCAGGTCGTCCTCTACGTCTTCCGGTGAGGACCGGCGGCCTTGGGCCCGGGCGCCGTCGGGTGCCGGGTTTCGGGACCGTTCGGGACCGGGTGCCGGGACCGGGACCGGGGTTCGGGACCGGGTGGCGGGCCCGGGCGCCGGGCGTCGGGACCGGGTCCGGGACCGGGTCCGGGCGTCGGGTCCGGGTGCCGGGACCGGGCGCCGGGCGTCGGGTGCCGGGACCGGGACCGGGTGCCGGGCGCCGGGACCGGGTGTCGGGCGCCGGGACCGGGTGCCGGGCCCGGGCGCCGGGAGTCGGGTCCGGGTCCGGGTCCGGGTCCGGGACCGGGTCCGGGCGTCGGGTCCGGGTCCGGACCCGCGGGCGCCCCAGGGCCGGTGACCCCGCCCTTATTAACAGGTCCGGGACAGACCGGGGCCCGGGTGGCCAGGACGGTTCGACGCCTCGACGACGAGGGGGCCGGAACCCTCGTCTCGTTCATCGTCGCGATGGCGGTCTTCACGATCGCGTTCAGCGCGATCGCCGCCACGCTCGCGAACCATGTCGCGCGCGAGGGCGGCACCTCGGGCAGCGCCGCCGATGCCCACGCCTTGGCCTCCGACGCGCTCCGCTTCGTCACGACCCAGCCCGGGCACCCCTCGACGTGGCCCTCGGGGGGCGTCACGCGGCTCGGCTTCCTCAAGCCGGGATCCATCGCGACCCTCGACGGCGCGCGCGTCGTCGCGCTCGCCACCACCTACGGCGACCAGCCGGATTACGTCGAGGCGCGCAAGGCCCTCGGACTTCCGGAGGGACGCAACTTCCGCATCGAGGTCCGCCCCTCGGTCCCGATCCAGCCGAGCGGGTCCATTCCCGCGCTGCAGGACCTCCGGGTCGCCTACGTCGCGAACGGGACCGGCGTCTTCGGCGAGCTCGCCCCGCAGGCGCACGCCGAGATCGCCGCGCTCAAGGCGGCGGGCGTCGTCCTCGACGGTCGCTTCGCCGACGGCGCCCTCGCGACCGCGGGCGACGTCTACACCTCCGAGTTCACGCTCCAGAACCTCGTGTTCCGCCTCGCGGGCCTCGAAGGCTTCCCCGCGCCCTCCATCGCCTCGGCCTGGCAGATGCGCGACAAGAACGCCTTCGCGCCCGCGAACGCGCCGTGGCCCGCCGCCGCTCCGCAGAGCTTCCTCATGTACGCCTCGACCACGACGGCGGACGAATACCGGTACGCCCGCAACGCATGGCCCGGCCTCCTCCGCGTCTCGTCCCTCGATCTTTCCGGGTTCGGGAGCGGCGCGCGGGTCTGGCTGAATTTCACGCATTACATCAAGGCCTCGAGCACGATCGCCGACGGCGCCGGCTTCACGCCGGGCTTCGACGACTACGCGCGCGTTTCGACCTACTGCACGTCCTGCGCGGGGCCGCTCGTCAACTGGGAGATGCAGGGCACCCACCTCCACACGAACGGCTCGCGCGCCGCGCCCGAATCCGCCTCCATCTCGCTCACCCACCTCGTCGGCGACGTCCACGATCTCTCGTTCGATTTCCTGCAGAGCCCCCAGCCGCAGACGAGCGAGGGCGAAGGATGGTTCGTGCACGCCATCACGGTCGAGGCGAGCGAGGCCGGCGTGAAGACCGTCCTCTACTCGAACGCGATGGACTACGACACGACCCGCTACGACGCCCTCGTCGTCGGCACGAACGCCGTTGCGACGCCGAGCGCGGGCGTCCGTCCCCAGTGGCGCGAAGGCCTCGCGCGCTGGATCGAGAAGGGCGGCAACCTCGTGATGCTCGGCGACGCCGAGAAGGATCCGCTCGCCTGGTGGGACGAACTCCTTCCCCACCGCAACGTCGGCACCGTCACGCTGCCCTTCGCGCTGCGCACGACCTACCAGCATCCCATCCTCACGCGGCCCTACGCGCTCGCGACGGGCGGATACGACGCGGCGGCCGCGCCCTGGCCGTGGGCGGACGAGATGCAGGCGTTCCTCACGATGATCGACCCGCTCGACATCTCGAAGCAGCAGCCGGTCGCGGCCGTGACGGGCTACAACGCCGATCCCGCGGGCGCCATCCTCGCGACGAACCTCCGGCCCCTCGACGCGAGCGCCACGCAGCTGCGGCACCTCTTCTCGAACGCGCTCCTGTACCTCACGCACCAGCAGTACTACGTCGACTACGGTCCCGCGGTTCCGCGCGGTGCGGGCGTCGGGAGCGCGACGGGGACGTTCCTCCTCGACGGGCGCGACTCCGGCCTCGGCGTCGTCGAGGCCCAGATCGTGCTCTACGTCTGGTGATCAGCGGATCCCTTCGAGGCCTTCCGCGCCCTCGAACTGCTTCATGAGCCGCCGCTGCATCTTCTTGTTGGAGGCGAGACCCTTCATCGTCTTGCGGCTCGTCTCGTAGTATTTCAGCAGCTCCTTCACCTCGTGCGGATCGACGCCCGACCCGAGCGAGATGCGCTTGATGCGGCTCGCCTTGATGACGCCCGGCTCCTCCATCTCCTCGCGCGTCATGGACGACATGATGATCTTGAACTTCTCGAGCTTCTTCTGGGTCTCTTCCATCTGGGCCTTCGGGATCTTCGCGCGGCCCATGCCCGGGATCATGTCGAGGACCTTCGAGAGCGGCCCCATGCCCGAGAGCATCTCCATCTGGTCCCGCATGTCGAGCAGCGTGAAGCGACCCGACATGATGTTCTTCGCCGTCGCCTCCGCCTTCTCCTCGTCCCCCACGACCTCCTGCGCCTTCTCGAGGAGCGTCTGGATGTCGCCCATGCCGAGGAGGCGGCTGATGAACCGCGCGGGATCGAACTTCTCGAAGTCGTCGACCTTCTCGCCGACGCCGATGAACATCACGGGCGCCTTCGTGACCGAGACCGCGGAGAGCGCGCCGCCGCCCTTGGCCGTGCCGTCGAGCTTGGTGATGATGACGCCCGTCACCTGCACGGCGTCGTGGAACGCCTGCGCCTGCGGACCCGCCTGCTGTCCGACCTGCGCGTCCATCACGAGGAACTTCTCGTCCGGCTTCGCGGCCGCGAAGATCTCCTTCATCTCCTCGATGAGGCCCGCCTCGAGCTTGTCGCGGCCGGCCGTGTCGACGATGATCACGTCCGTCTTGGGCTTGAGCGCCGCGATCGCGCGCGCGACGATGCCCGCCGCGACGCGGCCCGCGACCTGCGCATCCGTCGCGGACTGGCCCTTGTACGCCGACGGCTCGCCGTGGAAGTGGCAGCCCACCTGCTCCGCGAGCGTCTTGAGCTGCTCGTACGCCGCCGGGCGGTGGACGTCCGCCGCGACGAGACCCACGCGCAGGCCCTTCTTCTGGAAGTGCTTCGCGAGCTTGCCGCAGGTCGTCGTCTTGCCCTGGCCGTACAGGCCCACCATCATGATCGTCTGGTGCTTGAGCGGGAGGTCGCGCGGCTTCCCGAGGACGTTCACGAGCTCCTCGTACACGATGCGGACCACGTGCTCGCGGCTCGCCATCCCCGCCGGAGGCTTCTCCGTGAGGGCGCGCTCCTCGATCCGCTTCGTGAGCTGGAGGGCCAGCTTGACGTTGACGTCCGCCTGGAGGAGCGCCCGCTGGATGTCCCGCACGATCTCCTTCACGAGCGTCGCGTCGATCGCCCGAGCGTTCGCGATCTTCTTGAGGGTCGATCGCAGGGAGTCGCCGAGGCCTTCCAGGACCATGCGGCCGGCTAGCGGTTCCTTTCTATAAAGATTCGGGGCGCTTGGGACGCGCGTGGTCGATCTGGAAACCCGCAAGACCCTTCATAGGGGCCGAGCGGTCGACGCCCGACGCGTTCTCCTCGTCGACGTACACGTCCCGGCCGTCCCCGTCGTAGAGGAGACCGAACCCGTAGGTGAGCGCGGGCGAGCCCGAGAGGGACGATCCCGACACGCCGCCGTTCACGCCCTCCTTCCCGGCCTCGTACCGGTCGTCGCCCGAAAGGTCGGCGAGGAATCCCGTCGCGGCGTTGAAGGCGCCGCCGTTCACGCCCCGGTTCTTCGCGGAATACGTATCGTTGCCTTCGGCGTCGAGGAGGAACCCGGCGCCCGTCCCGTGGCCCGCGCCGTTCGTGCCGTTGCCCCGCGCGCGGTAGGTGTCGTTGCCCGCGATGTCGAGGAGGAAGCCGCTTCCGACGTTCGCGCCGCCGTTCGTGCCCGTGTCCCCGCCTTCGTAGACGTCGTTCCCCTCGAGGTCGAGCAGGAACCCGGCGCCACCGCTTCGCGCGCCGCCGTTGCCGCCGTAGCCGGCGGCGAAGTAGCGGTCGTGGCCGGCCGCGTCGAGGAGGAAGCCCGCGCCGAGGTTCGCCCCGCCGTTGATCCCGCAGAGGCGCTTGGTCGGCCCGTAGGTGTCGTTGCCGCCGAAGTCGAGGAGCGCGGCGGGGCGGCCGACGCTGCAGTACGTCGACGCGCTGCTTCCGCCCGCGTTGTTGAGGTAGACGTCGTCCCCGCCCGCGTCCACGAGGAGGGCGAAGTCGGCGGTGTAGGTGTTCGGCTCCGACCCGAGATCGATCGAGAGGACGGTCGGGATCACGAGCGCGGGAGCCTGGGCCGCGGCAGGGTGGGCGGCGACGGCGTCGCGCAGGTCGCGCGCGGCCGCGACGAGGCTCGCGCGCGCCCCGAAGATCCCGCCGAGGTCGAGGTCGGACCCCGCGTGATGGTAGGCGACGAAGGCGGCGAGGGTCCGGGTGAGGGCCCGCGCGACCGGCGCCTCGAGCCCGGCGAGGGTCTCCTCCGCCGCGCGCGCAGCGTCTCGAGCGTCGGCGCCCGTCGCGTCGAGGACGGCCTGCAAGGCCTCGGCGGGGGTGTCGTAGACGGGGACGTCCACGGGCGTGGCCTTGACCCCCACGGCCCCCTCGGCCGCGGCCATGAGGGCGAGCGCGCGGTCGAACGCCGACCCGGACGCCCCGCTCGCCTCGACAAGGGCGTCGAGGGTCGCGGACGTCCGGTCGGGGAGGGCGTGCGCCCCGACGGGGGCAAAGACGAGGGCGACCGCGATCACGAGGGAGGCGAGAGCCGGGAACCCGTGCATGACCGGCGAGGCCCTCGACCGGAGAAGAACCTGCGGGCCCGCCGTCGGGAAGGAGGCCATACGGAGCGGGGGGTTTATCAGGTCGGACCCGCGGTCCCGATCCGTTGACCGCCGTCGCGTTCCAGGGCGAGCCGGGCGCCTACAGCGAGATGGCCGCGCGTCGCTTCTTCGGCGACACGGTCGAGACCGTCCCCTGCCGCACCCTCGCCGACGTCTTCCAGGCGCTCGTCACCGGCCGGGTCGACCGCGCGGTCGCGGCCGTGGAGAACTCCCAGGCGGGCACGATCCACACGACGATCGACCTCCTGCGCAGCCACGACGTGTTCGCGATCGGCGAGACGGTGGTGCCGGTGCGTCATGCCCTCATGGCGCCGGCCGGCCTTGCGCTCGTGGACGTCCGGCGCGTCCTCTCCCACGCAAGCGCGCTCGACCAGTGCGCCGCGTTCATCGAGGCGCGCGGGCTCGAGGCCGTCGCGGTCTACGATACGGCAGGCGCGGCGAAGCTCGTCGCCGAGGAGCGACGCCCCGGGGACGCCGCGATCGCCTCCGTCGCGGCGGCCGCGCGTTACGGGCTTGCGATCCTCGCGGAGGACGTCCAGACGATCCAGGACAACCGCACGCGTTTCCTCGCCCTCGGCCGCGCCCCCGCGCCCCGCTCCGACGGATCCGCGAAGACCGTGCTCGTCTTCGCGACGGACCACCGGCCCGGCGCGCTGCACGAGGCGCTCGGCGCGCTCGCGCGGCGAAGGCTGAACCTGCTCAAGCTCGAAAGCCGACCGTCGCGGCAGCGTCCGTGGGAGTACGTGTTCCACGTCGACTTCGAAGGCCATCGCGACGATCCGAGCGTGCGCGAGGCGCTCGCGGATCTCGCGCGCCTCACGACGTTCCTCAAGGTGCTCGGAAGCTTCGCGCGCAACGATTGAGCGTCACGCGGGAACGAGGTTCAGGAGCAGGACCCAAAGCGCGAGCCCCGTCGTGAACAACAGGAAGCCCTGGCCGAGCATCGACTTCCAGTTCGTGAGCTCCTCGGGGACGTTGCGCGCCTGCAGGATCGGGCGGATCGCGAAGACGGAGGCGCCGAGGACGACGAGGCCGAGCAGCCACGCGCCGCCGAAGCGGTGCGCGAGGAACGCGAGCACCCCCGCGAGGAGCCCGAGCCCGGCGACGAGGAACGAGATGCGCGCCGCGCCGATCTCGCGCCGCATGAACGCGGCCTCGTCGAAGCGGATGCTCGCGAAGTCGAAGGCTGTCGCCTCGCCCTCTTCCTTGTCCTCGCGCTTCGGTTTGGCCACGCGCGCGGAAAGGGTATCGGGTTGAAGAACCTTCGGGCCGCCCGGCCGGGGAGGCGCGCGTCGCGCGGGGGCGCGCTTTCGAGCGACGGGCCGGTCAGAGCCCTCATGCGGGGCCCCCGGCCGACCGCCCTGACATGGCGCAGAAGCGAGGCAAGGGCGAACCCATGACCCTCTCGGACGCCGGACGCCTGGGCGGCGAGAAGCGGAAGCGCGAGCTCGGGGCCGAAGGCTATTCCAAGCTGGGTCAGAAGGGCGGAGAAGCGGTCAAGCGGAAGTACGGGCCCGATTTCTACTCGAAGATCGGCCACAAGGGCGGCGAGGTCCGCAAGGAGCAGCTCGGCACCGAGGGCTACGCGAAGCTCGGCCACAAGGGCGGCGAGAGCGTGAAGGAGCACTACGGGCCGGAGCACTTCTCGGAGATCGGCCGCAAGGGCGGCGAGACGGTCGCGCGCACGAAGGGGCCGGAGTTCTATTCGGAGATCGGCCGCAAGGGCGGCGAGGCGCGCGTCGAGCAGTCCCGCCGCGCCGAGGCGGCGCCTCCGCGGGCCGAAGCAGAGACCGCGGCGGAGGAAGAGGAGAAACCGCGCGAGGCCGAAGAGGAACCGTGATCACGCGGACGCGCCGCGGCGCAGCGGCTCGCAACCCTCGCAGTCGGAGTCCGCCGCCTCGACCTCGAGCGTGAGGTGCTCCAGGCGGTACTTCGGGGCGACGTCGCGGCGAATCCGGGCCGTGATCTCGGGTCCCCGCGCAGGGTCGTCCACCACCACGTGCGCGCTCATCGTGTCGACGCCCGCGGTGAGGCTCCAGACGTGCAGGTCGTGGACCTGGATCACGCCGGGAATCGCCGTGAGGTCCGCGCGCAGCCGGTTGGGGTCGACGCGGGCGGGCGCGCCCTCGAGGAGGATGTGGAGCGTCTCCCGCGTCAGTCGCAGCGCCCAGCGCACGATGAGGAAGGTCACGAAGAGCGTGATCGCCGGGTCGGCCCACGTCCACCCCTGGAACTTCACCGCGAGGCCCGCGACGACCGCGGCCGCGGAGCCCACGGCGTCGGAGAGGATGTGCAGCCTCGCGCCTTCGACGTTCAGGTTCGCGTGCGCCCCGCGCGAGAGGAAGAGCGCCATGCCCCCGTTCGCGACGAGCGTCACGAGGCCCACCGCGATGACGATGTCGCCGTCCACCTCGCCGGGCTCGAGGAGCCGGCGGGCGGCCTCGACGACGAGGACGGCCGAGATGACCCAGAGCCCGAGCGCGTTCACGAACGCGGCCACGATCTCGCTGCGCCGATAACCGAATGTCTTCTCGGCGGTCGCGGGACGCGCGGCGACGCTCACCGCGTACGCGGCGAGGAGGAGCGCCGCGAAATCGGTGGACGCGTGTCCCGCGTCGGAAAGGAGGACGAGCGAGTTCGCGAGGAACCCGGCCGCGGCCTCGATGACGATGATGAGGCCGGCGACGGTCGCGACAATCGCGAGCCGGCGGCGGTTCGACGCGACGTCGTCCGCGCGCGCGCCGTGGTCGTGGCCGTGGCCGTGCGCGCTCACGCGAGGCCATCGTCGCTCGTGGGCCTTAAGGGGCGCGGGTTCGACCGCCCAACCGGACCCGGACCCGACCCGGACCCGGACCCGACGCCCGGACCCGGAC
>Ga0247719_1000518_pt1 | contig 22584 bp, 21 predicted proteins | sample 41E_DmetaG_FD_189046 | JGI IMG/M metagenome (GOLD analysis project Ga0247719, IMG submission 189046) | Soil microbial communities from hillslope of Landscape Evolution Observatory, University of Arizona, Oracle, AZ, United States - 4-1-E_D | ecosystem: Engineered > Artificial ecosystem >...
CTGTTCGTGCTGCGCGTGAAGCGGATGTCGGCATAGGTGCACCCGAGCCGCTTCGCCTCCGTCAGCGCGACGTCGGAGAGCCCCTTGAATTTCGACTCGAGGACGCGCCCCTTCGGCGACTGTGCGAGCAGGTCCGCGATGGCGTCGCTCGCCGCGATGGCCATCCCCGACAGTGCGACGGTCTTGACGAAATCTCTGCGATGCATTGTTACTCCGGGGGGATATCGCCCCCTCGATCGACGGTGACTCGGGGGCGCTCCCCCCGGACCCCCCACTCGCTCCACTCGCGGGGGCCCCGGCGCCCCGCTCCGTTCCGCTCGTTATTTCTCCGGGAGGATATCGCCCCCTCGATCGACGGTGACTCGGGGGCGCTCCCCGTGCGCCTCTAAACCGCGGGCGACACGGACGTCATGAGGAAGTCCTCGATGCGCACCGGGGGCACCAGCGCCGTGCCGGGGCCGTCGTACGACTCGCCCGTGTGGATGGGCACGGGCTTTCCGACGGCCGTGATGTTGTTGTAGCCGACGATCGGCGACATGTTCCACCGGAAGTTCTGCACGGGCCCGGCGATCTCGCCGTTCTCGATCAGGAACAGCCCGTCGCGTGTCATGCCGGTGTTCAGGAGCGTCTGATTGTCCACCCCGCGGATGTACCAGAAAAAGGTCACCAGCAGGCCGCGCCGTGTCGATTTGACGATGTCGTCGATCGACTGCGTGGTGCCCTCCCAGACGAGCGAGTTGTTCAGGGAGGCGGGCGTCACCGGCTGCTTCTGCCGCCGTGCGTAGGCGCCGCTGTAGACGAGGTTCTTCAGAACCCCCTTCTCTACCCAGGTGACGTCCCGAAGCGCGGTGCCGTCAGGCGCGAAGGGCACCTGCCGCAGAATCGGATTCCCGATGTCGCTCCTGAGCGTGAGCCCCTCGCTGAACACCTGCTCGCCGAGTTTCGTCGAGCCGGGCTCCTTGCCGCTGAAATACGTGCGGGTGAACGGACTCTCGGCCGACTGCGCATTGAAGAGGCCGGTCATCAGCGACAGAAAGCGGGCGTTGGCGCGCGGTTCGAGGATGACCGTGTACCGCCCCGGCTCGATCGCCTTCGCGTTGCGGCTCCGCACCGCCTTGCCCGACGCGATCCGCGTCAGTTCCTCGGCGTCGATCAGCGCCGGATCCTTGACGCCGGTGATACCGGCCCACCCCGAGCCGGTGCCATCGACCGTGCGGCAGGTGAGGATGAAGCTCGTCTCGGCCACCTGGTAGTACGCGAAGAGTCCCTTCGAGTTCGCGCGGCAGGTCGTCTGGTGGATCTTCGGAATGTAGCCGGAGCCGACGGTCTGCATCTTGTCGGAGATGTCAATGCTCTGGCGTGCGAGCTTTGCGCGCTCGGCGGGACCGAAGGCGATGCCCGCGGGGAGTGCCGCGTCGACCGGCTCGTACTCCTGCGGCCCCACGAGCGGCTGCATCTCGGGGTTGTCGCGCCCCTTGCCCGCGGCGGCGAGCGCCTCGTCGACCATCTCCCGCAGCGACGCATCGTCGAACTGCCGGGTGCTCGCGGTGCCTGACTTCGTGCCCTGGTAGACGGTGACGCTGACCTGCCGGTCGAACTGGACCATGTTGGCGGTGATGGTCGAGTTCGCGAACCGCGTGGCGGACCGTTCGCCGCCGCTGAAGTCCACCTCGGCGTCGGTCCCCTTCGCCGCCATGTCGAGCACCTTGTCGGTGATCGCCTTCACCTCTTCGCGCGAGTACATAGGCGCGGAGGCTACTACGGCTCAGTTCCCGGCCGCAATACTCCACGGCGGCAAGTGGTTTGCGAACGCAGTCCGCATGGCGAGAAAAAAGGGAGACATACCGGCAAAGGCAGGGCTGACGTCCTACGCGAAGAAGGTCCAAACCAGCAGGCACGCCTTCGACACCCATCCGGCATCGCGCAAGGCAGCCGGAGCGTTCGCACACGAGGAGGACGTGCGCGCGCATCTCGATCCGGCGCGCGGGGCGACGAAGCCGGCCAAGCGGGCGGCATTGCCGCGGATGAAGAAAAGCTCGTGACCGACGGGGCGGCAAACGGCTGACGTGGGGTCGGGCGGCGCGTCCCGGCTACGCACAGCCGCAACGGCCGCCCTGTGCTCCGCACATGGGCGCCGGCATCTCGCAGGCGGCCTCCGCCTGCGACGCGCCGGCGCCGACCATGCCCAGGCGCGACAGCAGCTTCAGCAGATTCTCGCTCCCGCAGCTCGGGCAGGCCGCCTTCCGATCGACGGTCACGAACGTCTCGAACGGCTTTTCACAGTCGCGGCATTGATATTCGAACAGGGGCATGCCGCATTCTACCGCGGCGGTCGGGCCGCTACTTCTTCGCCAGGCGCGCGAAGATCTGGTCGATGCAGCCCTCGACGGTGCCGGGCATCCATGCCTCGATCTTGTCGTCGCTGCCGCCGCCCAGCCCCGCCCCCTGCTTCGACTTGCAGCTTCCGCCGACCTCGACGAGCATCTTCCGGCCGTCCGCATCGAAAGCGGCGAGGCCGACGAACGCCTGCGCCTGCGCACCGCGGAAGATGCCGCGGATGTTGCCGATCAGCGGCACGATCCCGATGACGTGGCCGTTGGCCTTCGCCTGCTTCTGCCATTCCGGCTCCTGCCAGCGGATGTCGCCGAAGCCGAGCTCGAGGCGCATGACGCTGTCGACGCCGAGGCGCTCGCGCAGCGCCGCGACACGGCGGCGGATCTCCTTCTCGTTGGCCGTCTTCGTCTTCCTCGGGTCCTTCTCGTCGAAGATCGGCCGCTCGAGGTTCACGCTGCCGACGGGACGGTGCAGGGCGTAGCCCCACCGGATGGGGTCGCCGGGCTGGTGCTTCGCGTAGAACTGCATGTAGCTCCGTGCCGTCCGCTCGGCGTCCTGCTCACTGGCACGTTCCTTGAGCAGCCGCTCCTTCAACGCCTCGTGCGTCGGCATCGGTGCGATCTCGTCGAACGCCGCCTGCACGTCGCGCCCGGCCAGCACCTCGCGTCCCGACTCGCGGAGCCGCTCGATGACACGCGCGGTCGCCGCTTCCGTCCAGGGCGCGACCTTCTCCTTGTTCTTTTTCGCCTGCCCCGACACATCCACGAGCGCCACCCGGCGCACGTCGGCGAATTTCTTCTTGTCGACCTTGAACTCGCCGTCGAAGTCGTCGACCTGCACGGAGGCGGGTTGCGCGAGCAGGACGGCCGAGGTCACACACACGAGGGACACGCCCGCAATGAGCCGTTCGAGCATCGTGATGCTCCTTTCGCTGCCGGGGAATGGGTTGAAAAACGGGCGAGATCCTACCACGGGAAGGACGCCCCGCGCACTGAAAGCGCGGGGTGCGCGGGGTCGTGGCGGGGCGCTACGCCGCGCGGCGGGACGGCCGTCGCGCGTCAGGCCTTGGCGACCGCGACAGCCGCTGGCCGCAGCACGTCGTCGCCGATGCGGTACCCGCAGCGAACGGTGCCGACGACCAGTCCGTCCTGCTCGGGCGAGCTCGCCGGCACGCTGCTGATCGCCTCGTGAAGTGTCGGATCGAACGGCTGCTCGGTCGCCTCGATGCGCGTGACGCCGAAGCTCTCGAGCTTCGCGAGGAACTGGCGCCGCACCATCTCGATCCCCTGGACGAGCGCGTCCGCCGACGCCCCCTGGCGCGCCGACTCCACCGCGCGATCGAGGTTGTCGACGACCTCGAGCAGCTCCGACAGCGTCTCGCGGCGGGCCCGCTCGATGTCCTTCGAGATCTCCCGGCGCAGCCGCAGGCGCGCTTCCTCGAACTCGCTCGCGGCGCTGCGGTACTTCGACAGGTACTCCTGGATCTGCCGGTCTTTTTCGGCGATCTGCTGTTCGAGCTGTTCGACGTAGGTCGGCTTGCCGGTGCCGCGGGCGTCGGCCGACGCCGCGCTGCTGGCCTCGGGGTTCACCCACCAGCGGCGATCGACGACCTTGACCGGAATGTCGTGTTCTTCGTCTGCCATATCTTCGCGGATGTGGTCGGGTTGACGTCCATCCCTACCGGATCGTGCTGTCATGGGTGAGCCGACCGAAGTCGGCCCCACCCGGATCGCAGGCCCTGCCCTACGGGATCGCGTTGGCAGCGGCCCTGCCGCCCTCGTCCGCGGGTCTGTCCCGTGCGGCGTAGTCGAACGTCAGCGCTCCGCTCGAGATCCCGATGCTGACCGTGCCGCCGTTCTCGAGCCTGCCGAAGAGGATCTCGTCGGTGAGCGGGTCGCGCACTTCCGTCTGAATGACGCGGGCGAGCGGACGGGCGCCGTAGACGGGATCGTATCCCTTTTCGGCGAGCCAGGCGCGCGCCTCGGGCTGCAGCGTGATCGCGACGCGGCGCTCGGCGAGCTGCGCCTCGAGCTGCAGGATGAACTTCTCGACGATCGTCTCCATCACGCCAGGCGAGAGCGGGCCGAACGACACGATCGCGTCGAGCCGGTTGCGGAATTCCGGGCTGAAGACCTTCTCGATGGCCTGCTTCGACCGCTGCTGCGAGGCCTTCAGCCGCGCGTCGACCGCATGCGCGGATCCGCCTCCCTCGGCAAAGCCGATGCTCGACGCGCTCAGCTCACGCGAGCCGGCGTTGGACGTCATGATCAGCACGACCTGCCGGAAGTCGGCCTTCCGGCCGTTGTTGTCGGTGAGGGTGGCGTGATCCATCACCTGCAGCAGGATGTTGAAGATGTCGGGGTGCGCCTTCTCGATCTCGTCGAGCAGCAGCACCGCGTACGGATGCTGGCGGATCGCATCGACGAGCAGGCCCCCCTGCTCGAACCCGACGTAGCCAGGGGGCGCTCCGATCAGCCGCGCCACGGCGTGCTTCTCCATGTACTCGCTCATGTCGTAGCGGAGAAACTCGTTGCCGAGATGCAGCGCGAGCTGCTTCGCAAGCTCCGTCTTGCCGACACCCGTCGGGCCGGCGAACAGGAAGCAGCCGGCGGGGCGGTCGGGCTGACCCAAGCCCGCACGCGAGCGCTTGATGGCGCGCGCGACGGTACTGACCGCCTCGTCCTGCCCGAAGACCACGCGTCCGAGCGCCTCCTCGAGGCTTCGCAGGCGGTCCTTGTCCGACGAGGACGCCTGCTTCGCGGGAATCCGGGCGATTCTCGCGACGACCTCCTCGATGTGCTGCGCGGTGATCTCCAGCACGATGGGGTCGCCCGCGCCCCCCTCCGCCGTCGGGCGGCTCAACCGGCTGCGCGCACCGGCCTCGTCGAGCACGTCGATGGCGCTGTCGGGCAGCTTGTAGTCGCGCAGGTGCCGGGCCGCGAGTTTCGCCGCCGCCTCGAGCGCGTCGTCGGTGAACCGGACGCGGTGGTGCGCCTCGTACCGGGAGCGGAGCCCCTGAAGGATCTTGACGGTTTCGGGGATCGACGGCTCGTCGATCGTGATCTTCTGGAGCCGCCGCGCGAGCGCGCGGTCCTTCTCGATGTGCTTGAACTCTTCGTGCGTCGTCGAACCCACGAGCCGCAGCTGGCCGGTCGTGAGGATCGGCTTGATCATGGTCGCGAGGTCCATCGTGCCGCCAGTCGTCGCACCGGCGCCGACGGTCGAGTGGATCTCGTCGATGAACAGGATCGGCATGGGACGCCGCGCGAGCGCCGCGATCACCGCCTTGAACCGTTCTTCGAAGTCGCCGCGAAACCGGGTGCCGGCGAGCAGCGCCGCCGTATCGAGCGAGAAGACCTCGGCCCCCTGCAGCGGCTCGGGCACGTCGGCGTCGAGCAGGCGTGTCGCGAGCCCCTCGGCGAGTGCCGTCTTGCCGACGCCGGCATCGCCGACGAACACCGGGTTGTTCTTCCGCCGCCTGCAGAGGATCTCCATGGTCCGCTGCAGCTCGTCGGTGCGCCCGATCAGGGGATCGAGTTCGCCCGCGCGGGCGCGTGCGGTGAGGTTCGTGGCGTACGCGCTCAGCGGATCGCGCGCCGTCGCGGGGCCGCGGTCGCCGCCGCCCGCTTCCGCCTCGTCGGGCTCGTCGGGGTGTGCCGGTGACGACGAGCCGGACGGAGGCACCTTGCTGATGCCGTGAGTGATGTACTCCAGCACGTCGAGGCGCGTCACCCCCTGCGCCGCGAGGAGCTGCGCCGCGTACGATTTCGACTGCTGGAGCGTCGCGGCGAGCACGTCCCCCGACTGCACTTCCTGGCGTCCGGCGCTCTGCACGTGAAGCACCGCCGTCTGCAGCACGCGGCGGAATGCGATCGTCTGTTCCGGCTCCTTCTGCTGGCCCCTCGCGAACTGCTCGACCGATTCGTTGAGGTACCGGTCGAGATCGCGGCGGAGCTGCGGAAGGTCGGCCCCGCAGGCGGCCAGGATCCGCTCGCCGTCGAGATCGTGCGCCAGCGCGTAGAGCAGGTGCTCGAGCGTGAGGTGCGCGTGGCGGCGCGACGTCGCCTCGCGGTAGGCGACCGTCAACACGATCTCGAGAGCAGGGCTGAACATTATTCAGGTTCCATCGTCGCCTTGAGCGGGAAGCCGTGCTCGCGCGCCCGGCTGATCACCGCCTCGACTTTCGTCTCGGCAATCTCGTAAGGGTAGACGCCGCAGAGCCCCTTGCCCTGCGTGTGCACCATCATCATGATGCGAAAGGCTTCGGCCGGCTGCTTGTTGAAGATCGTCTCGAGCACCTCGACGACGAAGTCCATCGTGGTGTAGTCGTCGTTGAGCAGCAGCACCTTGTAGAGTTCAGGACGCGTCGTCTGCTGCCGCGTGCGTTCGAGAACCTCTCCACCGGTTTGACGATCCGATCCGCCCATCCGTCTCCGACGATTCTACCAAGAGGGTGCGGCAGGGCTGGGTTAAGATGCCGCAGTTACGCACCCCTGGGATGTGGCAGCTACACGATGATGCGCGCGAGGGCAGCCGGGTCGTCGAGCTCGCCGACGGCAGGATCCTCTTTCTGCCGCGCGGCCGTGGCGGGCCGGCGTACGAGGTGCCGGACCATGCGGCCGGTTTCGCCCTCGAGCGGCGCGTCCGCCGCGTGGAACGCGCCAGCGTCTACGCCGCGGCGGCCGTGGTGGCCGGTGCCTACTACCTGCACGGCCTCCTGCTCGCGCTGCTGGGTCCGGTTCTACTGCTGCCGTGGATCGTGGCACGCCATGCCGTCGAACGGCTGCGCGAAGCCAACGACCCGGTGGCGAGAGCCGAGGTCACGGCCGTGGACGGCGAGCCGCCCGGACTGTCGCGGGTGGCCGTGGGGCTGGGTGCGCTGATGGCGGTGGCGTGGGCGCTGCCGCTTGCGAAACAGGGGCCGCACGACATCGTTGGTATCGCGTTCGGTGCGATGGCCGTTCTGGCGGCCGTCAACGAGATCGTCCGCTATAGGCGCGCACGCCGCGAACGCGAGCTGTACCACCGAACGACGGCGCCCGAGAACAGGCCGGTCGTGCCCCGATGACGGCACGGGAAGCCGCTGGAGATATGGAATGACACATGTGGTGAAGTGGACGGTGCCGCTGGCGCTCGTCGCCGCGGCGGTCGTTGTGGCGCAGCAGCCGCCTTCGAGCCCTGGCCCGGACAAGGTGGTGCACGCGGGCCGGTTGATCGACGGGGTCTCCACGTCGGTGCGCGATCGTGTGTCCATCCTGATCGCGGGCGACCGGATCGTCGACGTGCAGAGCGGGTTCGTCACCCCCGCCGGCGCGCAGGTGATCGACCTGTCGCGGAGCACCGTGATGCCGGGGCTCATCGATTCGCACACACACATCACGAGCGAGCTCGGCCCCAACGCGCTGCTGGAAGCGGTGACGAAAGGCGCCGTCGACGCGGCCGTCCGCTCGACCGTCTACGCGCGCCGTACCCTCGAGGCCGGTTTCACGACGATCAGGAACGTCGGGTCCGACGGAGGTGCGGACGTCGCGCTGAAGCGGGCGATCAACGACGGCATGGTGGTGGGGCCCCGGATCTGGACGGCCCGCACGACGCTCAGCATCACCGGAGGCCATGGCGATCAGGGAGGGCTGCGCCATGACCTTTTCGAGCCTCCCACGTACGAGGAAGGGATCGTCGACTCCCCGGCGGAGGCCGCCAAGTCGGTGCGCTACCAGCACAAGTACGGCGCGGACCTGATCAAGTTCACGTCCACGGCAGGCGTGCTGTCGATCAACGAAGCGGGAGACGTTCAGCAGTTCTCCGACGCCGAGATGCGCGCGATCGTCGAAACCGCCCATCTGCTCGGCATCAAGGTCGCCGCGCACGCGCACGGCAAGCGCGGCATGGAGGCGGCGATTCGCGCCGGCGTCGATTCCATCGAGCACGGCACGTACCTGGACGACGAGACGATCGCGCTGTTCAAGAAGCACGGCACGTACCTCGTGCCGACGGTGCTCGCCGGCAAGACGGTCGAGGAGATGGCAAAGATCCCGGGCCTGCTGCACCCGAGCGTCCGCGAGAAGGCGGCGCGCATCGGGCCGCTGATCCAGGGAGCGTTCGCCCGCGCGTACAAGGGGGGCGTGAAGATCGCCTTCGGAACCGACTCCGGTGTTTCGAAGCACGGCGAGAACGCGCGCGAGTTCGGCTACATGGTCGAGGCCGGCATGCCTCCGATCGAAGCCATCCTGTCGGCGACGCGCGACGCCGCCGATCTGCTCGGCGCCGCCGACCGCGTCGGATCGATCCAGAAGGGGAGATTTGCCGATGTCATCGCGGTCGACGGCGATCCGCTGAAGGACATCTCTGAGATGCAGCGCGTCCGCTTCGTCATGAAAGGGGGCGTCGTCTACCGGACCGGCGGCGCGGCCGCCTCGCCGGCGGGCAGCGCGCAGTGAGCGGTGCGATCGCCGCGGGCCTCGACTACGTCGACCTGAAGTTTCTCGGCAGGCCCGAGATCATCGCCACCGCCGTCCTCCACGGGGCCGCCGGGGTCGCGCTGATCGATCCCGGCCCCACCACCACCCTCGAGTCTCTCCGCGCGGCGCTGCGGGACAACGGCATGGCCATCGCCGACGTCCGGCAGGTGCTCCTGACGCACATCCACCTGGATCATGCGGGCGCCACGGGATCGCTGGTGGAGGAGAATCCCCGGATCGAGGTGCTCGTGCACCAGCGGGGCGCGCCGCACATGGCGGATCCGGCGCGGCTGCTCGCCAGCGCCGGACGGCTGTACGGCGCCGACATGGAGCGGCTGTGGGGCGCGTTCCTGCCGGTGCCGGCGGCGAACCTGCGGCCGCTGAGCGGCGGCGAAACGATCGCGGCCGCCGGGCGCGAGCTGCGCGTGGCCTACACACCGGGTCATGCCTCCCACCACGTGAGCTACTTCGATACGGCGAGCCGCACGGCGTTCGTCGGCGACACCGCCGGCATCCGCCGCGGCGCATCGGCGTACGTGATGCCGCCGACGCCGCCCCCCGACGTGGATCTCGAGGCGTGGCGTGAGAGCGAGACCCGCATTCTCGCCTGGGACCCCGACACGCTGTTCCTCACGCACTTCGGCCCGTTCCACGGCGCCCGCGTCCACTTCCAGCAGCTCCGCGAGAACATCGAGCAGTGGAGCCGTCTCGTCCGGCGGCTCGTCGCCGACGCCTCCCTCAGCGAAGAAGCGCGCCAGCAGGCCTTCGTGGACGAGGCGTATCGTGAGCTGCAACGCGCCGTTGGCCCCCAGGCGGCGGACCAATACGGCCGTGCCGGACGGCTCGATTATTCGTGGCAGGGGCTCGCGCGCTACTGGCGGAAGAGCCCGCAGTAGAGACGTCGCGCCTCGGCGGCGTCAGCACGGGCTGCGCACCCGGTGTCGCTTGAGGCTACGGCAGGCTCGGCCGGCCACGCCGCCTGGCACGCCGATGGCTCTCTCAAGCATCGGAGGGTGACATGTACCGCCGAGCTCTCGTGGCGACCTTCAGCCTTGTTGTCGCGGTGAGTGCCGCAAATCCGGCCGCCGCGCAAAGCGTACTGCGCCCGACGCCGCAGCCGATCGTGACGGCCGAGAACGAGCCGTGGTATCTGAGCGGCGAGCCGATTACCTACGCTGGGAACCTCTACTACCCGGCGGGCGCGCAGGTATTCTTCAACCCCAACGAGATGGTCCGCAGCGGCTTTCACATGGGGGTGCCGCTGTATACCCGCACGACGATCGAGCCCTTCAGCGTGGTGTACGTGCCGCTCGCCGGAGGACGTATGCAGCCGTATGAGCGGCCGCGCGCGGGCGAACTCGCCGGTACGTCAGGCAGCCGTCCACCAGCCGCGGCTACCCCCTACGAACCGGCACCAGATGGCCCGGTGACGGCGCAGGCGCCAGGACCCCCATCGCTGACGCCACTCCTCGCGCCGTTCGGGCAGGAGCCGGTGACCGCCCGCAGCCCCGACATCCCGTCTATCGAGCGCGCCGCTCCGGCGCAGCCCCAGGCGCCACGGCCCGTCGCGCCATCGACGCGCCGACCGCCGGACGTGCCGCGAGCAGTCGGGACCTCAGGCCGTGCCGTCCCGTCGGCACAGCCGACGCACACGCGCATTGGCGGACGCCCCCAGGGGATCAACGCCATCTTCGTGGAGTTTCGCGGCCAGCGATGGTACAGCGCCGGCCGCGCCCAGCCGATCGACCGCACGAGGATGGAGCGTGTTGGCGAGTACCACGGATTCGACGTGTGGTCGGAGCGCGGCGGCGATGGCGCCCAGATCTATCTGGCGGTAACGCAAGGTGGAAGCTTGGTCGTGCCGTACTCGCGGACGAAACCGCGCGACTGAGGCGCGCCTCCCTGCGGCCCGTGTCACCGACGACGGCTGAAAATGAAATCGGCGGCTGAGGTTTCCCTCAACCGCCGACGAGCCTGGCCGCGAACGTTTCCGTCCGGGAAAGGGGATGGCGAGCCGGCCTGTATGGCTGACGAGGCAGGTGGTCAGCCGACCGGCACCGGTGGGTGTAAAGATTTCGGCCTACGCAACCGCCAAGCTCTGACCTCCGCGCTTCGTGTTCACCAACCGGCTGGGCCTCGCACCGTCCGTGCGGACGAACGCGCCGTCACGCGTCTGAGACAGGAACTTGGCATCAACCAGAGCTCCCAGCAGTGCATCGCAGACGTCACGCTCGAGCCCCCACAGGCGCTGTGCCTGGGCAGCCGTCAGACGAAGCCCGGGCATTTCTACGAACTCACCCTGGATCCGCTGAAGAACGTCGTCGATACGCATATTGGGCCCTCCCGCTGGGTCGCTCGAACCGCTTGTGTCTTGCTTGCGTGTCGCCAGCAGAAGCAAGGCACGTGCCCGCACCTGCGGATCGGTGGTCCAGGCTCGTAACATATTGAGGTGGCAGTATTTAGCAGTCTGGCTCGCGGATGGATAAGGCCGGGATGTCGCTCGTGTCCGATCGATCGGTGTACGGCCGCCTCTCGCCCCCTGTCGTCTTTCGATACGGCTCCGGAAGGCGACCGTGGGGCCGGCCGCTACAGCTGCCGGAGGGCGGACACCACTGGCAGGCGCGCGGCCCGAATCGCTGGCAGAAGCCCGCCGACCAGGCCCATCAGCATCGCGTACACGAGTCCGCGCACCAGGAGTGACGGGGTGACCTCGAAGGAAAACGCCACCTGGCTGAACGACTGCCAGTTCATCGTGGCCGTCTGGTAGCCGTCAAAGGCCGCCCAGGCGAGACCGCCACCGATCGCGCCGCCCACGATGCTCAGCAGGAGCGCCTCGACGAGCACCGACACGACGACCGGCAGCCGCCCGAAGCCCAGCGCCCGCAGCGTGGCGATCTCGCGCGTCCGCGACGACACCGCGGAGTACATCGTGTTCACCGCGCCGAAGATGGCGCCGAGGCCCATGAGCACCGCGATGCCGATGCCGATCGTCCGGATGATCGTCTGCATCACGCGCGACTGCTCGGCGTAATAATCGCGCTCCCGCATCACGCTCACCTGCAGCCGCGGATCCGACGTCAGCGCGTCTTTCAGCGTCTGAAATGCGTCCGGCGACTCGAGCCGCGCGAGTACCGACTGGTAGCTGTTCCCGCGCCGGTAGGCGGGCTGCAGCACCCGCGCATCGCACCACAGCTCCGATTCGGCGACGCTGCCGCCGGCGTCGAAGATGCCCACCACCTGCCATGAGCTCTCGCCCCAGCGGACGGTGCGGCCGACGTACAGGCCGTCGAACTGCCGGGCCGCGGCGCGTCCCACGACGATCTCGTTGGTGCCGCTCTGGAACATCCGTCCTTCGACGATCCGAACTTCCGGACGCACGCGCAACGCCGCCGGTGAAATGCCGCGGAGCGGCACGTTCGCATCGGTACCCGACCGCTTCAGTGGGTGTCCGACGATCACGAAGAGCTCGGGCGACGCGACGGGGCCGTCATCCGACCGCGCGATGCCGGGAGCGTCGACGATGATGCGCGCCTCCTCGCCTCCGAGGCCGCTCGTCATCTCGGTGTTGGCGCCCGATCGGAGGACGAGCACGCGCAGAGGATCTCCTCGTTCGCTCATCGCCGTCTGGAATCCCTCGGCAATCGAGAGCACCCCGGTGAACACGACGACGACCCCGGCGATGCCGACGATCGCGACCGCCGACGACCCGAGCCGCTGGCCGATCGAGCGGAGCGTGACGCCGGTGACCGCGAACATCTGAAGGATCGATGACATGGTTGCCCCCTTACGCGCGCCGCAGCGCCGTCACGATCTTCAACCGCTGCGCCTGGAGCGCCGGCACGAGCCCGGAGCCGAGACCGAGCAGCAGCACGAGCCCGACGCCCGCAAGCAGGTCGCGGGGGGGGAGATAGAAGGTCGGCAGGAGTCCGCCGGTCGGGTCCCCCTGTGCGATCACGACCCAGCCGAGCGCGAGGCCAAGCGCCCCGCCCGCCACCGCGACGACCGACGACTCCACCAGCACCAGGGCGAGGATCAGCCGGTCGCTGAAGCCGAGCGTCTTCAGCACCGCGAGCTCGTTCGTGCGCTCGCGGATCGACTGCGCCATGGCGTTGCCCGACACGAACAGGATGAAGAACATCACCACCGAGGCGATCGCGATCATCATCGTGCCGATGTCCCCCACCTGGTTCGCGAAGTCCGACACGAACGCCTTTTCGGTGGCGGTCTTCGTCTCCGCGGAGGAGTTCGCGAACAGCGCGTCGATCCGCTGCGCGAGGTCGCCAGCGGCGGCAGGATCGGCGACGCGGATCACGAACCAGCCGACCTGATCGGCGACGAAGGTGTTTCTCAGCGTCTCGTTGATGTAGTCGTAGTGGAAGAAGAACTGCGACTTGTCGGTCCCCTTCGCCGGTGAGTCGTAGATCCCCTCGATCGTAAAGACCCAGGGAGAGCCGTCGGGGCGGCGGTAAATGGGGGAGATGAGCGGCACGCGGTCACCGACCGCCCAGCCGTACCGGCGGGCGGTGTCGACGCCGACGATTGCGCCGGTGCGGTTGGCAAACCACGCTTTCTTCTGCTCCTCCGGCACGACGAATTCCGGGTACATGTCCAGCCACGATTCCGGCTCCACGGCCATGTTCTGGATGAAGTTGCTCGGCTGCTGGTAGTAGCCGCCGAACCAGTTCGCGTGGGTGACGGCGCTCACCCCTTCCACCGACCGGATCCGCTGCAGGTAGCTCCGCGGGAGGAGCTGGATCAGCGACACCCGGTGAATCGTCAGGAGCCGGTCGGCGCCGGCGATCTCCACTCCCATCGAGAACGCCGTCCGGACCGCCATCAGCACGCCGAAGAGCAGGAAGGCGATGAAGATGCTTCCGATCGTCAGCGCCGTCCGCATCTTGTGGCGCAGCAGGTTGCGCCAGATGAGCGGGACGAACTTCATGCCGCCGCCTCCGTGACGAGCTGCCCCTTCTCCAGGTGCAGCGTCCGCCTGGCCCGCGCGGCGGCGTGCGGGTCGTGCGTCACCATGACGATCGTCTTGCCGTGCTCTCGATTGAGGGTCTGGAGCAGGTCGAGCACCTCGTCGCCGGACCTGCGATCGAGATCACCGGTGGGTTCGTCGCACAGCAGCAGCGTCGGGTCGGTGACGATCGCGCGGGCGATGCCGACCCGCTGCTCCTGGCCTCCCGACAGTTGCCGCGGGTAGTGATTCGCGCGATCCTGCAGCCCCACGACCGAGAGCGCGACCTTCACACGCTTCTGCCGTTCGGCTCGACCGAGCTTCGTCAACAGCAGCGGGAGCTCGACGTTGCGCGCTGCGGTGAGCACCGGAAGCAGGTTGTACATCTGGAAGATGAACCCGATGTGCCGAGCGCGCCAGGCGGAGAGCCGGCTGCCGGACATTCGGTCGATCCGGTCACCCCCGACGGTGATGGACCCCTGAGTCGGTGTGTCGAGCCCTCCGATCAGGTTCAGCAGCGTGGTCTTGCCGGAGCCGGATGGCCCCATCAGCGCGAGGAAGTCCCCCTGGGGGATCTCCAGATCGACTCCCTGCAGCACGTCGATCCTCTCGCCGCCGCGGTGATACACCTTGTGCAGATCCTGGATGCTCACGAGTGAAGACATGTGTTCTACCCCTGAACCTTGATGCGGTCGCCGTCCTTCAGTGTGCTCGGCGGGTCCACGACGACGCGCTCGCCCGCCGAGAGCCCCGACAGCACCTCGACGCGATCGCCCTGGTCGGAGCCGATGCGGACGGCGCGCCGCTCGACGCGATCGTCGCGCACCACGAACACCACCGACCGCCCGTCCACCGCCTGCACGGCCCCCCTCGGGATCTCGAATCGCACCCGCGGCTGATCCGAGGGCGCCGGCTCCTCGTCGCGCAGGAACGACACCTTGACGCCCATGTCGGGCAGGATGCGCGGGTCGAGCCGGTTGCCCCCCGCGTGGGATCCGCCCGTCGCCGGGGCCGCGGGCGGATCGAAGCCGATCCGCACGCGCACCGTCGCCTTCTGCCGGTCGGCGGTCGGCACCGTGGTGATCACGTGCGCCGGGATGCGCCAGTCGGGGTAGGCGTCGAGCACCGCTTCGACCTTCTGCCCGGCACGTACACGGTTGATGAAGCTCTCGCTGACGTCGACCTCGATTTCGAGCGACGACATGTCGACGATCGTGCCGATGCCGGTCCGCGTGAAGCCGCCGCCCGCCGACACCGGGGAGATCATCTCGCCAGGCTGCGCATCCTTCGAGACCACGACGCCGCTGAACGGCGCACGTACGACGGTATCGTCCACGTCGGTGCGCCGCAGGTTCACCTGTGATTCCGCGACGGCGACCTGTTGCCTGGCGTAGGCGATGCGCGCCCGGAGCGAGTCGACCTGGGCTTGCGCGGTATCGAGCTCCGCCCGGCCCACGACGCCTTCGTCGAGCAGCCGCTGTCGCCGCTCCAGCGTCAGCTCCGCCTCGCGGAGCCTCGCTTCGTCTTCCGCCGCGCTCTTTCGGGCGGCTCCCAGCTGCGCTTCGGCATGGGCGAGCGCCGCCCGGGCCTGCGAGTCGTCGAGCCGTGCGAGCACCTGCCCCTGCCGCACACCCTGACCTTCTTCGATGAAGATCTCGACGACCTTGCCGGTCACCTTCGACGACACGGTCGCGCGGCGTCTGGCGGTGACGTATCCGGAGGCATTCAGCACGGTGCCGGCGCCGGAGACGCCCCCCGGCGCGCTCTCGACGGTCGCCACCCTGACCGTCGCGGCCTGAAGGCGTGCCGCCCAGTACCAGCCGCCGACGCCGGCGAGCGCGACGAATACCACGACGGCCGCCCACACGCCCTTCCGGCCCCCGCCGGCACGGTCCGACTGCTCGATCCGGAGCGCCGCCAGATCCTCTTTCAGGTTTCCCAAGACCGACCTTCCGTTTTCGCCTCGAGGGCGAAAGTATAGCCCTGTTTCTCTCTCCAAATTACGAGCGGAGACGCAGTTTGGACGCGGCCGAATCGGTTATCGGCGGCGTCGCTTCGGCGAGCGCCGCCCACGGTTCCGGCGCCGCGGGCTGCAACATGGTCGGCCCGCCGTCGTGCCCTTCGACAGAAAAAGAAACGGGGCGCCGGAGGCGCCCCGTTCGACAACAGACGCGAGTCCGCAGCCGCACGCCGCAGCGCGCGGTGCGTCAGCGGAGCGTGCCAGCGACCCACCCGCGGCTCATGTAATCGGACATCGTCAATACGAAGAGGATGAGCAGCCAGAAGAAACCCGAGGCGGCGACCACCCAGGTCAGGCGCGAGCTCCAGCGGACGTGCATGAAGAACAGCACCACCAGCAACGCCTTCGCGCAGGCGATCGCGAGCATGACGACGTTGTTCAGCGCCCCCAGGTCGAAGAACGCCACGACGACCGTTATGACCGTTCCCACGAGCAGGGCGCCGAAGATCGCCAGGTACAGCCGAACCGGTGCGACGTGATGCGCGACAGAAGACATTAGTGAGCCCCGTAGTGCCGCCCGATCAGGTAGAGCAGCGGGAACAGGAAGATCCAGACGATGTCCACGAAGTGCCAGTAGAGGCCCGAGACCTCGACCGGCGTGTAATAGGTGGCGTCGAACTGCCGGCGCCAGGCCATCCACGTGATCACGGCCATGATCCCGATCCCGATGATCATGTGCAGGGCGTGCAGCCCCGTCATGCAGAAGTAGATCGAGTAGAAGATCTCGGCGGCGTTCGCGTACTGCCCCTCCCAGACGAAATTCGGACCGGGAACGAGGTTGTGGGAGAACTTCTCGGCGTACTCGAAATACTTGACGACGAGGAACACCAGGCCAAGGGCGATCGTGCCGAGCAGCCAGCCCACCTGAGTCTTCGGCGGCGCGCTCGTCTGCGCCGCGCGCACCGCCATCGCCATCGTCAGCGAACTGAAGATGAGCACGGCGGTATTGAAGCCGCCGAGCCAGATGCTGAGGTGGGCGCTCGCCTCCTGGAAACCGTCGGGGTTCGCCCACCGGTACATGAGGTACGCCATGAAAAGGCCGCCGAAGAACATGATTTCGGTGACCAGGAACACCCACATGCCGAGCGTCGACGCCTCGGCCTGCTGCGCCATGTCGTCGAAGTGATGCTGCAGCTTCGGGTGATGCGGGTGCGAATGCCCGTCGTGCGGATCGCCAGGCCCGTGGATCGCCACGTTGCCGGGCAGGCCGGCGGTGGGGGGCTGCGCGTAGCCCTCAGACAACTCCAACCTCCTTGCTCGGCGCGTACTGGTGCGTTCCGTGCGTCACGATCGGTGTGACGGGGAAGTTCTCGGTCGGCGGCGGGGAGGGGATCTCCCATTCCAGTCCCTTCGCCCCCCACGGGTCCGCCGGAGCCCGCTCTCCCCGGGCGAGCGAGTACGCGAAATACACCATCGGCAGCAGGTATCCCACGGCGAGCACAGTCGCACCCGCCGTCGAGAGCACGTTGAACACCTGGAACTCCGGCGGGTACATGTGGTACCGCCGCGGCATGCCGAGGTAGCCGACGAGGAACTGCGGGAAGAACGTCAGGTTGAAGCCGACGAAGACGAGGAGGGCCGCGAACTTGGCCCACGCCTCGGGATAGAGCCGCCCCGTCATCTTCGGCCACCAGTAGTGGAGGCCGCCCAGGTATCCCATGATCGCGCCGCCGACCATGATGTAGTGGAAGTGCGCCACCACGAAGTAGGTGTCGTGCACGTGGATGTCGAGCCCCATCGCCGCGAGGAACAGCCCCGTGAGGCCGCCGATCGTGAACAGCCCGATGAAGCCGAAGGCATAGAGCATCGGCGAGTCGAGGCTGACCGACCCGCGGTAGATCGTCGCCACCCAGTTGAAGACCTTGATCGCCGAGGGAACGGCCACCAAGAAGGTGATGACCGAGAAGATCATGCCGGCGTACACCGACTGGCCGGCGACGAAGATGTGGTGCCCCCAGACGAGGAACCCGATGATCGCGATCGCCAGCGAGGAGAAGGCGATGAACGAGTAGCCGAAGATGTTCTTGCGCGAGAACGCCTGGACGAGCTCGCTCACGACCCCCATCGCGGGCAGGATCATGATGTAGACCGCCGGGTGCGAGTAGAACCAGAAGAGGTGCTGGAACAGGATCGGGTCGCCACCGAGCGCCGGGTCGAAGATGCCGAAGTGGAGCACGCGCTCGGCCGCCACCAGGAGCACCGTGATGGCGATCACCGGCGTGCCGAGGATCATGATGAGGCTTGTCGCGTAGTGCGCCCACACGAACAGCGGCAGGCGGAACCACGTCATTCCGGGCGCGCGCATCCGGTGCGTCGTGATGATGAAGTTCAAGCCGGTCAGGATCGACGAGAAGCCGGTGATGAACACACCCAGCGCCGCCGTGATCACGTGGCTGTTCGCCGCCGCCGTGCTGTAGGGGGTGTAGAAGGTCCAGCCGGTGTCGACGCCGCCGCTCAGCGCAGCGACGAGGGTGAAGATCCCGCCGAGCACGTAGATGTACCAGCTCAGGAGGTTGATGCGCGGAAACGCCAGGTCCTTGCACCCCAGCATGATCGGCAGCAGGAAGTTGCCCAGCACGGCCGGGATCGACGGGATCAGGAAGAAGAACACCATCACGACGCCGTGCATGGTGAACATCTTGTTGTAGTTCTCCGGCGTCATGACGTCGCCGGCCGGTGTGAGCAGCTCCAGCCGGATCATGAAGGCGAAGAGCCCGCCGATGAAGAAGAAGGCGGTGATCGACGCCAGGTACAGCAGCGCGATCCGCTTGTGGTCTTTCGTCAACAGCCACGAGGCGAGGCCGTGGCCGTTGTTCAGGTAATTCAGGGTTGCCATAGATTTACTGAACTTCCGTCAACTCCAAACTCCAAACTCCAAACTTCAAACTTCAAACTTCAAAGTCCAAAGCTCAAGCTCCAAAGTTCAAACTCCAAAGTTCAAAGTCCAGGATTCGAGTTCGCCCTTGGCCGTTTGGCGTTTGAAGTCTGGCGTTGACATGATTCCCCTATTTCTTCTCCGTCGCGGGCCGGTCGCTGGCCTGCGGCATCAGGGGCGACTGGGGCCCGCTGGCGGGCGCCCGCCCCTCCTGGCTGAGCGACCGCACGTACGAGATCAACTGCAGCAGCTGTTCTTCAGTGACCAGGCCCTGGTACGTCGGCATGATCGGCTGGAATCCGGCGACGATCTTCGCCTGCGGATTCACGATCGATTCCCGGATGTAGGCTTCATCGGCGACGACCGACCGGCCGTCCTGCAGCTCGACCGGCTTGCCGAACACGTTCGTGAGCATCGGCCCCCGCCCCTGGGTGTCGGTGCGGTGGCACGTGTTGCACGCGAGGTCCTGGAAGAGCTTCTCGCCAGCCGCGACGGGAGACTCGGAGGCGCGTCCACCGGCGAGCCACGCCTGGAAGTCGTGCGGCTCCATGGCGATGACCGACCCGATCATCCCCGAATGCTTCGTGCCGCAGTACTCGGCGCAGAAGAGGTGGTACACGCCCGGCTTGGTCGCCGTGAACCACAGCACGTTGTACCGCCCGGGGATGACGTCGGCCTTCACGCGGAACGCGGGGATGTAGTAGCTGTGGATGACGTCTTCCGAGCCCATGATCAGCTTCACGGGACGTCCGATCGGGACGTGCAGCTCGTTGATCTCTCGCTGCCCGTCCATGTGCTGCACCTTCCACATCCACTGCTTGCCGACGACGTAGATCTCCATGGCGCCTGCGGGCGGCCGGTAGAGGTCGAAGAAGACCTTCGCGCCCCACGCGAACATCACCATCACGATGAAGAACGGAATGACGGTCCACAGGAGCTCGAGAGCGAGCGAGCCGTGAATCGCGTGACCGATCTCCTCGCGGTGGCGCCGGCGGTAGCGGATCGCGAAAAAGACGACGAGGGCGGCGATCAGGATCGAGAAGAACGCCGTGACCGCGACCATGAAGAAGTAGATCGCGTCGACGTCGCCGGCCTGGGCCGATGCCTGCTGCGGAAAGAACGGAAAATTCGTGAACATCGTTTAGGTTCGATTGGCTGCCGCGGGCCCCGGCGATCCGGCGGCGCGCTCGCGCCGCACGGCCGCGATCAGGAACACGCCAAACCCGATCATCGTCACCACCGCGCCGATCCGCACCATCGTCATGGCCGTCGCGCCATACTTGCCGGTCGCCGGATCGTAATGGAAGCAGAGCAGCAGGACGCTGTCGATCGGCGACCCCACCTTCTCCTCGGACGCCTCGACGATGCCCAGCCGGATGTCGCGCGGCGAGTACTCGATCCCGTAGAAGTACCGCGCGATGACCCCTTTCGGCGTCAGGAGCTCCACGCCGGCGCCGTGTGCGTACTGCTTCGTCTCCTCGTCGTACACGTAGCGGAACCCGACGGCGTTCGCGAGCGCGCGGATGTTCTCCTCGCGGCCGGTCAGGAAGTGCCAGCCGTCGGCGGTGTGCGGACGCCCGTAGCGCTCGACGTACACCTGCTTTTTCGCGGCGGCGAGCCCCGGCCCCTCCCTCGGGTTGATGCTCACCGCGACGACGTCGAACTCGCGCCCGACGTCGAAGTTCATGACCTTCAGCGCACCCGTGACGCCGTTGAGGATCTGCGTGCACAGCATCGGGCACTCGTAATACACGAGCGCGAGCAGCACCGGGCGCTTGCCGAAATAGTCTCCGAGCTTCACGTCTCGGCCGTTCTCATCGACGAACGGCAGATCGAGCGGCACCTGATGGTTCAGCCGCTGATCGATGCCGATCTTCGAGAGCACGCCCGGGCGGTCGCTGGCGGCATGGCCGACGTTGTCGTGCGGCATCGGACCCTGCGCCGCGGCCGGGGCCGCGAGCAGGGTCGTCAGGCACACGAGCGACACGAGGAGCGATCGCCGCGGCGTTGGTGTTGTCTTCCTTGCTGATCTCACGACTTGCCTTGCTTTCCAGTGTGCCGGCCGGCCTTCGGCCTTCAGCCCTGCCGCCTAGTGCCCGCCTTTTCCCGGCTCTTTCGGCGGCACGGGCTGCCCAGGCGGCTGTCCCGCGGCGGGTGTGGCCGGCTGGTCGGGCCCAAGGACGCCGGGGCGGATCTGAATGGCGCGGCCGCTCGACGCCTCGCCGTACGCCGCGTTCCACGTGCCGATCCACGGGTCGGCCGGCGCGTCGGCTCGAACCGGCAGTCCCTGCTCGAGCAGCCGCCGCTTGGCCTCGTCGATCGGCAGGCGCGCGGCGCCAGCTCCTTCACCCGCGGGCTGTCCCTTCAGGACCGCGTCCTCCTCGGCGCGAATGCGCTGGAGGTTCAGCGGTTCGTCCGTCAGCAGCCGCGGCTCCGGCGGCAATTGCCCCGCCGGAAGCGCATGCGGCGTCAGCACCGGATCGTTGCCCGCCGCCTGCCGCTCGAAGACGACGAAGAGGCCCCACATGGCGACGAAGACCACGGCGACGAGCGCCGCGAGCCCGGCGCAGAACAGCAGGAGCGCCCGCACGTTGACGTCGCTGTGCTCGTGCGCGACGTCCTCGTTGTACAGCCCGTCGTGGGCCGCGTGCCCGTGCTCCGCGTGATGCCGATCGTGATCGTGCGAGCTAGTGGGCGCCATGCGCGAACGCCTCCTTCAGGTACGGATCGTTCAGCGGCACCAGGGCGCGGCTGCGCAGGTGGCGCGCGAACAGGAACAGCCACACCCCGAGCATCCCGGCCGGGATCGCCACGTCCATCCAGTGGATCGGGAATCCGTGGTGCACGAACGTGGGGGCGATGAGGAACAGCGTGTCGACCAGCCGCATCACCAGGATGAACATCGCGACGCGCGCGAGCAGCCGCGGCTGCTTCTTCAGATCCGCCGACAGCAGCAGCAGGAACGGAAGGAAGAAATGGCCGACGATGAGCGCGATCGCGATCACGCCCCAGCCGCCGCGCATCCGCTCGATGTACCAGGGGATCTCCTCGGGCAGGTTGCCCGACCAGATGATCAGGAACTGCGAGAAGTTCAGGTATGCCCAGAGCATCGTGAACGCGAGCAGGAGCTTGCCGAAGTCGTGGAAATGCCGCTTCGTCAGGATCCCGGCAAACGCCGCTTCCGGGCCGACCGACGCGAGCACGGCGACCGTCAGCGCGAGCGCCGACAGGCCGAACCCGGCCGTGAACATCAGCCCGAAGATCGTCGAGAACCAGTGCGGGTCGAGCGACATCACCCAGTCGGTCGCCGCGAAGGTGATCGTCAGCACCAGGAACAGCAGCCCGGGGCCGCTGAGCGTGCGGAACCGGACCATCCCCGCGGGATCGATCGATTCCTCTCCCCGATCCTGCGCCGCCGACCACTTGTTCAGCAGCCACGCGCAGAGGATCCAGAACAGGAAGTAGATCACCGCGCGCACGATGAAGAACTCGACGTTCAGGTAGGGGGCCTTTGCCTGGATGATCGCGTCGCCGGCGACGACCTCAGGCTTCGCCCACTTGAACAGCTTCGGCATCCCGACGAGCACGGGAATGAAGAACAGCGCCGTCAGCGGCAGCGTCGCGCTGGCGGCCTCGAAGATGCGGCGTCCGACGAGCCCCCACTGGCCGCCCGACAGATGCTGGAGCATCAGCAGCCCGAGTGACCCGAGCGACAGCCCGATGCAGAAGATGAAGCCGACCAGCCACGACTGGAAGAACTGCCCGCGGTCGACGAACGCCCCGATGACGGCGGCGGCGAGGCCGATCACGCCTACCAGCAGCGAGCGCTGCTGGAGCCGCGCGAGCGCGGGTACCTCGGTCGCGTGCACCGGTGCAACTCGATGGCTGAAATCAGTCAACGCCCAGCTCCCCACTCCATACGCCCACGGTCGAACTC
>Ga0247719_1000519_pt1 | contig 22557 bp, 14 predicted proteins | sample 41E_DmetaG_FD_189046 | JGI IMG/M metagenome (GOLD analysis project Ga0247719, IMG submission 189046) | Soil microbial communities from hillslope of Landscape Evolution Observatory, University of Arizona, Oracle, AZ, United States - 4-1-E_D | ecosystem: Engineered > Artificial ecosystem >...
CACCCCAGCACCTTGCCGCACCCTGCCGCACCTTGCCGCACCCCAGCACCTTGCCGCACCCCGCCGCACCTTGCCGCACCCTGCAGCACCCTGTTCGCAGCACCCTACCGAGGCGGTATGATCAGCGCCGCCGGCCGCTCATGACCGTTACTCACGAGATTCCAAGCAACTACCTGGGGATGACGAGGCGGATCACCGTCTGGCTGCCGCCCGGCTACCGGCGCCGGCTGCGGACGCACCGCTACTCGGTGCTCTATCTCAACGACGGCCAGAACCTGTTCGATCCGGCCCGTGCGTTTGCCGGCGCGACGTGGCGCGTGGCCGAAACCGCGGCCGACCTCGTCCGCCGCCGCCGGATCCCGCCCATCCTCATCGTCGGCATCGACCATGGCGACGCGCGGCGGTCGCGCGAATACCTGCCGGTTGAAGACGAGCGGAACCCGCTGGCGCGCCGGCCGCTCGGACGCGAGTATGCGGAATTCGTCACGCGTGAAGTGCTGCCCTTCGTGGGCCGCACGTACCCGGTGCTCCGGACGGCCGCCGCCACCGGGTTCGGCGGCTCGTCGTACGGCGCCGTCGCCGCGCTCTATACGACCCTCGTCAAGCCCGGCGTCTTCGGACGCCTGCTCCTCGAGAGCCCCTCCCTCTACGTCGGCAAGGGCTACCTGCTGCGCCTCGCGCGCAACGCGGAGCGCTGGCCCTCCCGCATCTACCTCGGGGTGGGCACGGCCGAAACGAGCCGGCATGACTGGAACGAGGAGACGGTCGCCAACGTGAAGAAGCTCGCGCGTCTCTTGAAGACCGCCGGCCTCGGCGACCGCCGACTCCGGCTTCGTATCGCCGAAGGGGCGTCGCACACCGAATCCGCCTGGGCGGCGCGCCTGCCCGAGGCCCTCGAGTTTCTCTACGGACGCTGAGGCAGCGCCATCACGTTCTCCTCATCACCTGCGCCTGTTGAGGGTGGGCCCAGCCCAAGCGCAGCCGTATACGCGATGCGATGCAACCAAGGGCCGGCCGAAGAAGCGTCTCGTGGCCTTATCGCCGCCGCTCGCTTGGGGACGCATCGGTCGTGCGTTCGAGGCGCCAGACTTGTAAGGCGGACTCTTCGATCCACAACTCCCAGAACCGCTCCCGCTCCGTGTACGCGATCCGGCGGCCATCAGGGCTGAGCGACCCCAGGTTGCCAGGAGGGGTGCGTAGCTCGAACTGCGTATCCCGAGGCTGCCCGCCGGCGGCCGGAATCCGCCAGAGCCGCGGCCGTGCGGAAGGCGTGCCCGTCCATTGCGTGAAGAGAATGTCGCGCCCGTCGGGCGTCCACACTTGAAACCAAAGATCGTTCGGGGGTGTCACACGCAGCAATTCGCGCGGAGTGCCGCCAATCGCCTGTACTTCGAGCGTCACGGTGTCGCCGGCGGCCGCGGCGGTTCGCCCGACGAACGCGACCGTGCGCCCGTCGGGAGAGATGCCGATCGGTCCGATGGTCGATCGTGCGCCCTTCGGAACGACGATCCGCTCGCCGCCGCTCGACAGATCGTGCGCGACAACGCCTCGCGCATCCGCGTAGAACAGCTCCCGCCCGCCGGGCTCGCATTGGAAGGAGGGCGGGTTCTGGTCACTCCACACCACCAGGGTCGTGTCGCTGGTCCGCACGTCAACCCGGAACAGGCCGGGACGGTTTGACTCGCTGTCCCTGCCAAAGACGAACAGGCTTCCGCTGTCGGGGTGCCATTGCGGCACGTACATGCCCAACGTCATGCGGGGCGTGAGTGTGCGCTCGGTGCCGGTCGCGAGATCCTGCACGGTGAGTGTCACCGTCGGATTGAATCCGCGAATCGGGCTCGGTTGTTCGGTGTAGTACGCGATCGAAGCGCCATCGGGGGACCATGCCGGAGAGCGGTGTTGCCCGATGTTCGTGGCCGAGATCCGCGACGGTGCGCCGCGGGTCACGTGGTCCTTGAGATCGATCGACGCCGTGTAGACTTCGGCTGTCCCGCTGATAGCCATGTAGAACAGCGCGCCGTTGTCCGTCAGCCCCATCGCGGTTATCCCGCCGAGATTGGGGCGAAACGGAACCGGGTCCCCCTGCGGCACGCCCTCGACCACCGAGATGAGCCAGGCATCCTGCGACTGCCGCTCAGTCGTGGACTCGCGAAGGAACAACACGCGCGTCCCGTCCGGCGACCACACCGGCACCCGTTCGTACGGATAGCGGTCGTCGTCGCCCGCGGCGACGAGCAATTGCGCGGGCGTACCATCCACGCCTACGACGAACAGATCCTCGCCCGCGGATCGTCCCTCGCCGCGGCGACTGTAGACGACGAACCGTCCGTCGGGCGAGAGGCTGGCGCCGGACGGCGGACGGCTCGTGAACGTCTGGAGGATGCGGGGCGCGCCGCCGCCAGCCGCGACGAGTACGAGGTCCGCTTTGCCGTCGCGCTGATCCAGCCGGCACAGGATGCTCCCTTCGTCCCGCGACCAGTCGAGCGGAAGTGGTTTGTATGCGGTCTGGTTCGCCAGGAGGACGCTCGGCCAGGTGCCGTCCGCATGCACGACGCGCAGCTCCCATCCGCCGGCCGGCGTCGATGCCACGTAGGCCACCCGGTCGCCGCGTGGCGACATGACGGGCGACGCGATCGTCTCGCCCGATGTGCGTTCGGCGACGCGGCGCGGGCGGCCGGTGATCACGTCCCACACCAGCAGATCGCCGTTGACGTCGACGTAGGGGAACTGCCGGGCGTCGCGTGAGGGACGTCCCATCGGGCGCTGCGGCAGCCGCGCCCGTTGACCCATAGCCTGGGCCGGCATCGCGCCTGCCGTGCCCGGGGATGTCGGCGCCCGCCAGAATCTCCGCACTCCGCCCAGGTCGACCAGCCATGCGCCTGCGGCGAGCGCGACGACGGCCGCCAGTGCCGTGGCGGTCGCTAGCGACGTCCTGCTGTCGGTCGCCCATTGCCCCGCGGACACTCGCGCGCCGGCTGCCAGGGGGACGTTGCCGGCGGCGCTGCACGCATGCGTCAGCGCCGCCTCGAACGCGCCCGCGCTCTCGTACCGTTGCAACGGGTCGGGCTCGAGGCTGCGGTCGATCGCCGCCGCGAGAGCCCTGGGCAGATCCGGCCGCTCGTTCTGCAGCAGCACACGACGGCCCTCCGCGTGCGCGGCGCGGAGCCCGTCGAGTGACCGGCTGCCGACGGGATACGTGCCGGTCGCCAGATGAAAGAGCAGGACACCGAGACTGTAGACATCCGATGCTCGCGAAGCCGAATGGCCTCCGAAGACCTCGGGTGCCAGGTAGACTGGCGTGCCCGCCAGCTCCGTCCGCTGCGGCGGCTCTGCTTCCAGTTCGCGACCCGTCCCGAAGTCGCCGAGCACGATGCGGCCGCTGGCTTCGCGCATGACGTTCGGCGCCTTCACGTCGCGATGGACGAGCCCCGCGTCGTGGACCGCCGCGAGCGCATGACAGAGCTCGATGCCGATGTGCGCCAGGTCCTCTGCCGCGAAGGGCCCCCGCTCGGCCAGCTCCGCCTCCAGCGTGCGGCCACGCACGAACTCCATCCAGAGGCCGGTGACGTCCCCGATTCGCTGCGCGCCGAAGATCGTCGCGACGTTGGGATGACGCACGCGCGCCATCATCCGTCCCTCTTCCACGATGAGCGCGTCCTCGGACGCCGACACGCCGCCTCGCCGCCGTAGCAGCTTCAGCGCGACTTCGCGATCGAGGGCGGGGTCCCACGCCCGATAGACGTCACCGAACTGGCCGCGGCCGACCTTCTCGAGAATGCGGAGCGTGCCCCATGTCGCGCCGTCGTCCAGAGTCGCGCGCGCGCCCAGGGTCTCGGAGGCGAGGCTGGACGTGTAGAGGATGGCGCGACCTCGCCCCATCTGCGAGATGGCGCGAAGGTGCCGAATCGCGGCACGCTCCGATTCGTCCACGGCGGACGATTCGGCCGTGTCCCAATCGGGCTGCAAGCCGTCTGCGACAGCTTCGGCCAGCGCGGTCAGCCTTGCGGAATGCGGCACGACACCACCCCTTCTCCAAACCCGGCAGCGGGGCCGACCGAACGTTACCTCCGGCCCATTTCTTCGGCCAGCCGGACGAGTGCACGGACGACCGCCATTCTCGCCGCGTCCGGTGAGGGCTTGCCGAGAACCTCGGCGACCTCGGCGAAGCTGAGGCCGAACTCGACGCGGCTGACGATCGCGTCACGCTCTTCCGGCGTGAGGCGGTTCAGGCCCGCCTCGTACTGTTCGACAGTCTGCTGGCCGATGGCCGCTTCGAGCGGCGAGGTGCCCTCGTCGGGTATCTGCGACTCGAGTTCCACCGCCTCTGGACGAGCGCGGCGGTTCCGGATCTGGCTCCTGATGCGATTCACGATCGCCTGGCGCAGGTAGGCCTGCAGCGCCCCTTCGCCACGCGGCTCGAATGCGTCGAGCCGCTTGAAGGTCGCCACGGCCGTTTCCTGTACGAGGTCGGACGTGTCGGTGATGTCGCGGGCCCAGCGTGGAAGCCGGCCGGACGCCCACCGTTTCAGCAGGGGGACGTGACGGGCGAACAGCTCCTCGAGCGCCTGCTCGTCGCCGGCACGCGCACGCTGGAGAAGGTCGGTGGTGTTGTCGACGCCCGAGTCTGGAACCCGGCGAATCTCGTGTGGCACTGGGTGAACCGGGCGAGCCCGCAATTGGAAGGCGCGATTCTAGCCCAAATTCCCGTCCTCTGTTCGGTCTGGCGATACGCCGGGTTTTGGATGGGTGAAGGGTTCCACCTGCCCAGGGAAGTCACTATGCGAACTGCCATCCGAAACGTTTTCTCGTCAGTCCCCGATGTCGTCCCGGCCGCAGCGGTAACGCGTGCACTGGCGCTGCTTCTCCGGCGGTCTCGGCCCGCATTCGTTTTCATGTTGGCGACGGCGCTTGTCGCGGTCCTCCTTCCCGCGTCGGTCCAAGCCCAGACCCTCGACGTCCGGCACGCCTTCACCAGCGAGTACGGGCGACCCGGTCCGCTCCTTCAGACAGCTGACGGGAGCTTGTACGGCGGAACTGACAATGGCGGGCGATTCGGCCTTGGCTCGATCTTCGTACTCAGACCGAACGGATCCGGGTGGACCTACTCCACGCTCTGGGAGTTTTCGGGCGGCGACGGCATCAGTGCCGGGGCTGGACTCACCGAAGGAGGCGACGGATTCCTGTATGGGGTGACAGACTCGGGCGGCAGCGACGTCTACGTTTACGGCCGGACGGGTGCTGGCACCGTCTTCCGGATCGACCCGGTGTCCGGCGCGCTGACGACGCTTCATCGTTTCAACGGCAGCGACGGCATGTTTCCCCGGAGGCTCATTCGCGGCAGCGACGGGCAGTTCTACGGGACGACGCGTCTGAGCATGTCAGGAGGCTTTTCACGCGACGGAACCGTCTTTCGAATGGATCCGAGCGGAGCGCTGACAACGCTTCACGTGTTCACCGCGGCGGAAGGTGCTTTTCCGTATGAACTCGCTCAAGGTCCAGACGGCAATTTTTACGGAACCCTCGCCGCTGGCGTAAGTAGTGGCGGCGCGGTGTTCCGCATGACTGCCGACGGAGCGGTGACCATTCTCCATCGCTTCGCTGACTTCGCGGGGGGCCACACCCCCAATGCCGGTCTCACTCTCGGAAGCGACAACAAGTTCTACGGCACGACGCAGTATGGCGGGCAAGACGGGGGCGGCGTAATTTTCCGGATCGACTCTGCCGGCGCATTTGAGGTGCTGTACTCCTTCCGCTACGGTAACGGTAATCCCGCAGGACTTGTCGAAGGGGCCGACGGCACCTTCTACGGGAGAACGGAGCTCTTTGACTTTCAAGGAACCTTCTTTCGGCTTGATCCTTCCGGCTCGGTAACGACCCTGCACGCGTTCACTCCCGAGGACGGCGGGACTCCGATTTCAGGCGCGATCCTCCGCGGAGCGGACGGCGCATTCTACGGGTCGACGCTGGGAGGCTATAACTTTACAGGCGGGACCGCGTGGGGAACCGTCTTCAGAATCGACTCCGGCGGGTCGCTGACGACGCTGCACAATTTCGCCGGCAACGGTGGTATCTTTCCCGCCGCCGGCTTGTTGCTGGCCAGCGATGGGAGCCTGTACGGAACGGCCGAATGGGGTGGAAGCGGTACAGGCACGGTTTTTCGAATCAACCCCTCCAACTCTTTCGAGGTGGTTCACCGTTTCGTCACAGACGACCTTGACGGGGACTACCCGAGAACCGCGCTGATCCAGGGCAGCGACGGAGCCCTCTACGGCACGACGCTAGGAGGCGGTGCCGACCCTGGCAACGCCGGGACCCTGTTCCGGATCGACTCGCTCGGTTCGCTCACAACTCTTCACAGCTTCACGCTGGCTGAACATTGTGGCGATACGCCGATTGACGGCGCCCATCCTCTCGCCGGTTTGGTGCAGGACCCCGACGGGAGTTTCTACGGAACGGCTGCGGGTGGGTGGAGATTTAATTGTTTTGGTGGCGACGGCACGATCTTTCGTCTCGACCCATCGGGTGCGCTCACGACGCTTCACCGGTTCAGCGGCGGCGACGGCCGGTATCCGGAGAGCGCGCTCGTCCGAGGTGCTGATGGCAAATACTACGGAACGACGACCGAGGGAGGAACCTTCAATCTCGGAACAGTGTTCCGCATCGACAAACTCGGCTCGTTCACAACCCTTTACAGCTTCAGTGGCACCGATGGCAGCTGGCCGGCGGGGGGATTGACCCTCGGCAGCGACGGGCAACTCTACGGAACGACGACGTGGGGCGGCACGTACGACTGGGGAACCGTGTTCCGAATCGACGAGTTCGGCTCACTGACCACGCTCCACAGCTTTTCCGGCGACGACGGAGGGGGTCTGCTCGCTCCGCTGCTGCAGATCGGCAGCAGCTTTTACGGCACGACCTCAGAGGGAGGGGCGCACGGATACGGAACGATCTTCAAGATCGGCGCAGGCGGATCTCTGACGACGCTCCATCATTTCGCCGGCAGTGACGGCGCCAGACCGATGGGCCAGCTCACCTGGGGCAGCGACGGGAGACTCTACGGGACGGCTTCGAGAGGAGGCCCCTACGGTTTCGGCGTCGTGTTTGCCCTGACGCTGCCGCCGAACACTCCCACTGGATCGAATGTGGCTGTAGAGGATACCGACACGCCGAATACGGTCAAGATCGTCTTCGACACGGTGTCGGCCGCCGGATCGACAACCGTGACGCCGATCGATCCCGCTACTGCGGGGGACGTGCCCGGCGGGTTTGCGCTCCTGGGCAGCGTCGCGTACCAGATCAGCACGACCGCAGTCTTCTCCGGGCCGATCACCATCGCCTTCGTGGTCCCGGGCGCGATCTCCGAGGCGGACTTTGACGATCTCATCGTGCTTCACAACGAGAACGGCGTGCTCGTGGACGTGACGGCGACGTCGCCCGCACGCCACTACGCCACGCGCACGATCTACGCAACGACAGGCTCGTTCAGCCCGTTCTACATCGCCCGGAAGGGTCCGCGCGTTTCGGTCCTGTTCGACCAGACGAAGGCGCACAGGGCCGGCAGCACGGTGCCTGTCAAGGTGGCGCTGCTGAACAAGACGAATGTAAACATCTCGTCGACGTCGATACCCTTGACGGTGAAGAACCTGATTCGTGTTGGGGCCAACTCTACGAGCCCTGTCATCGACGCCGGTCAGGCGAACGCCGATGGGACCTTCCGGTATGACGAAAGGCTTCGCGGCTATATCTTCAATCTATCCACGAAAGGGCTTCAGCCGGGACGCTGGGTGTTGAGCTTCTATGCCGGACTGGACCGATCGTTCGAATACCTCATCTCATTCGAGGTGAAGTGATCGCGTCCGGCGAGGCTTGCCGTGCACGTCGGAAACCTCGGCGAAGCGGAGGCCGAACTCGACGCGGCTGACGATCGCCTCGTGTGGCACTGGGTGACCGGGCGAACCAGCGAGTGGAAGGCGCAATCTAGCCCCGATTCCGGTCATGTGTTCGGTTTGGCGATCCGCCGGGTTTTGGAGATGAAGAAGCCCGACCGGCGGCCTCACACGGCGTTTGAGCTCCGCGGGCCACAAGGAGATTCCGAACGATGCGCAAACCGACGATTCTGCTCACCGCCACCGTCGTCCTCCTCGGGGGAGGGTGGATCACCCCGGCGTTCGCCCAGAAGGGCGGCTGCAAGGACATCCCGCTCCGCTGGTTCATCGCCCAAACCGTCACGCTGGAGGACGGGACCGTGGTACCAAGTACCATCGCCGGCGACGGCAACTGGTACTCCGGAGGTTCGAACAACGTCATCCACGTCTGCGGCACGAACCCGAGCTACGACGCAACCATCGTCGTCCCCACCAGCCGCAAGGTGTCGTTCTCGTTCGGACCGCCGGTGCCGGGCTCGATCATCGCCGAATCGCTGCCACCCGGCACCTACCTGGACAGCCCGTTCCTGAACGTTCGGAACCTGCTGTGCGTCGGCTGCGCCCCGGGCCTCGAGTCGTTCACCACCCGCATGGGCATACAGCTGCAGATCGCCAAGCGGGATCACCGCCTGCGATTCATGCCGTTCGAAACCGACGCGCCCGACCGTCACACACAGCCCGGCGCCATTCCTGCTGAAAACGTGCCGTATCTCGCCTCGCCGGTGCGGGTCTTCCCGCAGCCGTACAACTGCACGAGCGGCGGGAAGGTCAACCCGTCGTGGATCGTCCGCGGCACGGTGACGAGCGCCGACCCGGGAATCGACCCGTTTGAAGGGGTACAGGTCGGCACGCTCACGCGGGTGACCTCGAACGCGGTGATTCACCGCGGCCAGTACTCGATGCCCTTCGAGATCCGCATCGAGGCCCTCTCCTGCTTCAGCTACTGACGCCCCCGGTGGTGCCGCGACGGAGGATCGACGGGTAGCGAGGCCCGGTGTGTCCGCTTGCTTTGCCGGTACCGCCGGCTCGAGCACAGCGCACGCGTTGCTCCTCGGGCGCAGCGAGCTTACCCGCGCCGCCGCAGCCAGCGGCGGCCGTGGATGCTGAAGTCCACGAGCTCGTCGGCGCGGAGGTCCTTGAAGCCGGCGTCGCGGACCTCGCGGATGAAGTCCGGCGTCACGCCGTGGATGCGAAACTGGACGAGCTGACCGGCGCGCAGGTTGCCGTAGCCGAGCTCCTTCAGCTCCCGGATGAACTGCGGCGTCACCCCGTGGATGCGGAAGCGCACGAGGTCGTCGATCGAGGCCTCCCCGTAGCCGAGGCCCTTCATCTCGCGCATGAATTCGGTCGTCACCCCATGGATCCGCATGCGGACGAAGTCGTCCAGCGTGAGGTTCGCGAAGCCGTGATCCCGCACCTGTCGGATGTACTCGGGCGTGACGCCATGGATCCTCAGGCGGACGAGGCGATCGACCGGGAGGTCCTTGTACCCGGCGTCACGCATCTGGCGGATGAACTCGGGGGTGACGCCGTGGATGCGCATCTTCACGAGATCGTCCACCGACAGGTTGTCGATGCCCTGGGACCTGATGTCCTGCACGAAGACCGGTGTCGCGCCGTGGATCCGCGTGCGGACGAGATCATCGACGCTCAGGCGCGAGTATCCGCCGCTGCGAAACGCGCGGATGTAATCGGCGTCCACCCCGTGGATCCGCATCCGGACGTAGTCGTCCGGCCGGACGTCCTGATACCCCTCCTTGCGGATGCTCTCCATGAAGCCGCGACTCACGTCGTGCACGGCCAGCCTGAAGACCTCTTCGTCGGTCAGCCGCGACGAGAACTGCTGCTGGACGGTGCGTACGAACTCGGCGTTCGGTGTGAACCGGTACTCTCCGGTGCCGCGGCCGTTTCGGAAGACGCCGTCGAAGTCGATCGTCCCGGCGTCCCGCTTCAGCGAGAACCGGGCGTCGCCAGAGTAATCCTCGCGGGTGGGCAGGCCCTGTGCTTCGCCGGTCCGAACGGAAATTCCCCAGCGCCGGCCGGAGTCGCGGTGGAGTTGCAGGTTGATCCAGCGCTCGCCGTTCTGACGGGGCCAGGTGTCGTTGAGTCTCGCGGTCCAGTCGCCGGTCTGCGTGGCGGTCTGCGCCCCTGCCGTGGCCGAAACGAGCAGCAGAGTCGTGGCAATCAGTACGTGTCGCATGTGTTCCCCTCTCGGCACGGTTGGATGGCCGGGAGGGGCAAAAGGTTGGTCAGGTGGCGTGCGGGGTCAGCAGATAGTCGCGCAGCCGGGCGAACGCGCGGCCGCGATGGCTCACCGACGCCTTCACGTCGGGCGGCATCTCGGCGCTGGTCATGTCGAGGGGTGGATAGTAGAAGATCGGATCGTAGCCGAAGCCGTGCTCGCCGCGCGGCTCGTCGGCGATCCGCCCTTCGATGATGCCTTCGGACTCGAAGGCGATCCGGTCGTCGTCGGCAAGCGCGACGCGGCACACGAAGCGCGCGGTGCTGCCGCGCGAGCCGCGCGCGTCGAGCAGCTCCCAGATGCGCCGGAACTTCACGGCGTAGTCGGAGCCTTCCCACCGCGCCGAGTGGACGCCCGGCGCGCCGTCGAGCGCGTCGATCTCGAGGCCCGAATCGTCGGCCACCGCCGGCAGGCCCGAGGCGCGGTGATAGTAGAGCGCCTTCAGGCGGGCGTTCTCGGCGAACGTGGTGCCGGTTTCTTCCGGTTCGGGGATGCGGGGGAGGTCGGCGAGCGAGATGAGCTCGATCGGCACCCCTTCGAGAATCCGGGCGATCTCCTTCACCTTGCCGGGGTTCGTCGTGGCGATCAGCAGACGGCGGCTGCCGCCCCGGCTCACGCGCGCAGGTCCCCGACGAGGGAGCGCTGGATCTCGACGAGCTCGCGGATCCCCGCGTCCGCGAGTTCCAGCAGCGCGTCGAGCGCGCTGCGCTCGAACGGCAGCCCCTCCGCCGTCCCCTGGACCTCGATGAAGCGGCCGTCGCCGGTCTTCACGACGTTCATGTCGACCTCGGCGTTCGAGTCTTCGTCGTACGCGAGGTCCAGCATCGGCGTGCCGGCGACGACCCCGACGCTCGTGGCGGCGACGTAGTCGAGGAGCGGCAGCGTCCGGATCATCCCCTTCGTGCGCATCTGCTTCAGCGCGAGCGCCAGCGCGACGAAGCCGCCGGTGATCGACGCCGTGCGCGTGCCGCCGTCCGCCTGGATCACGTCGCAGTCGATCCAGATCGTCCGCTCGCCCACCTCGTGGAGCTTCGTGACCGACCGCAGCGACCGGCCGATCAGCCGCTGGATTTCCTGCGTACGCCCGCCGACCTTGCCGGCGGTTGCCTCGCGCTGGGTACGCGTGGAAGTCGCGCGCGGCAGCATGCCATATTCCGCCGTGACCCACCCCTTGCCGGTGTTGCGGAGGAACGGCGGTACGCGGTCCTCGACGCTCGCGGTGCAGATCACGCGTGTGCGTCCCGCCTCGATCAGCACCGAGCCTTCGGCGTGCATCGTGAACGAGGGGGTCATGCGGGTGGGGCGCAGCTCTGCCGGCTGCCGCCCATCGGTTCGCTTCATCATGATGGATTGTCGCTCTTGACCCAGGTGAGATTCCTGGACAGGGGGTGCCGCAGGTCGACGTGGCCCGCGAGCGTGTCGGCTTCCTTGCCGTCGATCAGGATCTGCACGCGCGTGATCGCCGGCAAGTTCACCGTGAGCGCGTTGACGATCGTGTAGACCGTGAAGAGCTCGTCGAGCGCGCCGCCGGGGTGATTCGTGGTGACGTCGCCCGAGAGATCCACGAACGCGTCGCCGCGCTCGGTGAGGTAGACGGCACGCAGCTTCGTCCCCTCCGGCACGGCCGTGGCGCGCGGCGCTTCGACGGCCGCGATCTGTGCCTCGACGATGTGGCGGGCCTGCTCGGCGATGACCTCGGCGAACGGCACCTCCTGCTGCGCCGGCTCGAGCGACATGCCGTCCTCGGAGATGTAGTAGAGCGTCGCGGTGATCTTGCGCTGCGCCGCCGCCGCTTGCGCGGAGGCCGTCGCCGGATCGGCGTCCTGGTCCGGCGCGCCGCCGCGAGACCATCGCGGCACGGCGACGAAGAGCACCCACCACGTGAGGATCGCGGCGGCGACGAACGCCACGCCGCCGAGGATCGCGCGCCGGGTCATCGTCCCGCTCCCGCCGCCGCTGACGGGCCGCCGCGCCGGTCGCGGAACTGCACGACGGCGTCGACGAGCGCCTGCACGATGTCGTTCTGGTAGGCGTCGGAATTGAGCTGTGTTTCCTGCGCTGCGTTGGTCATGAAGCCGACCTCCACGAGCACCGCCGGCATGTTCGCCCCCGCAAGGACGCGGAACGGCGCCTGCTGGAGCGCGCGCGGCGTCATCGGCACGCGGCCTCGGAGCGCAGTCTCGGCGGCCCGCGCGAAGGCCGCCGACTGCTCGATGTGCCGCGCCTGCGCGAACCGCCACGGCACCACCTCGATGTCGCGCGCGCCACCGCCGAAGACCGGCAGCGCCTCCCGGGGCGCGTTCGCCGCGCGGAGCGCCTCGTCGCCGTATTCCTGCAGGCTCAGGTAGAACACTTCCGCGCCGCTGGCCACCGGACGCACCGAGGCGTTCGCGTGGAGGCTGATGAAGAGATCCGCCTTGTTGTTGTTCGCGACCGCGGCGCGCTCGTCGAGCCCGACGGCCGCGTCCCCCTCCCGGGTGAGGATCACGCGGACGCCAAGCCGCGCTTCGAGCGCTCCTTTCAGCCGCCGCGCGATGGCCAGCGTCACGTGCTTTTCGGCGCTGCCGGCGGGTCCGCGCGCCCCCTCGTCGGCGCCGCCGTGGCCAGGATCGATCACCACCGTTCGCAGGGTGCCGGCGGGAACGAGGTCGAGCAGCGGCGGCGGCTCCGGCGGCGGGGTGGCACCTGTCGGCGGCGTGACCGCTTCAGTCGTCCGGCCGACGACCTCGATCACGATGCGCGCGGCGCCAGAGGGGCCGGGGGTCTCGCTCGTGCGGAACGAGGCGAAGCGCGGGCCGGGCTCGATCGCCACGGCGGCGGCCCCTTCGGGGCGTACGGCCGCGATCAGCTCCGGGGCCGTCGTCGGGGGCAGCGTCGCGTCGATGGCGTCGGCGTCGAACCGCAGCAGGATGCGTGCGCCGTCCTGCGCGACGGTGTGCGGCGTCGCGGGGGCCACGTCGAACGTGAGGCGCGCCACGTTGCCTGCGGGATCGATCCGCGCGGCGACGCGCGGCATCCGGATGTCACCGACGAGGACGAGGCGCGACGGCTTGCGGAGCTCGATGCGCGTGGCGGCCACCGGCGCCAGCGCGCGCTGCACGAAGTCCACCGGCACGAACCACGCTCGTCCGTCTCGGGCCGGAGGCGCCGGGAGCGAGATGAGGCGGCCGGCGACCGACGCGATGTCCTGCCCGGGCGTCAGTACGATCGACTGCCCGCGTACCGTGAGCGTGAGCCCCCCGGCAATCGTGTCCTCGTGCGCCGTGAGGCCGAAGAGCTTCACGAGGTCGTCGACCGCGAACATCTCCTGGCCGCTGATCGTGCGGGTCGGAAGCGGACGCCGCCCTTCACGCGAGATGACGGTGTAGGGCGCCGGCGTCTGGGGCGCCTGCGCGGCGATCGTCCACGTCACCACGACGAGCAGAAGCGCGAGCCACAGCGGGCGGCCGGAACGGATGCGCACGGTCGTTCAATTCTATGGCAGTCGGATCGCGCCGCCGGCGATGGCAGCGCGGCGCGCGTGGTGGTGGTGAGAGGAGGGGCTACAGGCGCTTGAGCAGGCCCGTGTTCCCAGCGGGCACCATTCGACGTGGCGCACCAGACGCGGCTTGCCACGAGCGAGCGAGCGAAGCGAGCGAGTCGAGTGGTGGAGGCGGGGGGATTCGCACCCCCGTCCGAAAATACATCCCCGCAGGAATCTACGATGCGTATCCGCTTCTGAAGTGTCGCTCCCGGCGTGAAGAAGCGGAAGAACCGCCAGGAGCCAGCCCCGGAAAATCTCGCCGCTGACGTCCGAGGAAGCCGTCAACGGCCAGCCTGCTGAAATGACATCCGGTCCCCGGCCCGCAGGCTGGCCGGAGTGGACGCTCACAGGTGTTTAGGCTGCGAGAGCGAGCTGCGTGTCCGCAGTTATGGTTGTTTCCATTGGATTAACGAGGTGAATGGTCCTCGGCACGCATCCTGCGAAACCGTATCTCCGTCGAATCTAGGTCGCCCCCTTCGCTCCTCATTATACGACCTCGGCTGGAGGTCGCCCAAACTGCTGCTGCGCTTGCACTTGTGGCGTTTTGACGGCTTGACTCGCGTGTAGCCTCCCCCGATAATCGGACAACCCATGGCCGACGATCCGCTGAGTGACATCATCGCGTCCGTCCGCGCCCGTCTTCAGCACGAGCTCGAAGCGCAGCTGCGCGTGATCGCCGAGCGGCACGAGCAGGCGCTGACGACGGCGCGCCGCGACATCGAGGCGGCGGCGGCGGAACGGTGGGGCGGTCTGCTGCATGCGGCGCGCGGCGAGGCGCAGCAGAAGACCGAGGCGGCGCTGAGCGCGCTCCGCGCCGAGCTCGAGCGCGAGCATGCGGAAGCACTCGCGCAGCTGCGGGCCGAGGCGGAACGCCAGTTGAACGCAGAGCGCAACCGTATCGGGGCCGAAGCGGATCAGCGGATGGCCGAGGCGGTGTCGCGCACGCGGCGGGAGCTGGAGCAGGCGCTTGCGACCGAACGGCAGCTCGCGCAGTCGCGGCTCGAAGCCGAGCGGCGGCTCGCCGCCGAGCAGCTCGAGCTCGCCCGGCACGCCTTCGACGCCGAGCTCGCCGCCGCCAACGTCCTGCCCGCGGCATCGGCGGGCGCCCTGATCGACGCGCTGATGCAGGTGGATCGCTCCGCGTCCGTCTCGGATACGCTGGCCGCGCTGTCGCGCGCCGCCGCCAGCCGCGGGCGGCGCGCCGCGGTGTTCGTCGCGAATGGCGCGCAGCTCGACGAGTGGGTGGTCTCGGGCGTCGAGCCGCTCGGGTCGGCGGCCATGCGCGAGGGCCGCGCGGAGCTCCTCGATCGCGCGCTGAAGAGCGCCACCACGGCACGCGGCGCCGACGCGGCGTTCGCCGTACCCCTGCTGCTCGATGGTGTAGCCGTCGGTGTGCTGTACGGCGAGCCGCGCCGCGACGGAGAAGCCACCGACTTCGCGGCGGTCCTCGAGGCGCTCGCGCGGCATGCGGCCGCCCACCTCGCGTACCTGACCGCCGTCCGGACCGCGCAGGCGCGGCAGTGGCTTGCCGCCGGAGGCCACCCGGGCGGAACGGCCGGATCCCCCGGCGGAGCGTCCGAGGATGAAGTAGCGGCGGCGCGGCGCTACGCGCGGCTGCTCGTGTCGGAAATCAAGCTGTACAACGACACCGCGGTGCGCACCGGCCGCGAGCGACGGGACCTCCTGCAGCGCCTGCGTCCCGAGATCGACCGGGCGCGGCGGCTCTACGAAGAACGCGTGCCGGTTCACGTGACCGGGCGGGCCGAATACTTTCACAACGAACTCGTTCAGACCCTTGCCGGCGGCGACGCCTCGCTGCTGAACTGATACACACGTGCTTAGTCCCAAGTTCCTGGGCGCCTCGACGGCGCTCTCGCTGATCCTTTTCCTGTCGCCGAACGGCGGTGAACAGGCTGCGCCGCCGCAGGGGCTGACGCCGACGGCTCACGCAGCGCTGCCGGACGACCCCACGAATCTGTGGCTGGTGCCGACCGAGTCCGACCGTTCGACGCGCGGCGTCGCACAGTACGAGCCGCTCGCCGCCGCCGTGAAGCGGTACCAGGCCGGCGAGTACGCGGCCGCGGCGCAGCTTGCGGCGCGACCCTCGCTGAGCGGCACGCCCCTCGCCGGCTACGCGGCGTACTACACCGGCATGTCGCAGCTGCGCCTGCTGCAGACGTCCGCGGCGCGTGCGACGCTCGACCGGCTGCAGAGCACACGGCCGTCGGGCGCCCTCGCCGTGGCGACGGCGCTCGCCCTCGGCGAAGCCGCCGAGGCGGCCACAGATCATGCCGCCGCCGTCGCGATCTACGAGCGGCTCGCAGCCGACAAGCTGGCGGTCAATGAGCAGGTGCTCGCCCGCCTCGGACGCTCGGCGCTGGCAGCCGGTGACCGCCGCAAAGCGGCCGAAGCCTATGTGCGCCTGTACTTCGAGTTCCCGCTCACGACCGCCGGGGCCGCGGCGGGCGCGCAGCTCGACGCGCTGAAGGACCACGTCACACGCACCGGCTACGCCGCGGACCTCGGCCGCGCGCAGATCCTCTTCGGCGCGCGCCGCTACGCCGAAGCCCGCGCCGCATTCGTCGCGCTGCGCCCGCACGTCCGCGGCGACGAGCGCGAGCTCGCCGATCTGCGGATCGCGGCCTGCGACTTCCACCTCAAGAACTTCGCCGCGGCACGTGACGGCGCGCGCCAGTATCTCGACAAGGGGTCGCGGAAGGCGGAGGCGCGGTTCTTCTATCTCAGCGCGATCCGCGAACTCGGAGATCACGCGCAATACGTCGCGCTCACGCGCGCGCTGGTGAACGAGTTTCCCGACAGTTCGTGGTCCGAAGAGGCGCTGAACAACCTCGGCACTCACTACATCCTCACGAACCAGGACGAAAAGGCGGCGCAGACCTTCCGCGATCAGTACGACAGGTTCCCCACGGGAGCACGCGCCGAGCGGGCGGCGTGGAAGTACGGCTGGTGGGCGTACAAGACCGGCAATTACCCGGAGACGATCCGGGTGTTCGAGAGCGCCTCGGCAAACTTCCCGCGCTCCGACTACCGCCCGTCGTACCTGTACTGGGCTGCGCGCTCGCACACGAGAAACCGCAACGCCGCCGAGGGGCTCGGCCGCATGCGGGTTGTCTACGCCGACTACGGCAACTCCTACTACGGACGGCTCGCCGAGGGGCACCTGCGCCGCGCCGGTGCGCTGCCGAAGGGGGGCGACCGCCCCACGACGGCGGGGCAGCCCGCGGCGGCGCCGCCACCGCCGGCGCTCGCGAACGACGCGACGATCCGGCTGCTGCTCGCCATCGGCCTCTACGACGAGGCGATCGAGGAGCTGCGGTACGCGCAGCGCGCCACCGGCAGTTCGCCCGCCATCGAGGCGACCATCGCCTGGGCGTACCACCAGAAGGGGGAGCTGCGCCGCGCCATCACGCTGATGCGTCGTGCGTATCCGCAGTTCCTGACGGCCGGCGGCCGTCACCAGTTGCCCCCCGAGATGCTCCAGGTGATCTTTCCGCTCACGTACTGGCCTTCGATCCGCCGGGAGGCGACCGCGCGCGGCCTGGACCCGTACCTGATGGCGGCGCTCATCGCGCAGGAATCGACGTTCGAGCCGAAGGCGCGGTCGGTCGCCAACGCGTGGGGGCTGATGCAGGTGGTGCCCGAAACCGGGCGCCGGATGGCGAAGCAGCTCGGGATCGCCAACTTCCGGACCGAGCACCTGACGAACCCCGAGACGAACATCCGGATCGGCACGTATTACTTCTCGCGCCTCGCGCAGCGGTTCGGCGGGACGTACTACGCCCTGGCGAGCTACAACGCCGGCGAGAACCGCGTGGTGCGCTGGAAGGCGGAGCGCCCCGGCATCGACGAGGACGAGTTCATCGATGACATCCCGTTCCCCGAAACGCAGAACTACGTGAAGCGGATCCTCGGCACGGCCGAGGACTACCGCGCACTCTACGGCCCGGGAGGCGGCGGCAAGCCGCAGACTGAGAAGCGGTGAAGTCGCGAGTGCCGAGCGGCAGCCGGAAGTAGAATGCTCCCATTCTGCAGAGTCGTCCTCATCTCCTGATTCCCCTGTCCGCCGCGTTGTTCGCAGCGCTGGCTGCGTGGCTCTCGCAGGGGACCCTCGCCTACGCCGCGCCTGACGGCGGCGGCCGCCTCGCGCTGCTCCCGCTCTCGCTCGGGGCCGCTGCCCTCTGCGCCGCGGCCGCGGCGGCCGTGTTCTGGATCATCTCCCGGGGGGCCGGCACCGCACCGCTCCTGCTCCTGCTGCTGGTGTTCGTGCCGTGGCTCCCGATCGAGGTGCCCCCTCCGCTGCTGATGTGGAGCGGACGTCTCGCGCTGCTCGTCTGGCTGGCGACCGCCGCCTGCTTTGCGACGAGGCTGATGCCGCTCATGACGGATCTCGCGCGCCGGGTGCGGCTGTTCGACCGGCCCCGGCTGACGGCCGGAGTGCTGGCGTTCGCGGTCGGCGCGTTTTCGTACGTCCAGGTGGCCGACCAGGTGCCGGGCGGCGACGAGCCGCATTACCTGGTGATCACGCAAAGCCTGCTGAAGGATGGTGACCTCGCGATAGAGAACAACCACCGCGAGCGGCACTACGAGCCGTACTACGCGGGCGAGCTCCAGCCGCACTACATCGTCCGCGGACGCGGCGGCGCGATCTACTCGATCCACTCACCCGGGGTGTCGGCGCTGGTCGCCCCCGCGTTCGCTATCGGGGGATACGGCGCGACGGTGCTGTTCCTGCTCGTGTTGAGCGCCCTCGGCAGCGCGCTGACGTGGCATCTGGCCTGGATGGTGACGGGCCGCCGCGATGCCGCCTGGTTCGGGTGGGCCGCGGTCACGCTGTCGGCCACCTGGATCTTCCACAGCTTCACCGTCTTCCCCGACGGGCCCGGCGCCCTGATGACCCTCGTCGGCGTGTGGGGGCTGATCCGTGCGGAGCAGGAGAAGGGGGGCGACAGCGTGCGTGTCACCCCCTGGTTCTGGCACGGCGCGGCGCTCGCCACCCTGCCGTGGATGCACACCCGCTTCGCCGTGCTCGCCGGCGGCATCGGTGCGCTGATCCTGCTGCGCCTGGCGGCCGTGCCGAATCCGCTTGGCAAGGCGATGGCCTTCCTCTCGGTGCCGGCGGTCAGCCTGATCGGCTGGCTGGCGCACTTCATCGCGCTCTACGGCACGCCGAATCCCGCCGCCCCCTATGCCGACAGCCTGGGCGGCTTCGAGTACGTGCCGGACGGCATCGCGGGGCTCCTCTTCGACCAGGGGTTCGGCCTCGTCGCCTATGCCCCGGCACTACTGTTCGCGTTCATCGGCCTCGGCGTCATGGCGGCGCGCCCCGACTGGCGGCGCTACGCGCTCGAGCACCTGTTCGTGCTCGTGCCGTACCTGATCGTCGTGACGCACTATCCGATGTGGTGGGGCGGGCGGAGCGCCCCGGCGCGCTTCTTCCTCCCCGCCCTTCTGTGGATGGGGATTCCGGCGGCCGCCGCCTGGGCCTCGATGTCGCGGCGCGCCACGCGCGCGTCGGCGGCCGGCGCGGTGCTGTTCACGCTGTTCGCGTCCGCCGTGCTCGTCATCGCTCGCGACGGCGCCCTCGCCTACAACGAGCGGGAGGTCCACGCGCTCTGGCTCGGCTGGCTGAACGGCAGCGTCGATCTCGGACGTGCGCTGCCGATGTGGTGGCGGAACGACGAGGTGCCGCTCTTCCGGGGGATCGTCATCTGGGGCGGGGCGGCGGTCGCGGCGTGGCTGGTCCTCCGCGCGGTCGAAGGGGCGCGACGTCTTCGGAACGTGGCGGCGTTCTGCGCGGTCGCGGCGCTGCTGTACGCAGGGGCGGGATCGCTCGCCGCGGCGGTGAACTGGGGCGTGCAGGGCGTTACCGGTCGGGCGGAAGCGACGGCGCAGCTCGACGTCCTGCGGCGGGTCGCGTCGGAGCGGCGGCTTCTTGCCGTTCACCTGTCACCGCTCGCCGTGATGGAACGCTCGGACGTGGCGGGTGCCCTGCGAATCGAGCCTCCGCGCGCCACGGGGCAGGGGGGGGCGGGGCGCAACGACCGGCCGCTGTATGCGGTGGCCGCCATTCCGGCCGGCGAGTATCGGCTCCGGCCGATGCTCCGCGGCCAGCAGGGATGGCTCATGGTGGGCATCGGTCGCGACCAGTTCGCCATCCGCACGGAGCCGCTCGCCGGCGCGCAGCAGTCGCTCGTCGTCAATTTTCCCGTCGACGTCCGTGCGCTGATGATCCGCGGCGACGAAGACGCGCGCCGCAATCTTCGGGGGCTGGCGATCGAGCCGGTTCGGCTCTGGCTGCCGGAAGATCGCCTGACGGGCGGCGTGGCGAAGACGGCCGTGCGCTACGGCCGCGCCACGGTCTACTTCCTCGACGAGCGCAGCTTTCCGGAGCCGGAGGCGTTCTGGGTGGGCGGCTCGCGCACGAGCGAGATCGTCATCCATCCCGACGAGGCGCGCGCGACAGGCACGCTGTTTCTCAGGAACGGGGCGGCTGAGAACACCGTGCTGATCGCGACGCGCGGGTGGAGAGAGGAACTGCGGCTGGGGCCCGGCGAGGAGCGCCGCGTGCAGGTGCCGCTCGATTATGCCCGCGGCGCCTCGCTCTTCAGGATCACCACGTCAGCCGGCTTCCGGCCGTCGGCCGTCGATCCCGCCAGCCGCGATCACCGGTTCCTCGGTGTCTGGGTCAAGGTGGAGTAGCGCGTCAGAACCGGATGACGCCGCCGAAGTAGAGGCCTTTCAGCTTCAGCCTGCCTTCGTCGTCGCCGTTGATCAGGTAGAACACGTCGAACGACCGGTAGCCGAGCTGCGCCCCGAAATGGTCCGTCAGGTTGACGGTCCCGTAGACATCGACGTCGATGTAGTGCGCCTTGTAATCCTCGTCGATCGTCTCCGGCAGCTTGAAGCCGCTGACCTCGCCGGTGATCGAGATGTTCGGGGCGACGTACACGCGGGCAACCGCTCCGATTGCCGGGATCGGCGCCCGCGCCCGGGCGAACTCCGAAAGGCCGAGCACACGCTGCTCCAGTGTCGCCTCGACGTCGGTGTATTTCGCCTCGAGCAGGATGCCGAGATAGCCGCGGTCGCGGTAGATGATGTCGTACTCGTAGCCGAAGCGGTACGCGTTCCACCGCAGCGCCGACTCCACCGGCACGGCCACCCGGTAGAGCTGGCCGTTGAAGACGATTTCGCGGCGCAACGTGCCGACCTGCTCGTATTTGATCGGGGTGTACTCGAACCGCAGCTTGTGCTTCGTGCCGGGCCGCAGCACCGCCTTGATCTGCCCGAAGCGGGTGCGCTCGAGGCCGAGGTCCTCTTCGAAATCGATCGTCGTGCCGAGCCGCGCCTGGGTGAGCGCCTCGCTGCGGATGATGATGGCCGGATCGGGGTTCCAGAAGAACCCGCCGAACTCGACGCGGTAGTTCTCGCCCGTCGCGCGGTCGGAGGTGCCGCGTACCGCGTACTGCGCGGCGGCGGGCGTGGCCGCCAGCACGAACGCCAGACAGAGGATCAACGACGTAACGCGTGTGCGCATCGACTGTTCTCGCCCCGGAAATGGTAAAGGGAACATGCCTCCGGAAGGAGACACGCAGCTTGCTGGGAGAAGCTGCTCCAGAATAGCACATATACTCGGGTGAGATGGGCCCCGCGTTCAGGCGTCTCCTGCCTTTCGTCCTCCGCTACCGGGTTCAGTTCCTCGTCGGCCTCGCGTGCGTGGTGGTCACCACGGCGGTGCAGTTGCTCCCGCCCTGGGTGCTGAAGTTCGCCGTCGACGACCTCACCGCCGGCGTCACCCGCGGCAAGCTGGCCCGATACGCGCTGCTGATCCTCGGCATCGCGGCTGTCGGGGCGCTCTTCCGGTACCTGATGCGGAAGATCCTCATCGGAGCGTCGCGGGAGATCGAGTACGACATCCGGAATGCCTTCTTCGCGCGCCTGCTGGAGATGCCGCTCGGCTACTACCAGGAGCGGCGCACCGGCGACCTGATGTCGCGCGCGACGAACGATCTCAACGCCGTCCGCATGATGGTGGGCCCCGCCATCATGTACTCCGCCAACACCGTCCTCGTGTTCGTCGTGGCGATCGGCATCATGCTGTCGATCGACGTGCGGCTGACGCTGGTGGCGCTCGTCCCGCTGCCGCTCGTGTCGCTGGCGGTGTGGTACTTCGGCTCGGCGATCCACCGGCGGTTCGAGTCGATCCAGGCCCAGCTCTCGGAACTGAGCGCCGTCGTCCAGGAGAACCTCTCCGGCGTCCGCGTCGTCCGCGCCTACACGCAGGAGGCGCACGAGATCGAGCGGTTCCGGGAGGCGAACGAGGAGTACGTCCGCAGGAACCGGCGGCTGATCCGGCTTCAGGGGCTGTATTACCCGAGCATGACGTTCTTTCTCGGGCTGAGCGCACTGCTCGTGCTGTGGCTCGGGGGGCAGGCGGTCATCCGCGGCCGGATCAGCCTCGGCGACTTCGTCGCCTTCAATTCGTATCTCGCGCTTCTCAGCTGGCCGATGATCGCGTTCGGGTGGGTGACGAACATCCTCCAGCGCGGCATGGCGTCATGGAAACGGATGCTCGAGGTGATGGACGCCACGCCGGCGATTGCCGACGAGCGCGTCACCGACGCCGGCCGCCGGCTGGAGATTCGCGGCGGCATCGAGGTGCGCGACCTGACCTTCGCATATCCCGGATCCGCCGGTCCCGTGCTGCGCCGGATCTCCCTCTCGGTGCCCGCGGGAACCACCGCCGCCATCGTGGGTCCCACCGGCTCCGGCAAGACGACCCTGATCTCGCTGCTGCCACGGCTCCACGAGCCGCCGCCCGGCACGGTCTTCGTGGACGGCGTCGACGT
>Ga0247719_1000521_pt1 | contig 22511 bp, 17 predicted proteins | sample 41E_DmetaG_FD_189046 | JGI IMG/M metagenome (GOLD analysis project Ga0247719, IMG submission 189046) | Soil microbial communities from hillslope of Landscape Evolution Observatory, University of Arizona, Oracle, AZ, United States - 4-1-E_D | ecosystem: Engineered > Artificial ecosystem >...
CCTTCACCCTCCGCAACGCCCTTCGGACCGTCGGCCCAGGCGTCATCGGCCTCGGCATCGCCATCGGCAGCGGCGAATGGCTCATCGGACCCGCCGTCATCCTCAAGTACGGACCGGCGCTCCTCTGGATCACCACCATCTCCGTCTTCTTCCAGGTCATCCTCAACCAGGAGATGGCGCGCTACACGCTCTACACCGGCGAGCCGATCATCACCGGCTTCATGCGTACCCGCCCCGGCGCCAGCTTCTGGGGCTGGACGTACGGCGTGCTCGCCTTCTGCCAGTACGGCTGGCCCGGCTGGGCGCTCGGCAGCGCCACCGCGACCGCGGCGCTCCTCTATGGCCGGATGCCCACCTCCGCGGACGCCGGCGCCGTCATCGCCATCGGCTACGCGACCTTCGTCCTCTGCTTCGTCATCGTCACCGTCGGCCGCAAGATCGAGCGGACGATCGAGCTCGCGATGTGGACGCTCGTCTGCGCGATCCTCCTCTATCTGCTGCTCGTCGATCTCTTCGCCGTCTCCGGCGACACCTGGCGGCGCGTAGCCGGCGGCTTCGCCAGCGTCGGACGCCTGCCTCCCGGCGCCGACTGGGTGCTGCTCGGCGCCTTCGCCGCCTACTCAGGACTCGGCGGGATCGGCAACGCGCTCACGACGAACTACATGCGCGACAAGGGCTACGGCATGAGCGCGACGGTCGGCTACATCCCGGCCGCCATGGCCGAGGCGCGCCCCCTGCCGCCGCACGGCAACGTGTTCGAGGTGAACGCCGGATCCCTTCGCGCCTGGCGCCAGTGGTGGAAGTACGTCCACCTCGATCAGTGGGCCATCTTCGGCTTCGGCTCCGTGTTCGGCATGGCCCTGACGGCGCTGTTCACGCTCGAGTTCGTGCCGGCCGGCACCGAGGCGGGCGAGTGGGCGGTGGCGAACCTCCAGGCGACCGGCATCGCGGCCGCGCACGGACCCGTCTTCTGGTACCTGACGATCCTCTGCGGGATGGGCATCCTCTTCTCGTCGCAGCTCGGCATCGTCGACGGCCTGCCGCGCGCCGTCACCGACATCGTGTGGGCCGGGAGCCCGCGGCTGCGCCGCGTGCGGGACGTCCGGCGGATCTACTACGGCGTTCTCGGCCTCTTTCTCCTGTGGGGCTGCATCGCGCTCAACCTCGCGCGCCCGCTCACGCTGATCATCATCGGCGCCAACGCCGCCGCGGTGATCTTCGTCGTCGAGAGCCTCCACACGCTGGTCGTGAACCGCCGGTTCCTGCCGCGGGCGCTGCGCGCGCCGCTGTGGCGCGAGGCATGCCTCGTCCTGTGCGCGGCGTTTTACGGGAGCTTCGTGGTCTTCGCCGTGGTCACGGCGGTGGCGGGGAGAGGAGCCAACTGACGTCGGTGGGGGGCCGACTGACGTCGGTGCGGGCCGACTGACGTCGGTGCGGGCCGACTGAAGTCGGCCCCTACCTAGTACCTACCGGATCTGCGCCACCGCCAGGATCATCGCCATCGCCACCTGCACCGACTGGACGTCGCTCCGCGGGTCCACCTGCGTCCACTCGTCGAGCGAGTGCGCGCGTCCGCCGGGGCCGCGGCCGATCGTGACGGCGGGGATGCCGAGGCTCATCGCCATGTTGGAGTCGGTGCTGCTGATGCCGTACGACGGCGTCATGCCGAAGGCGCGGACGACGGCGGAGGTGGTCTGCACGATGGGCGCGTCGAGCGCCGTCTCGCCGCAGGGACGATCGCCGATCAGCTGCGGATCCGCCGTGATCCGCCCTTCCCGCGTCGAGCGCGTTCTGTTCTCTTCCTCGACCGCCTCGCGCACGATCGCGAGGAACTGGTCTTCGACCTTCTTCAGTTCCGCGCACGAGACCGAGCGCATGTCGACGACCATCTGCATCTCGAAGGGAATCGAGTTCACCGAGGTGCCGCCGCTCACGACCCCGACGTTGTACGTCGTCCGCGGCTGCTGAGGCACCTGGATCCGCGAGAACTTCGCGATGGCGTTCCCCATTGCATAGGCGGGGTTGACGAGGCCGAACGCCCCGTAGCTGTGGCCGCCGGGCCCCTTGAACGTCACGCGGTAGCGGCGGCTGCCGACGCCGCCGCGGGTGATGTTGTTCTGCTCGCCGCCGTCGATGGCGATGAACTGCGTGATCCGGTCCTTGTACTTCCCCTTCTGCAGCAGGAACTTCACGCCGCGCAGGTCCCCCTCGCCTTCCTCGCCGACGTTGCCCACGAAGAGGATGTCGTCGCGCGTCTGGAACCCGCCGGCGTTCATCGCGCGGATGATCGCCAGCATGAGCGCGGCGCCGCGGGTGTTGTCGCCGACGCCGGGGGCCATCAGGCGGTTCCCCTCGCGCTTCACCTTGACGTCAGTGCCTTCGGGGAACACCGTGTCGAGGTGGGCAACGACGGCGACCATCCCGCCGCCGCCGGCGCCGCGGCGGACGCCCATCACGTTCCCCTCCTGGTCCATCTCGACGTCGCTGAGACCGGCCTCGCGCAGCATCTGGAGGTACCGCTTCGCCCGCCGCTCCTCCTTGAACGGCGGCGCGGGGATCTCCGTCAGCTCGATGAGCTCCTTCACGAACCGCGGCTGGTCCTTTTCGATGAAGGTCGTGGCGGTCTTGAACTGCGGGCTGTCGACGATGCGGCGGACGAGGGTGTCCTGAGCGGCGGCGCCCGAGGGCAGCAGAAGAACGGCGAGCGCGAGCGCGAGCGTGCGTGGCATCCCGGAAGTTTACCCGACCTACAATGACACCCGATGCCCCACATCATCGTCGGCACCGCAGGCCACATCGATCATGGGAAGACGGCGCTCGTGAAGGCGCTGACCGGCATCGACACCGACCGTCTCAAGGAGGAGAAGGCGCGCGGGATCACCATCGACCTCGGGTTCGCGAACCTCGCCGTCGACGCGCAGACGACGATCGGCTTCGTCGACGTACCCGGACACGAACGCTTCATCAAGAACATGCTGGCCGGCGCCGGGGGCATCGACGCCGTGATGCTCGTCGTCGCCGCCGACGAGTCGGTGATGCCGCAGACGCGCGAGCACCTGGCGATCTGCTCGCTGCTCCGCGTGCAGACGGGCCTGATTGTGCTGACGAAGATCGACGCGGCGGATCGCGACACCGCCGACGTCGCCGAGATGGAGGTCCAGGAGCTCCTGAAGGGGACGTTCCTGGAGCGCGCGCCGATCCTGCGCGTGAGCGCGCGCACCGGCGAGGGGATTCCGGAGCTGGTCCGCGCGCTGGCGTCGCTCGCCGCGTCGGCCGCGCCACGCGACCCGTCGCGCATCTTCCGTCTGCCCGTGGACCGCGCGTTCACGATGAAGGGGTTCGGCGCGGTCGCCGCGGGGACGCTCGTCGCCGGCCGCGTGCGACGCGACGACGAGGTGGAGCTGCTGCCGGATCGCCGGACGGCGCGGGTCCGCGGGATCCAGGTGCACGGCGAGCCGAGCGACGAGGCCGTCGCCGGGCAGCGGACGGCGCTGAACCTGCAGCGCGTCGAGCTCGCCGACATCCGCCGTGGGATGGTGGTCACCGTGCCGGGCATCTTCTCGCCGACCACCACGTTCGACGTGCACGTCGAACTGCTGCCCGATGCGGATCCGCTCGCCGCGCGCAAGCGGATCCGCTTCCACGTCGGCACGACCGAGCTGATCGGCTACGCCGTGCTGCTCGGGCAGGACCGGCTGGAGCCGGGGGCCTCGGCGTTCGCCCGCATCCGTGTCGAGACGCCGGCATTCGCGCTGCCGGGGGACCGGTTCATCATCCGGCAGTACTCCCCCATGCGGACGCTCGGGGGCGGCGAGATCCTCGATGCGCATCCGCCGCGGCTGCGGCGGAGCGATCCCGCCATCGTGGATCGGCTCCGGGTGCTCAGGGACGGCACGCTCCACGAGAAGCTGCTTCGTTTCGTCGAAGAGCGCGGCGAAGCGGCGACGGACGTCAGCGCGCTCATCGCGCGGACGGGCCTCTCCGCCGAGGTTTTGCGGGTGGAACTGCGGCGACTGATCGAGAGCGGTGCGGCGCGGCCCCTTGCGCAGGCTCCGCTCGCGGCCGCCTCGGGAAGGGTCTTCGACGCCGCCGCCGCCCGCGCGCTGGACGTCGTCGGCCGCTTCCACGCGAGCGAGCCGCTGGTGAAGGGGATCGGGCGCGAAGACCTGAAGGCGCGCGCGCTGCCACGCGCGTCAGACGAGTTCTTTCGCGCGGTGCTCGACCATCTCGTTGCCGCGAAGATGCTCGCGCTCGACCAGGACGTCGTCCACGAGCACGGCCGCAGCGTGACGCTGCAGGGCGGCGACGAGCGCGTCCGTGAGCAGCTCGTGGCGCGTTTCCGCGAGCTGGGGCTTCAGGCGCCGCCGCCCGACGAGGTGATCGCGAGCGTGACGGCGGAGCGGTCGATCGGGCGCAAGATCGTGCAGCTCCTCGTCAAGGACGGCACGCTCGCGAAGGTGAACGAGGGGCTCGTGGTCGATCGCGCGGCGCTCGAAAAGCTGGTCGCCGACGTGCGCGCGCGCAAGGCGCAGAGCGCGACGCTCGGCGTGGGGGACTTCAAGGCGCTGACGGGACTCTCGCGGAAGTTCGCCGTGCCGCTGCTCGAGTACCTGGACGCACAGCGGATCACGCGCCGCGTCGGCGACGAGCGCGTGATCCTGTGATCGCGCCGCGCGTTACGCGCGGCACTCCGAGTGTGGGCAGCCGCAGCGCAGCTCGGTCAGCGACGCGCCGTCCTTGCAGTGGTCGCTGCAGTACTTCCCGTACTTGCCTCCTGGAGCAACCTGGCAGTTGCAACCCTCGTGGGCGCACTTCGTCATCGTCATCGGTGCCTCCCCGCTCGGGCCGGGACGCGCGGTGTCCCGGATCACGGTCGTCCGAGTTTACCGCCGGAGAGCCGGGGTGAGGCGGAGCTGCTCCGGCGAGTCGTCCGCCTCCCGATGAGCTTCAGGCGCCGGCGCCTGTCGAGGTCCACTGGCGCGCCGTCTCCTCCGCGAAGGTCCGGAACGGCCGCGGCGCATGCCCGAGCAGCGCCGTCTGGCGGGCGATCGCGTCGGCCGATGCCTTCAGCCCGTGCTGCTGGAAGTAGCGGTACATCTCCTTGAAATCGAACACGAGCCAGTCGGGAAGGTACTGAAGCTGGACCTGTTCCCACGCCTCGAGATCGTCCCCGCCGTACACGACGTCGCGACCGAGCGCCGCGGCCCATGCCGCCGCCGTCGACTCCCCCGTGACGACCTCCGGGCCTACCAGGTCGTAGGTCTGCCCCTCGTGCGCGGCGGTCGTCAGCGCGATGGCGGCCGCCTCGGCGATGTCGCGCACGTCCACACGCGAGAGCCCGGCGCTGCCGATCGGCTGCGGATAGACGCCGTGCTGCACGATGACGTCCTTGAAGTAGTAGTCGTTCTGGTAGAAGTTGTTCGGCCGCAGGATCGTGTAGGGGATCCCGGACCGCTTGATCGCCTCTTCGATCCCCACCTTCGCGCCGAAGTGCGGCAGCCAGGCCGCGGCATCGGCATGGTGCACTGACACGTACACGACGCGCTTCACGCCGTCGAGCCGCATCTGCGTCAGCGGCATCAGCCCCTCGGCCGATTCCGTGGGCGTGACGGTGTTGATGAGGAACACGGCGTCGATCCCCGAGAAGATGCGGCGGATCGAAGAGACGTCGTGCAGGTTCCCTTCGACGGCGGTCGCGCCCGGCGGCAGCGCCTCCGCTTTTTTCAGGTCGCGTGTCAGCACCTTGACCGCCTGGCCGCGTGCCGACAATTCCCTGACCACTTGCGATCCGACGGTGCCGGTTCCGCCGGTTACCAGAATGTTCATCGATGCCTCCTTGTGGCGTTCGCTATGACGCTCGCGCGCGGCGATGCGTCCCCGAATCAGGTGCGCGGGCGGACCCTGACGCCGTCGTCGACGGCGTCGCTCGGATAGACGATGATCCGCTCGTCGCCGGCCAGTCCGCCGGTGACCTCCGCCTCGAGCCCGTTGCGGCGGCCGATCTGCACGACCCGGCGCACGGCGCGGCCGCCGTCGACGACGAAGACCGCCCACTCGTCTCCCTGCCGGACGAGGGCGCTCGTCGGCACCTTCAGCACGTTCTCGCGCGCCGACACGATGATGCGGACCTCGACGCGGAAGCCGTCGCCGATCCCGCCGCGCGCGTCGGGGGGATCCTCGAAGTCGATGATCGTGTTGACGCGCTGCTCTTCGACGCCGAGCGCCGAGATCTTCGTGAAGCCGGACGGCTCGATGCGCCGCACGCGGCCGCGCAGCGGCCGGTCGCCTCCCCACTGCTCGACGATGACCGGCTGTCCCGGCTTGACGCGGACGGCGGCGCTCGACAGCAGGTCCGAGACGATCTCGAGGTCGTCGACGTTGCCGATTTCGAGGAGCGGCTGTCCGGGGGGGACGACCGTCTCGCTCTCCTGGAGGCGGCGCAGGATGACGCCGTCGACGGGCGAGTACAGCGGGATGGCGGCGGTGCGCCCGCCGCGGGTCTGCATCAGGCTCGCGCGGGCGACCTCGAGCTGGTGTTCGGCGGTGCGGACGTTGAACGCCGCCGACTGCAGCGCGCGCGTGAGCGACTCGGCCTGGCGCTCGGCCGCCTCCATCTCGCGCGCCGAGATCACCTTCTCGGCCACGAGTTGACGCGCGCGCCGCAGCTCCGCCTGCGCGAAGGCGAGGTCGGCCTCGAGCCGCCTGTGCTCCGAGCGGGCGGCGCCCACCGCGGCGTCGGCCGCCCTGGCGCGCCCCTCGAGCTCCGCGCGCGTCCGCACGTCGAGCAGCGCCGGATCCGACGGCCGGAAGCGCGCGACGACGGTCCGCCCAGCCACCACGGGATCCCCCGGCTCGAGCTCGATGCGCTCCATGCGTCCCGGCAGCGGCGCCGACACGACGAACCGGTCGCGCACACGCGTGCGCCCCTCCTCGGTGACCGTCACCTCGAGTGCGCCCCGCTCGATCGCCACGATGTCGGCCGGAACCGCCGCCGGCCGGAACGCCCAGACCCCCAGCGCCACCACCGCGATCGCGCCGAGCACGATTTTCACCGCTCTTTTCATTCGCTGTCTCTAGAACCCCGCACCCTGCCGCACCCCTCCGCACCCTGCCGCACCCTGCCGCACCCCTATTCCCGGGTCTTCAGCACCGCCACCAGATCCAGGTGATCGAGCCGTCGCCGTACCGCCAGCCCTGACAGCGCGGCCGCCACGAGCACGGCCGTCGCGGCATACGCGAACGTGCGCGTGCTCACGACGAGCGGAAACCGGTACAGCTCCGTGTTGAACGCCGTCACGAGCGCCGCGGCGAACAGGTACCCGAGCAGCATCCCGGCGGGAATCGCCATCAGCGTCACGGCCCCGAGCTCGCCGAGCAGGATGAACGAGATCTCTCCGCGCGTGAACCCGAGCACGCGCAGGCTCGCCAGCTCGCGGCTCCGCTCCGACAGCGACACCCGTGCCGCGTTGTACACCACGCCGAACGCGATCACGCCCGAGAAGATCAGGTTGAAGAAGATCATGACGTAGAACGTTTCGGCGAGCGTGTCGTTGAAGCTCTGGATCGCCATCCGTTTCAAGCCGACGCCCGACACCATCGGCGTGTCCTTCAGCCGCGCGTACAGGGTGTCGGCCTGCGCCGGGTCCACCTTGAGGAACGCACCCGACAGCGTGGCCCCCTCGCCTGCGAGCCGCCGCACGGCGTCGATCTCCATGTAGGCGGAGGTCCCCATGTGCTCTTCCACGATGCCCGTGACGCGCACGTCACGGATCGTGCGGCGGCCGTCGAGCGCCTCGACCGTCACTTCGTCGCCGATCCGGGCGCCGAGCACGTCGGCCAGCATCAGCGACAGGACGAGTCCGTCGGGCGGCAGCCGCATCGGCCCGCCGCGGACGTCCACGACGCGGTTCAGGGCGGGCTCGGCCACGAGGCCCTGGAGCGAAACGATCCGCGAGCGCTGCGCGAACCGGAGGCGCACGGGCAGCGCCCGCGTCGGCTCCGCGTGGAGCACGCCGGGCAGCCGGCTCACCTCGTGGAACGCGCGCGCCGACGCGGGGAGAACGAAGTTCACCGTCACGTCCTGCCGCTGGATCACGAAGAACTGCTGGTCGATCAGCTCGTCGATCGAATCGAGGAAGAACGTGCCGAGGATCAGCATCGAGACCGCCGCCGCGATGCCGGTGACCGACGTGGCCGTGCGCACCGGGTGGCGGCCGAGGTTGCGGAGGATCATCCGCACCGGCGCCGAGAGCATCTGCTCGAGCCCCGCGCGTTCGAGCCAGCTCCGGCGATAGCGTGCCGGCGGCTCGGGGCGCATCGCTTCGGCCGGAGGCAGCGCCGCCACGCGGCGCACGGCGCTGAGCGCGCCCAACGCGGCCGCCACGAAGCTCACGAGCACGCCGGCAACGACCACGCGCGGCGGCAGCGCGTACTGCAGCGTCGGAAAGCGGAAGAAGTTGTTGTACATGCCGGTCATGCCGGCGCCCAGCCAGGCGCCGCCGGCGGTGCCGATCGCTCCGCCCGCCGCGCCGATCAGCAGGCTGAACTTGCCGTAGTGCCACGACAGCTCGGCGTTCGTGTAGCCGAGCGCCTTGAGGGCGGCGATCTGCTCGCGCTGCACCGACACGATGCGCGTGAGGACGACGTTGAGGAGAAAGGCGGCGACGGCGAGAAACACGATCGGGAGGATCAGGCCGACGCTCTGGAGCTGCCGGAGCTCGTTGTCGAGGAACCAGTGCGAGGTCTGCAGGGCCCGCGGGATCGTGCCGAGGCCGCCGTAGGTGGCGAGCAACGCGTCGAGCCGCGCGATCACGTCCGCCTCGGAGGCGCCGGGGCCCAGCGTCACGGCGAGGTTGTTGAACCCGCCTTCCATGTCGAACGCGGCCGCCAGGCGGCGCCCGTCCATCCAGAACACGCCGAAGCGCGAGTCGTCGGGCACGAGCTCACCGGGACGGATGCTGTAGACGTACTCCGGCGACAGCGCGACGCCGGCGATCTCGAGGTCGCGCCGGCGGCCGTTGATGACGGCGCCGATCCGGTCGCCCGGGCCGAAGGCGTGCGCGAGGGCGAACGCCTCGCTCACGAGCACTTCGTCTGGCCGCTCGGGCGACGGAAAGCGGCCGCGCCGCAGGAACACGTCGTTGAGCATCGGCGTGTGCGGCACGGGGATGCCGATCAGGCGGCCGGTCGCCGGCTCGCGCAGGTGGGGCACGTCGAGCGTCACGTCCACGACCACGCGCGCGTCGGCGCGCGCCACGCCGGGGATGTCCTCCACGCGCTCGCGCACGTGGAGCGGCGCGCGCGTGAGGCTCGCGAACACCTGCGCGAACCGGTACCGCTCGTAATACGTGCTCTGCGTGAGGCGCAGCGACGCGAACGTGCTCAGGTACATGACGAACATCGCCACGCCGGCGCCGATCACCATGCTGATCGCGAACGCCTGCCCCTTCAACGCCCGGATGTCGCGAAGGAGCTTCCGGTTCAGCATCGCTACCACGAGAGCTCCGCGGCGCTCATCTTCTGCGTGTTGCGGCGTTCGCTCGCGATCCGGCCGTCCGACAGCGCGACGACGCGATCCGCCATCCCCGCCACCGCCGCGTTGTGGGTGATCACCGCCGTCGTCGTGCCGAGCTCGCGGTTGACCTGCTGGATCGCGTCGAGCACGAGGATGCCGGTCGCGATGTCGAGCGCGCCGGTCGGCTCGTCGCAGAGGAGCACGTCGGGCCGCTTGGCGACGGCGCGCGCGATCGCGACCCGCTGCTGCTCGCCGCCCGAGAGCTGCGACGGAAAGTGGTCGAGGCGCGACGAGAGGTTGACGAGCCGCAGCGCCTCCTCGGGCGGCATCGGGTCGTCGACGATGTCGGTGACGAGCGCGACGTTCTCGCGCGCGGTGAGGCTCGGGATCAGGTTGTAGAACTGGAAGACGAACCCCACGTGCCTCCGCCGGTACATCGTCAGGGCGCGTTCCCCGGCTGTGGTGAGGTTCTGGCCGCGGTAGGTGACCGAGCCTGAGGTCGGCACGTCGAGGCCGCCGAGGATGTTGAGGAGCGTGGACTTGCCGCTGCCCGAGGGACCGAGCAGCACGAGGAACTCCGACTCGCGGAGCTCGAGGCTCACGCCCCGCAGGGCGTGCACCTCCACCTCACCCATGTGGTAGACCTTCGTGATCCCCTGCGCGGAGAAGACGACGGTGCTGGTGCCGCTCGCCATGTCCCGGTCGGTCCACTGTACAACGTGTACCGCGGGACGAAGCGGACGAGACGCGTCGCGTGGGTCAGTGACAGCCGCTCACGCGGCGCGCGTGCCGGGGACGTACCACACCGGGCAGTGCGCCTGACGCAGGACGGCGCGCGACGTGTCGCGGCTGAACCACCGGCGCAGCGGCGTGCGCGCATGCTCCCCCATGACGATGCAGGCGGCTGCGAGCTGGTCGGCCGCGCGCGCGATCTCCTTCGCCGGGTCACCGTGCTCGACGTGCAGGGCCACACGACCGACGAGATCCTGCGGCACCAGGGCGCCCAACTGCGCCAGCGCGTCGTCGCCGGCGGCGCCACGCGCCCGGCCATTGGGGAGCACGTGCAGCAGGTGCAGGTCGAGCGGCAGCGTCCGCGCCAGGTCGAGCCCGAGCTCCACCGCCGCGCGTGACTGGGGCATCAGGTCCGTTGGCGCGAGGACCACCTGTGCGCCGCCGCCCGGGGACGCGAAGTGAGGTGTCCGCGGCTCGACCTCGGGCTCGTGCAGCACGAGCACGGCGCGCTGCCCCTCTTCGAGCAGCTTCTCGGTGACGGAGGCGTGATCCTCCGGCGACGAGCCGTGCGCCGTCAGCACGACGAGATCGGCGCCGACGGCTTCGCCGACGGCGAGCACCGCCCGGGACACCGGCCCCTCTGTGATCAGACCGTCGGCGCCAACGTCGGCCGGCACGCGCGTCAGCCACTCCTGGAGCCGTGCTTCGAGCGTGGCGCGGCACTCGCCATGGTGGTCGGCGTTCCACATCCAGCCGACGCTGGCGCCGGTGCCCAGGGAATGGCGGTTGTGGTGCAGCACCAGGCGCGCGCCGAACGCGCGACACACGTCGGCGGCGAGATCGATCTGCCGGCCGGTGGCGGGGGAGAAATCGACCGGGCAGAGCACGGTACGCAGCGGGAGCATCTTCACCTCCTGGCGGTGTACCCGTGGAGAAGCAAGTCGAACGCCAGCGCCTGGGCCGCGTGCTGGCGTCTCCTCGCCGACGGAGCCGCCGGGATCCCGGCGCCGGGCGCGGGGGAAATCACGCGCGCGACGGCGGATTACTCCGCAGCCGCAGAGCCGCTCGCCGGCGGCTGGCGACGAGAAGAAACCTGGACGCAAAGGACGCGAAGAGCGCCAAGGCCGCGAAGAGGCGTCACACAGCGGGCCTGTTCGGGGCGGCGGCCTTCGGCCGCCGTAGAGGCAGGGGAATGACGGCAAATACAAGCGGCACATGCTCGCGAGCCGTTTGTGTTCGCCAATTCCGAGCCCCGAGCCCCGAGTCCCGAGTCCCGAGCCCGAGCCCCGCGCAGAGTCGCCGGACGCTGTGCTCGCCGCGCATGGCGGTGTGGGGCGCCGGCGCCTCGGCCGACGCGCGGAAAAGCGGTGCTTCGGCGGTGGACTCACGACGCCCGCAGCGCCTGCGCACCGTTTTTCGACCTGGCGCTGACGCGCTGGCCGAACTGCGCCGGCGCCCCACACCGCCGCGCGCGGCGGTGTCGCGCGAGTCGATCAATCGCGGCGCGGCGGCGACAGGTGTCGCGCGGGCTTTGGACAGGCCCCCGTCCGTCAGCGTGACACGCCTCCGCGTCCTCGGCGTTCCCTGGCGTTCCTGGCGCTTCCTGCCTTTTCCCGGCGGGGGTCAGACCCAGGTGCGCTGGATCGTGCCGACGGCGCGGATCCGCTGCTCGGCGATCCTGTCGGCGGCGCGGTAGGTCGGGATCCCCTCCTCGCGGGCGAGCTCGAAGAGGCTCGCCAGCGTGGCGTAGATCTCCCCCGCCTTGCGCATCGACTGCTCGCGGTTCCACCCGCGCAGCTCGCCGTAGACGTTGATCAGGCCGCCGGCGTTGATCACGTAGTCGGGGGCGTAGAGGATCCCGCGCCGGTGGAGCTCGTCGCCGTGCCGCTCCTCCGCGAGGACGTTGTTCGCGGCGCCGGCGACGATCGCGACCTTCAACTGCGGAATCGTGTCGTCGTTCATCGTCGCGCCGAGCGCGCTCGGCGCGTAGACGTCCGCCTGCACGGCATAAATGGCGTCAGGCGGGACCGCCTCGGCGCCGAACTCCTCGACGACGCGGCGCACGCGATCCTCGTCGATGTCGGTGACGATCAGCCGCGCCCCTTCGCCGGCGAGATGCTGGCACAGGTAGTAGCCGACGTGCCCGAGCCCCTGGACGGCGATCGTGCGGCCCGCCAGGCTGTCGTCGCCGAACGTCTCGCGCGCCGCCGCCTTGATGCCGTGGTACGTGCCGAAGGCCGTCACCGGCGACGGGTCGCCGGACGTGCCCGACAGGCCCGTGACATGGGTGGTCTCCATGTTCACGTAGTCCATGTCGGCCACGGAGGTGCCGACGTCCTCAGCGGTGATGTAGCGTCCGCCGAGGCTCTCGACGAACCGGCCGTGCGCGCGAAACAGCATCTCGCGCCGCGTCGTTCTGGGATCGCCGATGATGACCGACTTGCCGCCGCCGAGATTGAGGCCGGCGACCGCCGCCTTGTAGGTCATGCCGCGCGACAGGCGCAGAGCGTCGACGATCGCCTCGTCGTCGCTGGCGTAGTTCCAGAAGCGCGTGCCGCCGAGCGCCGGCCCCAGCGTCGTGTCGTGGATCGCGATGATCCCCTTGTAGCCGCACGAGGCCTCGTAGCAGAAGACCACCTGCTCGTGCGCGTGCTCGCCGAGTGCCGTGAAGATGTTCATGAGAGCGCAGCCATCCAGCAGTCTATACCCGCGAGCGGCTCGCGCGGCTCGCCGGAGTGGTGCGCGATCACGTGCAGACCGCCGCTATCCCGGTGCCACGGCCCCAACCACGGGATCCGCCTGCCTGTAGGTCGACGGCCGCCTGAGGGCGGCGTGATTGAGCAGGGCCGCCGCACCGAGGCCGCCGAGCCCCAGCGCCCCGAGGGCTGCCGGCGTCGGGCTGCTCAGCAGCGTCAGGAGCGGGACGACTCCCGCCATCGCGCTGAACACGAATACCCGCATCGGCCCCCGCAACCGCAGCGTCAGCGACTGGACGAGCGCACTCAGCCCCCACATCCCGGCGAACAGCGCGAGGTGACCCCACGTGAGGCCTTCGCCGGCCACCGCCTGACGCAGCGCGAGCAGCGCGATCCACACCGTGAGCCAGATCATCACCGGCCAGGCGACGAGCAGAAGGTTCACCTGCCTGGCGCTGAGCGGGAGCACGCGCAGGTGGCGCATCATCACGGGGAAGCGTGCGGCAAGCGTGGCGACGAAGAACGCGTACCAGATCAGCAGCGCGACCGCGTTGAAGGCGTAGCCGTTCCGTGACGCGTCCGTGCCGGCAGGGAGCAGGAGCAGGGCGCGCGTGACATCCGCCAACGCCTCCTCCGTGTCGAACGCGTTCGCGGCAAGCAGCACCACGAGTGCGGACGCGGCCGCCAGCGCGGCACCGATCGCGATCGACCAGACGTACTCGTGGAGGAGCAGCCGTGGAACGCCGGTGAGCCGGCGGAACGCGAGCCGCGGGATGCGGCCCGCAGTGTCCGCGCGGCCCCCGGGAGCGGCCGCGCGCGTGAACAGGATGCTGCCGTCGGGGACACGCGGCGCAGGGGTCGGCGTGTGGAAGTACGTGCCGACCGTCACGGCGAGCGCCGCGGCGAGCACCGAACCGCTTGCCACGTCCAGGTCCCTCCAGCGCATCGGCAGCAGATCGGTGTAGATCGCCCCCAAGGCGGCGACCGGGAGGCCCAGCGGGAGCGCCACCTCGCCGACCGCCTTCCACAAGCGCGACATCTGGTGCCACGGTGCCTGTCGCGGCAGGGGAGCCGTGGCGAGGATCACGAGGCCGCATCCCACGCCGGCATACGCGAAGTCGTACACGCTCGACAGCATCAGCGTCGCAACACCGTAGGGCGCCGTCGTCCCGAGTATCGCTACCGCGATCAGCTTGGCGGTCGTCGTGAGCAGCGCCGCGCCTGCTGTGGCCATCACCCAGGCACTGCGCCAGAGGTCACGTCTCGAGACCGGCAGATACCAGATCGGCCGTGGGACGAGCCACAGCAGCCTGAAAGGGCCGAGGCCGAACGCGAGCCCCATCGAGAGGCCGAGCGCTCCCGGTGACGGTTCCTCCACAAGGGCGGCGATGCCCCACACCACGGTGAGGGCGATGCCGAAGCCTGCCGCTCCTCGAGCGTTCCGGCGCGCGAGGTCGATGATGAGCGCACGCATCGTTACGCCCGTCCCAGCGCGATGAACAGTTCCTCGAGCGTGACCGGCGCCTCGCCGATCGGCTGGACGCCGAGCGCCGTCAGCCGCTCGAGCGGTGCATGCTCGAGGTCGACGAGCACGCGCCAGCGCTGCCCTTCGCCGCGCTGCACGAAGACGCCGGGGTGCCCGGCGAAGCCGGCCGGGTCGCGGGCGACGACATCGACCATCCGGAAGCGGCCGATCACGTCGTCGGTGGCCCCCTCGACGAGCAGGCGGCCGTTCTTGATCATCCCGAGGTGATCCGCGAAGCGCTCCACGTCGGTGAGCGCATGGGACGAGATCAGCACGGTGCGGTCCTCGTCCTGCACCGCGGCGAGCAGCTCGCTGAAGATCGCCTGTTTCGAGATCGCGTCGAGGCCGACCGTCGGCTCGTCGAGGATCAGCACCTTCGGGCGCCAGGCGAGCGCGAGGAGGAGCGCGAGCTTGATGCGTGCGCCGAACGAGAGCGTCTCGATGCGGTCACCCGCGGCAAGACCGAGCGAGGCCATCAGCCGCTCGCAGTACGCGCCGTCCCAGGTGGGATAGAACCCGCGGACGAACTGGATGAGGCCCTGGATGCGGCGCCAGGGGGCGAACACCAGGTCGGGGCCGACGTACGCCACTTGTCGCTTCATCGCGACCTCGTCGCGTTCGGGATCGAGGCCGAGGACGCGGATCGAGCCGGCGTCCTTCGCGCCCATCCCGAAGATCAGGTCGATCGTGGTCGTCTTGCCGGATCCGTTGGGGCCCACGAGGCCGTAGATCGCACCGGCCGGCACCGTCAGGTCGAGCGGCCCGAGCTGGAACGCCTCGAAGGTCTTCTGCAGGCCCCGGATCTCAACCGCGTTTGCGGACATGCTTCGGCTCGCTTTCCTCGTGAAGGATGGTCTGGAGCTGACGAACGACGTCTTTGCCGGTGAGCCCCGCCTCGAACGCCTCGCGCACCGCTTCGCGCAGGAGATCGCGGGCGCGCTCGGTCTTCACGGCGCGTGTACGGTCCGGCGCCGCGTTCGCGACGAATGTGCCCAGCCCCTGGCGGCAGAAGATGATCCCGTCACGCTCGAGTTCTTCGTATGCGCGCTTGACGGTGATCACGCTGACGAGCAGCTCTTCGGCGAGACCGCGAAACGACGGCAGCGCGGCGCCGGGGGGCAGGCGTCCCTCGCTCACTTCGCGTTTGAGGCCGTCAACGATCTGCTGGTAGAGCGGGCCGTCGGCCGACGGGGAGATCGGCGGCAGCGTCAGCTTTCGCGAGGGCGGCGACATATACCTGCTGTATATAGACAATATATACAGCCAGAGTCAAGCGCCGGCGCGATGTGGAGGATCGCGGCGGAGGCATCATCCCCCGCGGCCGACACTCCGTCTACAGTCCGGCACCACGGATGAGAGCGAGCACCTGCTCCAATGCGATCCGCTCCCGGTGGAGCAGTTCTGGCATCTTCTGCATCTGTCCCGGGACTTCTACCATCTGGTCGGGCTGAACAGCGAGGATGCCGGCGGGGCCATAGGGACTGAAGTAGATGTTCGGCTCGGTTGGGACGCGGTTCAGAAACAGAATAGCGGTGTTTCCCGCGCGCAGAATCGGCTCCAGTGGTGTCGTAACCACCTTCCTTCCGCCGGAATCGACGGTGCCCCCGGGCTGCCGGAACGTGATGTGTTCGCGTTGGGGCGAATGGGCTCCTGCGTCGGATTTCAGAACCTCGAGCACCCGGACCCTGTGGTATCGCAGAACCGTGTGGCGCTTCATGCCATCGAGAACGTACTCCTCGACTCGAGGATCAGATGTGCCGACGACTTGTCCGAGCACCACAAGGTCCACCGACGCTAGCAGCCTGGGGATCGAGTCGGGCAGCGGCGGAAGGTGCACGACCGGATTGTCGTATTGCCGCTCGTGTGCATCGTAGGCGCGCAGGACCGCTAGGTGGCCTACCGTGGCACAGAGCAGCAGCAGTGCTGAATACCACGCCAATAGTGCCCTCCTCCCCCAATGCCTCTTCGGAAGTTCCAACGACCTGGCCGGGCTCTCACCACCGTTGGCCTGGCGCCTCTAGGCCGAGCGGCACAATATAGCCCGCAGGTCTAGTCGTCCAACGCAGAGATCGTTCCGCCCGCATGTACCTGGAGACTGAGGGTGCCGTCACGGGGCACATCAACGGCGGGCAGGTTGGCAGCTATACGTTCGCCGTTGTCCATTTCACCCGCCACCGTGATCAGATGTCTCTCTGACATTCTGAACAACGGCACGAAGGCTGAACTATCGGGCGGCAGATCCAGGACGAGCACTGTTTCGCTTGCGTCGAGGCGCAACCACCGGAGTCGCCGCCCTGATCCGTTCGTTACGGTGCGGCCCTTTTCATCGACAAAGCCACCTTTGGATGGAGTCTCGAAAAACGTGTCTAGGTAACGTGTCCCACCTCGTAAGCGGCACACTCTTTACCGTGAGGAAGTAACCCCGGCTCCATGGCAGTCTGTTCGTAAAGAGAGGCGGGACGAGCAGTTCGTCTCGACGCAGCGGAGGGACCGCCAGCATGTCGTCTGCGGCGGAGTTGTATAAGTAGATCAGCACCGCCGGCATTCCTTCAATGGATGCACGAGGGTTGATTACACGCCCGAAGTAGTAGGGATGCGTGCGACTTGGACGCAGCACAAAGATGTCTCCCTGCGACAGCGGCCGTCGTGAGGGTCTCAGGACCTGCATGTTCGTTCGCGGTATTCCTACCATCTGCCCAATGACCTCAGAAACGCTTCTGCCTATGACCGTCCGCGACTTCGTCGCCGTTGGGATCTCTGGCGAACTCTTCGCCATCGCATGCCGAGCAGGTGCAGCATGGTGGCGTGAACAGGCGTCTACCACGGATTCGTACGAGCCGCTGATTCGACTACTGCCGCGTAAGACTCGGGCTGGGGTCCGGCTGGGCTTGTTGTGGAGGCCAACGACGTGAGCTCATGAAGCCCTTTTGCCAACGCGTGACGAACCCGTCGATCCGCTGACAATCCGCGAAGTGCCCTCGCTGCATCTTTCACGCGGGAGGCGCTCGCCCCCCCGCGCTGAACCACGCGCACGACGCGGGGACTCGCACCCGCTTTTAGCGCAACACGCGCCTTGTCACTTCGGGGCGGTATTAAGCGATGCTAGCGTGCGACGGACTTGAAGCAGCTCATAGTGGCTCTCTGGACCTGGTTGGTCCAGCAGCGCGAGTTCCCGTGCTCTCAGTTGCGGAGCCGCCCGCGTCGAATCGCTGCATCGCATCGGGCGAGCTGAGCCATTCGCCGAGGACGACTGCTGCGGATTGACGCTCTGTCGGTGAGAATTCCAGCAGCAGCCGCTCGATGAACCACTCAACGGCTGCGGGGTCGCAACCGGGAGCCCGGCTGGCTATCGACTCACGATCGCCGCGTCAGTAATCCTGACTCTCCATCCACCATCTTTCGACGCCGTCGTCTGCAGCACGGCCGGACCAACCAATCTCCCATCGGCGAAGACGGCCTGCACGCCGATCTCCCCACCCGCCGCAGCCGCCCTTACTTCAACAGCGCCTCCACGCTCGAGGTCTACCACCAGTACCAGATCGAGCGCTGTCACCCTGCACAACGCTACGGGCGCACTCGACGCGTTCTCGACTTGGATTCTGGAGTCTCGCCGTTCGACCTTCGCGTTGAACCGGAGAACATGTGCTTCCACCCACCCGTGGTTCGGGTACCGCTCCTGGAACGCACTCTCGTACTGGTCGGCGAAGAAGATGGGAAGGGGGGGCACGTTGGGCCGTCCAGCGATTCGCGCACGCAGGACATTGGCTACTCCAGGAATTCTGGGAGTACTCTGCAAATCGCCGAGTACGTGAATTTCAGCGCCCGCCGGCGATGTCGTCGATAAGCCGACCCGATCCGATTCAACGTTGCACCCCAAGGTCATCACGATGAATGGCAGAGCAGCTGTTCGTTTCAGCGCGTGCATAAGATCTCTCAGCGGGTGCATAGTATTGATGAGATTCTCTGCTGCGCCGCTCGTGCATCGCCGGTCAGGCTGGCCCCTATCATCGCATCAGCGACGTGCAGGCCGGCAAGATTTCCCCGAATCTCAGCTGGCGCTTGCAGCGAGCCTCCCCTCAGTTCCCGGTAGTCTCGCGCCGTTTGCAATCCAACCGCGACCACACCCATAGTGCCGCCGACTAGTACGCTCCCGGCGGATCCCAGAACGTGGCGGAATGCCTGATAGTTCTGGCCGCCAGACACCAGCTCAGGCCGAAAACCTGTCGGAACAGCAGCGGGGCTCCAGTTCTGATCAAAAAAGCGGCTCCTTGAGAGATTGACGAGACCCGCTCCTTGCGCAGGCAGACGCCACAGAGGCGTACCTGCAGCCATGGTGCTCAGTGTGCGCGACAGCACGCGACAGTCGTCCTTCGGCTCCTCCGGCGGCGTGGGTGGGTTCGGTCCCGGTGGATTCGGTCCCGGCTCCGGAGGCCCGGGCGGATTGCCGGGAGGTTCGCCCGACGGGTTCCGCTGTCCCCCACCGCCCAGCGGACCGCGGATCGGTCCGATCGAGATCGGCAGCTCGCCATAGATCGGCGGCCGCCAGAAGTGCGCCAGCGGGTTCGGCATCGGCGCCGTGACGGTGACGGTTTCGCAGTGGTGCCCGGGAGGGCACGGATCCAGGCCGTCAGGATCCACCACGGTCAACGGGCTGCTGAGCGCATAGCTGTAGCGATTCCACTTCTGCGGATTGAACAGCCCCGCCTGAACGGGATCCACTGACAGGAACCGTCCTATCCGCGCCCGGTACATCCGCGCCTGCGCATACTCCAGCCCCGACTCCTCGTCGTGGAACAGCCCCGCCCACACCTTCGGGTCCGACGTGACCGGCGTCACCGGCGCCCCGAACGGCTCGTAGTCCCGGCGACTCGTCACCGTCCCGTTCTGATCGAACACCACCCGCACCGTCCCGAGCGTGTCGACCGCGTAGTACTCCACCACCTCCGTCTGCGCCCACAGCGCCGAGGGCGTGAGCAGCCAGATCACCGACGTCAGCACGAGGAGCTGCGCGCGCATCACCGCACCACCGTCACGCTGTCGAACTGCACCGACCCCGGCGCCGTCGATTCCGAGCGCCACGTCCCCGCCTTCAGTTCCACCTTCACCGCCGTCACCGCGAACGTGCGGGGCGTCCGCGCGTGCTCCACCCACGCGCCCGCGCTCCCGTGCACCCGCGGCGCCGTCTCGAACACCACCTCGTCGGTCGCCGGACGGTGCCGGATCCGCCAGTACGCGTGCGTCGCCGCGTCGAACGCCAGCAGCGGCCCCAGCCCCTCCTTGCCGAGCGCCGCCGTCTTCCGCTCGAACCGCAGGAAGCCGGCCTCCACGTAGATCCGGTAGTGGTGCGGGTTGTCGACCGTCACCGTGAACATCATGTCGGCCTGCGTGTCGGCCGACGGCGGCGTCACCGCCTCCACCGACATCGCCGTCCCCGTCAGGTCGAACGCCGCCTGCGACAGGATGCCGTCGTAGTGCGAGCCGCCCACGCCCGACAGCAGCGGCCCGATCGTGAGCCGGCTGTCGGCCTGCGTGACCGGGATGCCGGCATCCTGGTGCCCGCTCTGCACGAAGAGAGGACAGAAAGAAGCTGCGCCTGTGGCCTCTCTTGGTGCGCTTCGTGCCCTTCGTGAGCTTGGTGCCCGCCCCGTCAGCGGCGTGCACTACGGAGGGGGACGCGAAGGTGACGGTGGACACGCCGGGGGCCGGGGACGACGCCCGAGGACGAGGGGGCGCATCCGCGCACCCCGGCCGCGCCGTACAATGGACGGCGCGAATGGCGAACATCCTTCAGGCACTCCCCGTCGGCCAGAAAGTCGGCATCGCCTTCTCCGGCGGCCTCGACACCAGCGCGGCGCTCCACTGGATGCGCGCGAAGGGGGCGATCCCCTACGCCTACACCGCGAATCTCGGCCAGCCCGACGAGACCGATTACGACTCGATCCCGCGGCGCGCGCTCGAGTACGGCGCCGAGCACGCACGCCTGATCGACTGCCGCGCCCAGCTCGTCGCCGAGGGGATCGCGATGCTCCAGTGCGGCGCCTTCCACATCTCCACCGGCGGCCTCCCCTACTTCAACACCACGCCGATCGGACGCGCCGTCACCGGCACGATGCTCGTCGGCGCCATGCGCGAAGACGACGTGCACATCTGGGGGGACGGGAGCACCTACAAGGGGAACGACATCGAGCGGTTCTACCGCTACGGCCTGCTCGCCAATCCCGCCCTGAAGATCTACAAGCCGTGGCTCGACCAGGCGTTCATCGACGAGCTCGGCGGACGCGCCGAGATGTCGGCCTACATGACCGCGGCAGGCTTCGAGTACAGGATGAAGGCCGAGAAGGCCTATTCCACCGACTCGAACATCCTCGGCGCGACGCACGAGGCAAAGGACCTCGAGCGGCTCGACACCGGCATGACGATCGTCGAGCCGATCATGGGGTTCGCGCACTGGCGCGACGACGTGGCGGTGAAGCGCGAGCAGGTCACCGTGCGCTTCGACGAGGGACAGCCGGTCGCGATCAACGGCGTCACCTACCGGGACGGCGTCCAGTTGATCCTCGAGGCGAACCGCATCGGCGGACGCCACGGCCTCGGCATGAGCGATCAGATCGAGAACCGCATCATCGAGGCGAAGAGCCGCGGCATCTACGAGGCCCCGGGCCTCGCCCTGCTCTTCATCGCCTACGAGCGGCTCGTCACCGGCATCCACAACGAGGACACGATCGAGCAGTACCGCGAGAACGGCCGCCGCCTCGGGCGCCTGCTCTACCAGGGACGCTGGTTCGATCCGCAGGCGATGATGCTGCGCGAAGCCTCGCAGCGCTGGATCGCGCGCGCCGTCACCGGCGAGGTGACGCTCGAGCTCCGCCGCGGCAACGACTACACCATCCTCGACACGCGCTCGCCCAACCTCACCTACCAGCCGGAGCGCCTGACGATGGAGAAGGGGGAGTCGGCGTTCACGCCGCAGGACCGCATCGGCCAGTTGACGATGAGGAACCTCGACATCGCCGATACGCGCGAGAAGCTCTTCACCTACGTGAACGCCGGCGTGATCGCGCCGTGGACCGGCACGGCGCTGCCGCATCCGACCGGCGACGACAAGGACTGAACCGCAGCGCCTGCACGAAACGGAGATAACCGTGTTCAACCGTGTTGGTCAGTGGCGAACGTCGACCCGTGCTGCACGGTGTTGCACCCGTGTTGCGCCGTGGCTCTTCCTCCTCTCCCTCGCGGCCTGCGGCGGCAGCAGCGCGCCGGGGCCGACCTCGCCGGCGCCGATCCCGGCGGCCGACGCGTGCAACCTGATCGGCGGCATCGCCTCCACGCTCGGCCTGCCGATCCTCAACGGCACCGAATGCTCCGCCGATCGCTCGTCGGTCGTGCTGCTGAACGCGCGCACCGCGTCGGGTGCCGGCGGCGCCTGCTCGGGCACCGTGGTCACGCGGCGCCACATCCTCACGGCGGCGCACTGCCTCGACGAGGACGTCACCTCCATCCTCGTGTGGCTCGGCTCCGGCGACCAGATCCCGGCGCAGTCGTTCGTCTACTACCCGAACTACCGCTTCAACACCCCGGGCGTCTACGACGTCGGCGTCGTCGTCATGGGCGCCGACCTGCCGCGCAACCCGGTGCCGATCCTCACGAGCCGCGACGCGCGCGTCGGCGAGGCGGCCGTGATCGCCGGCTGGGGGCGCGACCAGTTGGATCGTCCCGCCACCCTGCGCGCCGGCAGCACCAGCATCAGCGCCGTCAACGCCGCCTTCATCGAAACTCCCTACGCGCCGCCGGCGAGCTCGGTCTGCTCCGGCGACTCGGGTGGACCCATCCTCGTCTCGGAAGGAGGCGCCTGGTCGATCGCCGGCATCACCTCCGCCACATCCGCCGCCGTCTGCAACACCGGCACGAACTTCTACCAGGCGGTCCGCCATCCCAGCGTCCGCGACTTCATCCTTCAGCACGTGCCGAACATCACGCAGCGGTGAACGCGCGTCTCGGGGCTCGGGGCTCGGGGCTCGGGTCACTCGGGGCTCGGGACACGGGG
>Ga0247719_1000522_pt1 | contig 22461 bp, 22 predicted proteins | sample 41E_DmetaG_FD_189046 | JGI IMG/M metagenome (GOLD analysis project Ga0247719, IMG submission 189046) | Soil microbial communities from hillslope of Landscape Evolution Observatory, University of Arizona, Oracle, AZ, United States - 4-1-E_D | ecosystem: Engineered > Artificial ecosystem >...
GATCACCACGGCCATCCAGCAGGCGTACTTCGACATCATCAACGGCGAAGTCCCCGACCGGCACGGCTGGCTCACCTACGTGTACCCCGGGGAGCCGCTCCAGCCGGTGGAGACGGGAGCCAGCCGCTCGTCGGCCCGCGGCTGAGCGCCCGGCGACTGCGATGCACCTGAACGACCTGCTCCAGACGGCGGTGAGCGCCGGCGCCTCGGACCTGCACCTGAAGGTCGGCAGCTACCCGATGATGCGGGTCAACGGCACCCTGGTCGTCATCACCGAGGAGAAGCGGCTCGACCGCCCCGACACCGAGGCGTTTGCCGATACGGTCTTCACGCCGGAGCTCCGCGAGAAATTCCAGCGCGCGCAGGAGGTGGATCTCGCGTACTCGATCGCGGGACTCGGGCGCTTCCGCTGCAACGTCTTTCAGCAGCGCGGCACGATCGGACTCGTGCTGCGCGTGATCCCGACGCGGATCAAGTCGGTCGACGAGCTGGGGCTGCCGGCCGTCCTGAAGCGGATCGCGAGCGAGGAACGCGGCCTGGTGCTGGTCACCGGCACCACCGGCAGCGGCAAGAGCACCACCCTCGCCGCGATGATCGACTACATCAACAGCACGCGGTCGGCCCACATCATGACGGTCGAGGACCCGATCGAGTACCTGCACCGCGATCATCACTCGCTCGTCAACCAGCGCGAGGTGAACGTCGACACGCAGTCGTTCTCGCACGCGCTGCGCAGCGCGCTCCGGCAGGATCCCGACGTGATCCTGGTCGGCGAGATGCGCGACCACGAAACCGTCGAGACCGCGCTGCTCGCCGCCGAGACCGGGCACCTGGTGTTCTCGACGCTGCACACGCTCGACGCGACCGAGACGATCAATCGCATCATCGCCGTGTTTCCGCCGCACCAGCAGCGGCAGGTGCGCATCCAGCTCGCCAGCGTGCTGAAGGCGGCCATCTCCCAGCGCCTGATGCCGCGGGCCGACGGCGCCGGCCGCGTTCCCGCCGTCGAGGTCATGGTGAGCACCCCGTTCATCCGCGACGCCATCGTCGACAAGGACAAGACCTCGATGATCCACGGCGCCATCGCCGCGGGCACCTCGCAGTACGGGATGCAGACGTTCGACCAGTCGATCTTCGGGTTGTACCAGCAGGGGCTCGTCACGCTCGAAGAGGCGCTGCGCTGGGCGTCGAACGTCGACGAGTTCAAGCTGAAGGTGCAGGGGATCTCGACGACGTCCGATCTCGCGCGCGACCAGATGGCGAACAGCGCCGCCGGCGGCATGCCGGAGATCACGCGGTTCGGCGGCTAGCCGCACCGCAGGGCGCCGCCCGATGTCCGCCTATGCCGACGGCCTGAAGCTCCTCGCGCGGCGCGAACTGTCGGCGTCCGACCTGCGTGCGCGCCTGCTCGACCGCGAGCACCCGCCTGAGGCGGTCGATACCGCCATCGCGCGCCTGAAAGAGATCGGCGCGCTCGACGACGCGCGGGTCGCGCGCGCCTACGCACGCACCGCCTCGAAGATCAAGGGACGCGGCCGCCTGCGGGTCACGCGCGAGCTCCAGGCCATGGGCATCTCGCGCGAGGTGATTGCCGCCGCGGTCGCCGAGGTGTTCGGTGAGCTCGACGAACGCGCCCTGATCGAACGCGCGATCCAGAAGAAGCTCCGGGGCGGCCGCAGGCCCTCGACGCTCCAGGAGCGCGCGCGCCTCTATCAGTTCCTCATGCGCCAGGGGTTCACGCCCGCGGCCGTCTCGGCGGCGCTCCGGCGGATCGGCGCCGCCGTGGACGTCGAGTAGCCGCGGCCGAACGGCGCCGGGCCGCAGGGAGCCGTACCCGAAGCCGCTACAATACCTGGATGCGTTCCCGCGAAATCCGCAGCAGTTTCCTCGAGTACTTCCGCAGGGAAGGACACACGGTCGTGCCGAGCTCGCCGCTCGTGCCGCACGATGACCCCACGCTGCTCTTCACCAACGCGGGGATGAACCAGTTCAAGGACGTCTTCCTGGGGAAGGAGTCGCGCGGCTACACCCGCGCCGCCTCGTCGCAGAAATGCATGCGCGTCAGCGGGAAGCACAACGACCTCGACACCGTCGGGCCGTCGCTCCGGCACCACACCTTCTTCGAGATGCTGGGGAACTTCTCGTTCGGCGACTACTTCAAGGCGCAGGCGATCCCGTTCGCCTGGGAGCTGCTGACCGGCGTCTGGGCCCTCGAGCCGGACCGTCTCTTCCCCACCATCTTCAGGGGAGAAGCGGGCGTACCGCGCGACGATGAGGCCTACGACACGTGGCTGAAGCTCGTGCCGGCAGCGCGCATCGGCGAGCTGGGGGCCGCCGACAACTTCTGGCAGATGGGAGACACCGGTCCCTGCGGCCGCTGCTCCGAGATCTACTACTTCCGCGGAGCGGACATCCCCTGCGACGAAGAGAAGAGGGGACGCGGCTGCCGCGGCGTCGAGTGCAGCTGCGATCGCTACGTCGAGATCTGGAACAACGTCTTCATGGAGTTCGACCGGCAGCCCGACGGCGCACTGAACCCGCTGCCGGCGCCCTCGATCGACACCGGCATGGGCCTCGAGCGGATCACATCGGTGATCCAGGGGAAGCTCTCGAACTACGACACCGACCTGTTCACACCCATCCTCGACGCGATCGGCACCCGCGCCGGCCGCCGCTACGGCGCGTCGGCCGGCGACCCCGCCGACGTCTCGATGCGCGTCATCGCCGATCACATCCGCTCGATGACCTTCCTGATCAACGACGGGGTCGTCCCCTCGAACGAGTGGCGCGGGTACGTGCTGCGCAAGATCATGCGCCGCGCCATGCGGCACGGCAAGAAGCTCGGGTTCTCGGAGCCGGTCCTCCACCAGCTCGTGCCGGTCGTCGTCCAGGAGATGGAAGACGCCTACCCCGACCTCCGCACGAACCTCGAGACGATCACGCGCGTCGTCCGCAGTGAAGAGGATCGGTTCGACGCGGTGCTGACGGCGGGGCTGCCGAAGCTCGAGGAGGCGCTCGATCGCGCAGCCGCGGCCGGCGGCGTCATGCCGGGCGACGAAGCGTTCCGCCTGTACGACTCGCTCGGCGTCCCGTTCGATTTCATGGACGATCTCGCGAGCCAGCGGGGCCTCGCGATCGACCGTGAGGGGTACGAGCGCGCGATGCAGGGGCAGCGCGAGAAGGCGCGTGCCGGCAGCGCCTTCAAGGGGGGGGACAAGGCGCTCGCCTTCGAGCTCACGCCGGAGCTCGAGCAGCTGTTCGACCGCACCGGAGACCAGTTCGCGGGGTACGACTGCACGTCGACACCGGGCGTGCCGATCCTCGCGCTCTTCGACGAATCGGGCCGGCAGGTGCCCGAGCTGTCGGCGGGCTCGCGGGGATACGTCGCGCTGGCGAAGACGCCGTTCTACGTGGAAGCGGGCGGGCAGGTGTCGGACGCCGGGCGGATCTTCGGCGCCGCCTCCGACGCCGTGGTCGAGCGGATGGTGAAGCAGGGCGGCAGCCGGCCGCGCCTGCACTTCGTCCGGGTGACCGCCGGCGTCCTGAGGCCCGGGGATGTCGTCACCGCCGAAGTGGCCGACGCGACGCGCGACGCGACGCGGCGTAACCACACCGCCACGCACCTGCTGCACGCGGCGCTCAGGCGTGTGCTCGGATCCCACGTCAAGCAGGCCGGCTCGCTCGTCGCGCCCGATCGGCTGCGCTTCGACTTCGTCCACTTTTCTGCCGTGACGCGCGAGCAGCTCGACGAGATCGAGCGGCTCGTCAACGAGCAGATCGTCCGCAACACCGCAGTGGCCACCGAGGTGCGCTCGACGGAGGAGGCGATGGCCGCCGGCGCCATGGCGCTCTTCGGGGAGAAGTACGGCGACCGCGTGCGCGTGGTAAGCGTCCCCGGGTTCAGTATGGAACTGTGCGGCGGCACCCACGTGCGCGCCACGGGCGACATCGGGCTGTTCGTCATCACCGAAGAGACCGGCGTGGCGGCGGGCGTGCGCCGCATCGAGGCGCTGACCGGCGCCGGCGCGGTGGCCTGGGTCCAGCAGCAGCGCGAGGGCTTCGGCCGGCTGCTCGCCGCGCTCGGCACCACAGCGGCGCAGGCTCCCGAGATCGCCCAGCGCCTGCAGGCCGAGGCGAAACGCCTGGGCCGCGAGGTCGAGCAACTGAAGATGAAGCTCGCGCTCGGCGGCGGTGGCACGCCGGCCGCGAGCGACGAACCGACGATCGTCGAGGGCATCAAGCTCCTGACCAGGCGTGTCTCGGGCCTCGAGAAGGGGGCGCTGCGCGCCCTCTCGGACACCCTCCGCGACCGGCTCGGCAGCGGCGTGGTGGTCATCGCATCCGAGCACGAGGGGAAGGTCTCGCTCGTCGTCTCGGTGTCGAAGGACCTGACGTCCAGGGTCAGGGCCGGCAGTCTCGTGAAGGAGCTTGCGCCGATCGTCGGCGGCGGAGGGGGCGGACGGCCCGACTTTGCCGAGGCCGGCGGCAAGGACCCGTCCCGGATCGAGGAGCTGCTGGCCGCCGCAGTCACGACCCTGAAGTCCGCGCTGGCGGCTCAGCCGCAGAACTGAAAGACGCCGTTCAAAACCGGCACACGCCGCGCCGGCCTCAGGCGCTAAATCCTTGAAAATACGGAGGCATTGCCATTGCCTCCGTCCCCGCCCGGTGTGCAGGCACGTCGCGTCCGGCGGTCTTGCGCCGCGGCGGGCGGTGGCCTACACTGCTGACCCGTCACTCTTTTCTGATGAGCTCCCGTCCTTCCCGTGCCGTGATCCTGGCAGCGCTGCTGTCGGTGCTGGCGCCTGCCTTGGGGTACGCGCAGATCTACACGTGGCGCGACGAGGGGGGCAACCTGGTGGTCTCGAAGGCGCCGCGCAGCGGGTCTGACACCACCTACGCGGTCGTGAACGTCCGCTCCGGCATCCGCGCCACGACGCCAGCGCCGAGCCGTCGTGCGGCGCGGTTCGAGCCGTTGATCGCGGCAGAAGCGGCCGCGCACGATGTGAGACCAGATCTGGTGCGCGCCGTGATCCAGGCGGAATCCGCGTTCGATCCCACCGCCCGCTCCCCCAAGGGCGCGATGGGGCTGATGCAGCTCATGCCCGCGACGGCGGCCGAACTCGGCGTGAAGGATGCGTACGATCCTGCGGAGAACATCAGGGGCGGCGTGCAGTATCTGAAGGGCCTGCTCGTGAAGTACGCCGGCAACGAGGAGCTGGCGCTCGCCGCCTACAACGCCGGTCCCGGCGCCGTCCAGAAATACGGCGCCGTGCCGCCGTTCCGCGAGACCCGCGAATACATCAGCCGCATCAGGACGAACGCCGGCGTCAGGTCTGGCGCCCCCTCCGTCGTCCGTGTTATCGAGGTGATCGACGGCCGCGAGGTCACGCGTTTCATCACGGTGCCCGGCCGCGCGGCAGCGCCGGCCGGACCCCGCGCCAACCATCGCTGAACTCCGCGTCGGCGCTCCGCCGCCCGGCGGCGACCTCCCACCGGCGCATAGAATGGTCGCATGCGGCTCGACGTGTGGCTGGATGTGGCCTGCCTCTTCAGGACCCGGTCCGAGGCCCAGAAGGCCTGCAAGGGCGGCAAGGTCGACGTGAACGGGCAGTCGGCCCGGCCGCACCGTGACATCAGGGAAGGCGACGAGATCGACATCACGCGTCCGCTCGGCCGGCGGCAGCGGGTGGTGGTCCGTGCCCTGGCGGACCAGCACATCGCCAAGGCGGAGGCCCGGAAGCTGTACGAGGACACGACGCCCCAGCCGAGCGCCGAGGAGGCCGAGATGTTGAGGCTGGCACGGCTGGCGCGGCCGTTCGTGCGCGCCGCCCAGGCCGGGGCCCCCGACAGACGCGAGCGCCGCACGTTGAGGCGCCTCAAGGAGGGGGGCGGCGCCGATTAGGTGCTATAATCAGCGGTTTGTGAGCACCGGCTGGACCGCGGGTTGAGCGGAGCCCGGCCGTCAGGATTCCGGCTTCAGAGCTTCATCGAAGGACATCTATCTTGGCCAGTCACGCTTCCGCGCTGAAAGCGCACCGTCAGAGTCTCGTCCGCCGCGACCGCAACCGCCAGATGCGCACCCGCCTCCGGGGAGCGCTCCGTTCGATCCGCGCCGCCATCGACGCCGGTGATCCCGGCCAGGTGAAGGACGCGCTGCGCGACACGATCTCGCTCGTCGACAGGATGGCGTCGAAGGGAGTCATCCACAAGAACGCCGCGAGCCGCTACAAGTCGCGCCTGGCGACGCGCGTCAGCAAGAAATCAGCGGCGGCATAGGTCGACGACCAGCCGTTCGAGCAGGACGCGCGGATCCCCCCCGGAGCTCTTCAGCTCCAGGTCCGTGCGGAACAGCGCGTCGACGGCCGCCGGGACCCGCCTGGGATCGGTGGCCGTCAGCTTCTCCCTCACAAACCACGCCAGCTGCCCGAGGATCTGGTACGAGACGCCGCCCGACTCGAGGGCGAGCGCCAGGTGCCGGAGCGCCTCGGCGGCGTCGCCGCGTCCGATCGCGTTGGTGACGGCCCAGTCGTCCTGCGCGCTCTCGGCGCTCACCACCTCGCGTGCGTCCTGCAGCGTGATCTTCGGCTTTCCCGCCGTGTAGAGCAGCAGCCGTTCGACGTCGGCCCGCAGCCGCGCGATATCGGTGCCGGCGCGTTCGGCCACCAGCCGCGCGGCCGCCGACTCGATCTGCTGTCCCGCGGCGCCGGCCGCCTGGCGAACGAGTTGTTCCGCCTCGCGCGCCACCTGCCGCAGATCCACCCGGCCATCCCTGCTCCCCTTCAGCCCCCAGCACTCCACGATCGTGGCGTGCTTCTGAAGCGCCTTGTACAGCTTCCGCTGGCGATCGACGTCCTCGGCGACGAACACCAGCGTCGACAGCGGTTCCGGGCCCCTGACATACGCTTCGAGCAGATCGAGATCGCTCGGCGGCTCCTCGTCGGTCCCTTCCTCGTCGGTGTCCGACGCCTTGCCCCGGCGCCGGGGCTTCAGGATCCGCTCCGCTCGCAGCACGACGACAACCCGCCGCTCGCCGAGCATCGGCAGCGTCCGCGCCGCCTGGACGATGGCCGCGGGAGTGACGGACTTCTCGCTCGCGTACAGCCGCTCCAGGTTGAACGCGCGCAGATCCTCCTCGACGAGCGCCGAGATCTCCCCCGCCAGTTTCGACATCTCCGCGTCATCGTCCCCGACGATCAGGTACACGGGATCCACCCTGCCCACGGACAGCTGTTTTTGAACGGCAGCAGGAGTCATCGCAGCCATTTCACATCGAGGACATCACGAACAACTCCAAACTCCAAACGCCAAACTCCAAACGCCAAACGCCAAATTCCAAACGCCAAATTCCAAACGCCAAACGCCAAAATCCGAATGCCCGGTCGCAGCAGCGCAGGCTCGAGCTTGGAGTTCGGAGGTTGGCGTTTGAAGTGTGGCGTTTTGGAGTTTGGAGTTTTGGAGTTTTGGAGTTTGGAGTTTGGATTTTGAGGCAGGCACGTCAGAAGGCCTCGAGGATGGCGCTGATCAGCGTGCGGGCGAACTCGGCGGCGAGGCGGTCGAGCGCGTTCATGTCCTGCCCGAAGAAGGCATTCGGATCCGTGACGGTGCCCGAGATGTCGTACTCCTCGCGGAACTGCATGGCGGGATTCGACCAGAGCACCTTGTTGTCCTTCAGGTCCCGGAACTCCACCCTGGCGGTCAGCACGACCGCATAGCGGGTCGCCAGCCGCTGGTCATTGAGCGAGGCCGGGCTGATCGTGATCGACGTGATCTCCCCCTCGAGCACCGCGTCGGTCGGTTCGTTGCCGGTGACGACGCGGTACTTGCCGCGGCCGATCAGCTCCGAGACAACGCGCTCGGTGATCCGCCGTTCGACGTCGAAGACGTTCGTGTGGTTCTTGAACAGCGGCACACCGATCGACCGGATGTGCGCCGGGAGAAACGATCCGCGCCCTGCCAGCGAGTACCCGCAGCCGGCGCAGCCGGCAGCGAGCGCGAGTCCGAGGGTGCGCAACGCCGCGCGTCGCGTCGGATCCATCAGCCGACCACCACGCTCACGAGCCGGTTCGCGCCGCTGCCCGCGACGACGACCTTGCGCACCGTTCTGCCGTCGAGATGCTTCGCGACCTGCGGATCGCCGAGCGCGAGGCTCCGCAGGTGCTCTTCCGTGATGTCGGCGTCCACCGTCAGCCGCGCGCGGAGCTTGCCGTTGACCTGCACCGGCACCGTGATCTCGGAGGCCTTCGCCACCTCGGGATCGAACGCCGGCCAGCCCGCCGCGACGACGCCGCCGCGATGGCCGAGCATCTCCCACAGTTCCTCGGCCATGTGCGGCGCGAAGGGGGAGAGCATCAGGACGAGCGCCTCGATTGCCTCCTTCAGCACCGCCACCGTGCCGGGGCGCGGCATCGCACCCACGCGCTCGGCGTCCTCTTCCCTGCCGATCGCGATGCAGCCGGTGCGGCTGCAGAAGGCGTACAGCTCGTTGACGAGCTCCATCAGTCCTGAGACCGCGGTGTTCAGGTGCACGCGCGGGTCCAGATCCTGCGTCACGCGCCGGATGGTCTCGTGCGTCTTGCGCCGCAGCGCACGTTCGCTGTCGTCGAGCTCCACCTCCGACGGCCCCGGGATCCCGGCGCCGCCGATCATCTCGCAGAGCTGGTCGACGAGCCGCCAGACGCGTGCGAGGAAGCGCCAGCTTCCCTCGAGCCCCGCGTCTGTCCACTCGATCTCCTTCTCGGGCGGCGCGACGAACATCACGTACAGCCGCAGCGCGTCGGCGCCGAACTTCTGGATCATGTCGTCGGGGTCGACCACGTTTCCCTTCGATTTCGACATGACCTGCCCGGCCTTCAGCACCATCCCCTGGGTGAGGAGCCGTGCGAACGGCTCGTCGAGCGACGTCATGCCGAGATCGCGGAAGACGCGCGTGAAGAACCGCGAGTAGATCAGGTGCAGAATGGCGTGCTCGACGCCGCCGCTGTAGAAGTCGACCGGCCCCCAGTACGCGACCTTCGCCGGGTCGAACGGGAGCTCGGCGTTGTGCGGGTCGCAGAACCGCAGGAAGTACCACGACGAGTCCACGAACGTGTCCATCGTGTCGGTCTCGCGCCGCGCGGGTCCGCCGCACGTCGAGCAGGCCGCCTCGACGAACTCCGGGATCTGCGCCAGCGGGGAGTCGCCGCGCCCCGTGAACTCGGCGATCCTCGGCAGCTCGACCGGCAGGTTCTCGTACTTCTCGGGCACCATGCCGCAGCGGTCGCAATACAGCACGGGGATCGGCGTGCCCCAGTACCGCTGGCGCGAGATGCCCCAGTCCTTCAGGCGGTACTGGACGGTGCCCTCGCCGATGCCGCGGGCGTCGGCCTCGCGCGTGAGCGCCGCGCGCGCCTCGGCCGACGAGAGGCCGTCGTAGCTCGCCGAGTTGACGAGCACGCCGTCGCTGTCGGCCGCGGCGGTGAGGTCTTCGTCACGCGGCGCCTCACCGTCGGCCGGCCTGATGACGACCGTGACCGGCAGGTTGTACTTCCGGGCGAACTCGAAGTCGCGCTGATCGTGCGCCGGCACGCCCATGACGGCGCCCGTGCCGTACTCGCCGAGCACGAAGTTCGCGACCCAGATCGGCACCGGCTTCCCTGTAAACGGGTTGACGGCCGAACGTCCCGTGTCGAACCCCTCCTTTTCGACCTCGCCGGTCATCCGGGCCGTACGATCCTGGGCCTGGAAGCGCTTCAGGTCCTGATCGAAGCGCGCGTGGTCGGCTGCCGCCCACTTCTGGACCAGCCGGTGCTCCGGCGCGAGCAGGATGAAGGTCGCTCCGTAGATGGTGTCGATCCGCGTGGTGAAGACTTCGATGGCGTCGGGAGCCCCGAGCCCCGCCTCCCGAGCGCCGGTTTCGGACGGCGGAGCCGCCGACGCCGGCGCGAGCTGGAACGCGACGCGAGCGCCTTCCGATCTCCCGATCCAGTTGCGCTGCATCGTCAGGACCTTGTCGGGCCACTGATCGAGCGTGTCGATCCCGGCGAGCAGCTCGTCGGCGTACTTCGTGATGCGGAAGAACCACTGCTCGAGGTCGCGAGCGCTCACCGCGCTGCCGCACCGCCAGCACTCGCCGTTGATCACCTGCTCGTTGGCGAGCACCGTGTTGCAGCTCGGGCACCAGTTGACGCTCGATCGGCGCTTGTACGCGAGGCCGCGCTCGAGCATCTTCAGGAAGACCCACTGGTTCCACTTGTAGTAGTCGGGGAGGCAGGTCGCCAGCTCGCGCTCCCACGCGTAGCTGATGCCGATCCGCTGGAGCTGCCCCTTCATGTGGGCGATGTTCTCGAGCGTCCACGTCTCGGGATGCGTCCCGTGCTTGATCGCCGCGTTCTCGGCCGGGAGGCCAAAGGCGTCCCAGCCGAACGGGTGCAGCACGTTGAAGCCGCGCATGCGCTTCATCCGCGCCACCACGTCGCCGATCATGTAGTTACGGACGTGGCCGACGTGCGCGTGCCCGGACGGGTAGGCGAACATTTCGAGGCAGTAGAACTTCGGGCGGGTGGGATCCTCCGTGACCTCGAAGGCGCGCGTCTCGCGCCAGTGCTCCTGCCACTTCTTCTCGATCGACTGCGGCTTGTACTCCGGCACGGTTCAGAAATTATAGTCCACGCCAAAATGCCGACTGGGCCGCGCGGACGGCCTGGATCGCGCGTTCTCCGCGCACCGCGCGCGCGCCGCTGGCGGGTTCCTCGTCCAGGCGTTCGCCGGCGGCGACGACGGCGAGCGCCGCGTCGAGGCAGGCGCGGAGCGCCGGCAGGTCGTAGCCCCCCTCCGTGACCAGCGCGAGCGCACCCGACGCCAGCGCCGCGTGCTTCAGACGCCGCACGATCCGCGCGCAGCCCACCACGCTCATGCGCATCGAGGCGAGCGGATCCGCCTCGTGCGCGTCGAACCCGGCGGAAATCAGGGTCAGCTCCGGGCTGAACTGGTGCAGCACGGGCACCACGAGGCTGCGGTACACGAGGTCGTAGTCGTCGTCTGTCGCCCCGGCCTCGAGCGGGATGTTCACGGTGAACCCGGCACCCGCGCCGTGCCCCGTCTCTTCGGCGGCCCCGGTGCCGGGATAAAAGGGGAACTGGTGAGACGAGACGTAGAGGACGCGTGGATCGTCGTAGAACATCCACTGGGAGCCGTTGCCGTGGTGCACGTCGATGTCGACGATCGCCACGCGCGACACTTCGGACGCGATGGCGTCCGCAGCGGCGACGGCCACGTTGTTGTAGAGGCAAAATCCCATCGCCTTGTCGGCCTCGGCGTGGTGACCGGGCGGACGCACGAGCGCGAACGCCGGCTCCCGCCGCTGCAGGGCGTGACGCGCTGCCTGCACCGTCGCGCCGGCGGCGAGGGCCGCGATCTCGTGCGACGCCGGCGAGGTGAACGTATCGGGATCGAGCATCGCGGGGCGGCCGGCGGCGGACGCGATCCTGTCGAGATGCTCGGCGGTGTGGACGCGCGCCAGCTCCTCGCGCGTGGCGGGCACCGGTTCGACCACCGTGCCGCCCCCCTCGCGAAAGGTCGCGGCGACGACGTCGAAGACGTGGGCCCGCTCCGGCTTCTCGGGGTGGCCTGGCGGCGTGACGTGTTCCTCGAAGCGTGTAGAAGAGATCAGCAGCATGGTCGGCAGCTCATGGCGGGCACAAAGGCGGTGACTATCCGTGGCGAACAACAGCCGCTGGACGCGACCGGTCGTCCGACGCCAGCAGCTCGCGCGCACGCCCTTCCAGGCTGCGCAGCGCCGCCGCGACGACGCCGGTCTGCCTGCGCAGCGTCTCCTCGTCCACGGCGTCCACGGCGATCGGCTGGCCGATCACGAGCGCGACGCGGCTGAACGGCTTCGGGATCTGGGTGCGGTCCCAGCTGCGCAGCGTCCAGTGCCGCTCCGCCTCGATGTGGTAGGGAACGATCGGGTGGCCCGTGGCACCGGCGAGAAAAACGACCCCCGACTGCACCACGCGGGCGGGGCCGCGCGGACCGTCGACGGTGAAGGCCGCCGGCCGGCCCGCGGCGAGATCGCGCCGCAGTTGCACCAGCGCCCGTGCGCCGCCGCGCGAGGTGGACCCGCGCGCCGTGCCGAACCCGAACCGGTGCAGGATGCGCGCGATCCACTCCCCGTCGAAGTTCCGGCTCGTGATGACGACGATGCCGCGGTGGCGGAAGTAGTGGAGCCCCGGCAGGATGCGGCCGTGCCAGAGGGCCAGGATCGGCTGCCGTCCCGACCGCAGCACCGCCTCGTAGTGCTCGGCCCCCTCCACCTGCCACCGATAGGTGCGCGTGAGGAGCCGGAGCAGCGGCGACAGCACTGCCGCGATGGCCGCGGCCGTGAAGCGCTGCGAGCGCGAGAGCGTCACGGAGCGGTCTCCAGGCACCAGCTCACCGGCCAGTCAGCACAGACATCCGCACCCGCCGGTCACATCCCCTCGTACTGCGGCCCTCCCCCGCCCTCGGGCGGGACCCAGTCGATGACCTGATACGGATCCATGATGTCGCACGTCTTGCAGTGGACGCAGTTCGACGCGTTGATCTGCAGCTTCTTCGTGCCATCTCCCGCATCCACCATTTCATAGACGTTTGCCGGGCAGAAGCGCGTGCAGGGATTGCCGTACTCGATGCGGCACCGCGTGCTGCAGATGTTCGTGTCGTGCACGATCAGGTGCGACGGCTGGTCTTCGGGGTGCCGGGTGCCCGAGTAGTGCACGTTCGTCAGGCGGTCGAACGTGAGCTGCCGGTCGATCTTCGCCGGCCTGACGGGCACGTCGACGTCCGGGGGCGCTCCCTTGTAGTACTCCCCGAGCGTGGCGATGTGCTCGTACCCTGCCGTCGCCGGCGCGGGGTCCTTGAACCACCAGCCGCGCGTGAACATTCCCACGCCGGCCGCCAGCATGCCCGGCACGAGCCCGTGGCTGAAGACCTGGTGGACGTTGCGGACGCCGTACAGCTCGCGCCGCACCTGGCCGGCGTTGATCCTCTCCTCGTAGGCGCGCAGCCGCGCCGCCGACGTGTCGTTCGCACGGATCGCATCGAAGGCGGTCTCTGCGGCGTGCATCCCGGTACGCATCGCCAGGTGGATGCCCTTCAGACGCACGGAATTCACGAAGCCGCCGGCGTCGCCGGCGATCAGCACCCCATCGGCGTACACGCGCGGGATCGTGTACCAGCCCCCTTCCGGCAGCGCCTTCGCGCCGTAGCGCACGAGCTGCCCTCCCTGAAGGATCGACGACACGAGCGGATGCTGCTTGAGGTGCTGGAAGTTGACGTGCGGGTCGAACATCGGGTCGCGGTAGTCGAGCCCGCACACCAGGCCGAGCGAAACGACGCCGTCGGGAAGCGCGTAGAGGAAGGAGCCGCCGAACTCCTCCATCTTCAGGGGATAGCCGAGTGTGTGGATCACGGTGCCTGGCGCGATGCGGTCCTTCGGCACCTCCCAGAGCTCCTTGATGCCGAGCGCGTAGAGCTGCGGCAGGCGTCCCTCGTCGAGCGCGAGGCGGCGCACCAGCGCCTTCGTCAGGTTGCCGCGCACGCCGTCGCACAGGATGGTCACCTTCGCGCGGATGTCGACTCCCGGCTCGAAGGTGGGCTTGCGCTGCCCGTGCTTGTCGATCCCCTGGTCACGGGTGCGGACGCCGGCAACAGCGTCGCCGTCGTACAGGATCTCGGAGGCGGGAAATCCCGCGAACATGTCGATCCCCTCGGCCTCCACCAGCCCCGCCAGCCATTTCACGAAGCGGTTCAGCGAGATGATGTAGTTGCCGTGGTTCTGCAGCGGCGGCGGGATGATCGGCAGCGGGAGCTTGCCGGTCTTCGTGAGGTAGTAGACGTGGTCCTTGTGGACCTCGGTGGCGAGCGGCGCCCCCTTCTCCTTGAAGTCGGGCACCAGGTCGCGCAGCGCGGAGGGATCCAGCACGGCCCCCGACAGCATGTGCGCGCCGGCCTCGCGCGACTTCTCGAGGACGGCGACCGCCAGCGGGTCCCCTCCGCGCTCCTTCTGGAGCTGCGCCAGCCGGAGCGCCGCCGACAGCCCCGCGGGCCCGCCTCCGACGATCAGAACATCGACTTCAAGCGTTTCGCGCATAAAAGATCAAGGTGCTGCAGGGTGCTGCAGGGTGCTGCAAGGTGCTGCAGGGTGCTGAGGTGCGGCAGGGTGCTGCGAGGTGCGGCTGGGGCTCGTTACCCCGCCCGTCAGCGCGTCAGTCGCACCCTGCAGCACCTAGCACCTCGCAGCACCCCAGCACCTTGCCGCACCCTGCAGCACCCCAGCACTTTGCGGCACCCTGCAGCACCCCAGCACCTTGCCGCACCCCGCCGCACCTTGCCGCACCCTGCAGCACCCCAGCACCTTGCCGCACCTCGCAGCACCCTGCAGCACCCTGCAGCACCCTATTTCTATTTCTGCAATTCCGCGATCATTGCGGGCACCACCTCGAAGAGGTCTCCCGCGATCCCGTAGTCGGCGATCTCGAAGATCGGCGCTTCGGCGTCCTTGTTGATGGCCACGATCGTGCGCGAGCCTTTCATGCCGACCAGGTGCTGGATCGCGCCCGAGATGCCCAGGGCAACGTAGAGCTTCGGCGCCACCGTCTGTCCGGAGCTGCCGATCTGCCGGTCCATCGGCAGCCAGCCCGAATCGCAGATCGGCCGGGAGGCGGCGATCTCGGCCCCCAGCGCCTGCGCGAGCTGCTCGGCCAGCTTCAGGTTCTCCTGCGACTTGATGCCGCGGCCGATCGCGACGATCCGCTCCGCCTGCGAGAGGTCGACCGCCTGCTTCGCCTCCTTGAACGGCGCCTCCGGCTTCTGGCGGATCGCCGCCGCGTCGATCGTCACGCTCGCCGTCCGGACGGGGGCCGCCGCGGCCCCGCGCCTCGCGCTGTCGGCGCGGAACGCGCCGATCTGGCACGTCACCAGATGCGGCGCCGGCCCTTCGGCCGCCACGTCCGCCGTGAGCTTCCCCTGGAAGATCGGACGGACGAACAGCAGTCCGTCCCCTTCCTTGCGCATGCCGGTGACGTCGGTGATCAGCGCGCGGTTCATGCGCGCCGCGAGCGCCGGCACGAAGTCGCGCGTCTGGTACGTGTGCGCGAAGAACACGTGCGACGGCTGCTCCTGCTCGACGAGAGCCGACAGCGCCGCGACGAATCCATCGGCCGTGTAGTCCCCGAGGGCCGGGTGGTCCACCACGATCACCTCGGCGGCCTCGGCCGCAGCGAGCTCGGAGGCCAGCGCCTCGATCCCCGCGCCCGCGAGCGCGATCTTCAGCTCGCCGCCGAGCTCCTGCGCGGCGGCAATCGTTTCCCACGAAGCCCGATTCAGCTTTCCCTCACGCTGTTCGGCCACTACAAGGATCATCGCTCCCACCCCGCACACCAGTCCGTGTTGCACCGTGTTGCACCGTGGCCTGCTGCACCGTGCCGGATCATGAGATCACCCGCGCTTCATCACGCAGTTTCTGGACGAGCGCCTTGCCGGCTTCGGCGGCCGAGCCCGGCAGCATCTGGGTCTTCTTCCCCTTCTCGGGGAAATACACGTTGACGATCCGCTGAGCTGCGGCGGTCGTCGCCGACGGCGTCACCTTGCGGATCTCCTTCTTCTTCGCCGCCATGATCCCCTTGAGCGTGGCGTACCGGAGCTGGTTGATGCCGCTCTGGATCGTCAGCACCGCCGGCATCGGCAGGGCGATCCACTGGAACCAGCCCCCCTCGAGCTCGCGCTTCACGCGGAGTCCCGCGTCGGTCTTCTGGACTTCCATGATGATCGTGGCGTGCGGCATGCCGAGCTTCTCGGCGAGCACGACACCGACCTGCCCGAAGCCCTGATCGTCGGACTGGAGGCCGGTGAGGACGAGGTCGAACTGCTCCTCGCGCGCGGCGGCGGCGAGCGCCTCGGCGATGACGAACGCGTCGGCGCTGACGAAGGCGTCCGATTCGACGTGGATGGCGCGGTCTGCTCCGCGCGCCAGCGCCTCGCGCAGTACCTGCGCGGCGCGCGCCGGGCCGGCGGAACAGACGACCACCTCACCTCCGTGCTTCTCCTTGAGGCGGAGCGCCTCCTCGAGCGCGTAGGCGTCCGGCTCGTTCAGCTCGAAGCTGGCGTCCTGGTCGCGGATCCACGAGCGGCTGTCGTTGACACGCAGCTGCCATTCGCGCGTCACGACCTGCTTGATGCAAACGGCGATCTTCATGGGCGTGAGAATCCTGCGGGGGGCCGATCCGGCGCGGCGGCCGCGCGCGGGGGCCGCCGCTAGTCAGTGAAACGCTTGAACAGCAGCGCTCCGTTCGTTCCGCCGAAGCCGAACGAATTCGAGAGCGCGTACTCGATGGACGCCTCGCGCTTCTGGTTCGGGATGTAATCGAGGTCGCACTCAGGATCGGGCGTCTCGTAGTTGATCGTCGGCGGCATGACCTGGTGCCTGACCGCCAGCGCCGTGATCCCCGCCTCGAGCCCTCCGGCCGCGCCGAGCAGGTGCCCGGTCATCGACTTGGTCGACGAGATGCCGATGCGGTAGGCGTGCTCGCCGAACAGCCGCTTGATCGCCAGCGTTTCGAGCTTGTCGTTGTACGGTGTGGAGGTGCCGTGCGCGTTGATGTAGTTGACGCGCTCCGGCTCGACGCCCGCGTCGCGGAGCGCCATCGCCATCACGCGCATGCCGCCGTCGCCGTCCTCCGAGGGGGCGGTGATGTGGTAGGCGTCGGCCGTCATGCCGTAGCCGACCAGCTCGGCGTAGATCGGCGCGCCGCGGCGCCGGGCGAACTCCAGCTCCTCGAGCACGATGACGCCGGAGCCCTCCCCCATGATGAAGCCGTCGCGGTCCTTGTCGAAGGGGCGGCTGGCGCGCTCCGGTTCGTCGTTGCGCGTCGACAGCGCGCGCATGGCCGCGAACCCGCCGACCCCCATCGGCGTGATCGCCGCTTCGGACCCGCCGGCGATCATCACGTCGGCGTCGTCGCGGCGGATGATCTCGAAAGCGTCGCCGATCGCGTGCGCCGACGCGGAACAGGCGGTGCAGGTGGCGGAGTTCGGCCCCTTCGCGCCGAAGCGGATGGAGACCTGGCCGGCGGCCAGGTTGATGATCGCCGCCGGGATGAAGAACGGCGAGATGCGGCGGGGCCCCCCCTCGATGAGCGCCTTGTGCTCCCGCTCGATCGTGGTGAACCCGCCGATGCCCGACGCGATGAAGACGCCGACGCGCGTGGCGAACTCCGGCGCCACCGTCAGCTTCGCGTCGTCGACGGCGAACTGCGAGGCGGCGATCGCGAGCTGGATGAAGACGTCCATCTTCTTGACGTCTTTCTTGTCGATGAACTGCAGCGGGTCGAACCCCTTCACCTCGCCCGCGATCCGCGCCGAGTACTGCGAGGCGTCGAACCGCGTGATCTGGCCGATCCCGCTCCGCCCCGCGCACAGCGCGTCCCAGTTCGCCTCGGTGCCGATGCCGAGCGGCGACACGAGGCCGACACCCGTCACGACGACTCGCCTGCTCAATGACCCTCTTTTCTTGGATCGTCGGGGGCCCCTGCACCCCGACTGGCGGCCTTCACGCGCTCCCGCTCCGCTCCGGCCGCGGTCCGTTCGACCCTGCGTCCCGGCCTATTTCTTCTTGCTGTGCGCCTCGATGTACTCGACCGCTTCCTTCACGCGGGTGATCTTCTCGGCGTCGTCGTCGGGGATCTCGATCCCGAACTCCTCTTCGAACGCCATCACCAGCTCCACGGTGTCGAGCGAGTCGGCGCCGAGGTCGTCGACGAACGACGCATCCGGCGTCACTTCCTCTTCGTCCACTCCGAGCTGTTCCACGATGATGCTTTTCACTTTGTCCGCGACGGCCATTCAGCCCTCCTACATGTACATTCCGCCATTGACGGCCAGGACCTGCCCCGTAATATACGACGCCTCGTCCGACGCGAGGAAGCAGACGGCCGCCGCGATGTCGTCGGGCGTACCGAGCCGCTTGAGCGGGATTTTCGAGGCCCACTCCTCGTGGGCCGCTTCCGTGATCGCCTTCGTCATGTCGGTCTCGACGAGCCCCGGCGCGACGACGTTGACCGTGATGCCGCGGGAGGCGACCTCCTGCGCGACCGCCTTGCTGAACCCGATGATCCCCGCCTTCGAAGCCGCGTAGTTCGCCTGTCCCGCGTTGCCGCTCTGGCCCACCACGGAGCTGATGCTGACGATGCGCCCGCCGCGCTGCTTGAGCATCGGCTTCAGCACGGCCTGCGTCAGCACGAACCCGGCCGTGAGATTCGTCGCGATCACCGCATCCCAGTCGTCGCGCTTCATCCGCAGGAGCAACTGGTCGCGCGTGATCCCGGCGTTGTTCACCAGAATGTCGATCCGTCCGTGCCGCTGCAGGATCCCCGCGACAGCCGCCTCGGCGGCCCCCGCCTCCGTGATGTCGAGCGCGATGGACTCGCCGCGCCCTCCCGCGGCGGCGATCTCGTCGGCCACCGGCTTCGCATTCTCGCCGCGCGCGGCCGCGATCACCGTCGCGCCGCGAGAGGCCAGTCGCGTCGCGATCGCGCGGCCGATGCCGCGCGACGCCCCGGTCACCAGTGCGATGCGTCCGGAAAGCTCAATCATATAAAAGCTTCGCGATCCTCAGCTATCGGCTTTCAACTGCGCGAGCGCCGCCGACAGCCCCTCGGCGTGCTCGATGCTCATGACGGTCACGGACCGGTCGATCTTCTTGATCAGGCCCGCGAGCACGTTGCCCGGACCGAGCTCCACGCAGGTGGTCACCCCCTCGGCGACGAGCCGCTTCACGACGTCCTCCCACCGCACCGGCGACGACACCTGCCGCACGAGCGCCTCGATCGATTCGACGCCCGTGCGCTTCGGTTCCGCGTCGACGTTGGCGATGACGGGAATCCGTGGGTCTGTCACTGGCAGGGCCCGCAGCTCCGGCGCCAGCCGGTCCTCCGCCGGCTTCATCAGCGCGCAGTGGAACGGGGCGCTGACGGCGAGCGCGATGACGCGCTTGGCGCCCAGCGCCTTCGCCCGCTCGCCCGCTTTCGCCACCGCCGCGGCGTGACCGGCGATCACCACCTGTCCCGGCGCGTTCAGGTTCGCCGGCGAGACGACCTGACCGGTCTCGGCCGCGGCCTCGGCGCAGGCGCGCGTCACACCCGCCTCGTCCAGGCCGAGCACTGCCGCCATCGCGCCTTCGCCGACCGGCACGGCCTCCTGCATGTACCGCCCTCTACGGCGCACGGTCCTGAGGGCATCCGCGAAGGATAGCGTACCGGCCGCGACGTGCGCGGAGTACTCGCCGAGGCTGTGCCCCGCGGCGAACTGCGCGTCGACACCCTGGTCGCGCACGAGCCGCCACACGGCAACGCTCATCGCGAGGATCGCCGGCTGCGTGTTCTCGGTCAGCAGCAGGCGGTCTTCGGGACCGTCGAAACACAGCGTGCTCAGCGGCTCGCCGAGCGCCGCATCCGCCTCGTCGAACGTCTGGCGGCAGATCGGGAACTGCTCCGCGAGCGACTTCCCCATGCCGACCTTCTGCGCGCCCTGGCCTGGAAAAACGAATGCAATCATGATCGATCGATGGAAACGGACGTGAGTTTCGCGATGAGATCCTCGCGCACGGCGCGCGCCGCCATCGCCACCGCGTTGCGCACCGCCTTGGGCGACGACCGGCCGTGCCCGACGATGCAGAGGCCGTCGACGCCGAGGAGGGGAACGCCGCCGTACTCGGAATAATCGACCCGCTTGCGGAACCGGCGGAACGCCTGCGCCGAGAGCAGGTAGCCGATCTGCGCGCCGAAGGTGGACTGGAGCTCTTCGTGCAGCAGCGCTTCGACGGTTTCGACGAGCCCCTCGCTGATCTTCAGCGTGACGTTGCCCGTAAAGCCGTCGCAGACGATGACGTCGGCGTCGCCGGCGTACACGTGGCGCCCCTCCACGTTGCCGACGAAGTGGACGGGAGCCGTTTTCAGGAGCTGGTGCGCCTCGCGCGTCAGCTCGTTCCCCTTCCCCTCTTCCTCGCCCACCGACAGCAGCCCCACGCGGGGCCGGTCGCAGCCGAGCGCCACGCGCGCGTAGGCCGCCCCGAGCACGGCGAACTGGACGAGGTGCTGGGGACGGCATTCGACCGTCGCGCCCGCATCGAGCAGCACGGCCGGGGTCTTTCGTGTCGGGATGTGGGTGGCGAGCGCCGGGCGGTCGATGCCCGGCAGCCGGCCGAACGTGCCGATGGCCGCCATGACGGTGGCGCCGGTGTGGCCGGCGCTGAAGCACGCGGCGGCACGCCCGTCGCGCACCGCCTCGGCGGCCAGCTTGATCGACGCACGCGGCTTGCGGCGGAGTCCGGCCGAGGCCTGCTCCACCATCTCGATGTGGTCGGGAGTGTCGAGGATGTCGAGGTCGAGGGCCCCGGCGGCGGGATGACGGGCGAGTTCGCGCCGGATCAGCGCGGCGTCGCCCACCAGCAGGAGCCCGATCTGAAGATGCCGAGCCGCGACGAGCGCCCCGTCGATGATGCTGCCGGGCGCGTCATCGCCGCCCATCGCGTCGATGGCTATGCGCATCGGGAAGCCGGCACCCGCCAGCCATCAGCTGGAGGCTGACGGCTGCGAGCGACGCTCAGGCCTCGTCGACCGCCTTCACCTGGCGGCCCTTGTAATACCCGCAGGTGGGGCACACCTGGTGCGGCGCCTTCGCCTCCTGGCACTGCGGACAGGTGCCGACCGGCACCGGCTTGAGCGCGTCGTGCGTGCGGCGCTTGGCTGTGCGGCTCTTCGAGTGCCGCCGTTTCGGATTGGGCATCGGTCAATTCTCCTTCTCGGGCTCCAGCAGCCCCTTCAGCGCTGCCAGCCGCGGATCTTCCCACTTCGGCGTGCAGCCGCACTGCGTGCGGTTCAGATTCGTCCCGCAAGCGGGACACAGCCCCTTGCACGCGTCGGTGCAGAGCGGCTTCATGGGCAGCGCGAGCTGAAACTGCTCGCGCAGCAGTTCGATGACGTCCAGCGCTCCCTCACGGTAAAACGCGGTCGTCAGATCGTCTTCGGCGATTTCCCGCTCCCCTTCACCCGTATTCGCCGTGGCGGGGACGTACCGGAGGTCGAACACGGCGGCCACGGGGATCTCGAACGGCTCGAGGCACCGGCTGCAGTCGAGCTCGAGCCGCGTGTTCGCCGTGCCGTGGACCCGAAACGCGTCGCCCCCTGCCCGCTCGACGTCCATCGAGAGCTCGACCGGCGCGGCGACCCGATAGTCTGGGTCGTGGGGCTCGAAGGCAGACGGCTCGAACCGCCGCTCGAAGTGCTCGCGCTGTCCGTGCAGCTTGTTGAGGTCGAGGAGCATTGCAGGAACCCGTAATTATAACCGTATTCGTCGTCTCGGGGCTCGGGGCTCGGGACTCGGGACTCGGGGCTCGGGGGGCCTACGAGGTCGTCCGCAGGGGCTTCAGGGCGCGGACGCCCCGCCGCACCTTCTCCATCCGGTCCCAGTACTCCGTCACCCCTTCGCGCCCCTCAGGGGTGAGGCGGACGTAGGTGATCGGCTGCCTGCCTTCGAAGGCTTTGCGGATCTCGACGAGACCGCCCTGTTCGAGCTTCGAGAGGTGGCTCGACAGGTTCCCCTTGGTCAGCCCGGTGATGTTGAGCAGGAACAGGAAGTCCGCTTCCTCGCAGGCCGACAGCGCCGTCAGGATGGCGAGGCGACCGGGTTCGTGGACGAGGCGGTTCAGCGACGCGAGATCTTCAAATGGATTCGACATCGGCCCTCCCGGGCGATTCCCCCGCGCGTTCGAGGCGGCGGTCGAGCAGCGCCTCGAGGATCATGGCACTGCTGACGAGGATGAGTGACACGAGCGCCCAGTCCGCGCCGCGGTCGAGTGAGACGAACATGTAGTGCACCGACGCGACACCACCGGCCAGAGCGCCCACGAGGTAATGGCGCCTGTACGGCCAGTCCCGCGTGACGATCCGGAGCTGTGAAGCCGCGAACGCCAGAGCGAGAAGACTCGGCGCGCCCGTCCCTCGACTGGCGACGTCGATCAGCGCCCCGGCGGCCATCGACAGCGGCAGCACGAGGTGGCCGAGCGGATCGACGAGTGGCGGCCGGAGTCCCTCAGTCGTTGCATCCTGAAACGACGCCGCTTCGGGCAGCGGCGGGAGTTTGCCGTCCGGCAGGCGCTCGAGTCTTTCGAGGAACTCGCGCTCTCGCCTGCTCATGCCTTTGTGCAGCTCACCGATGTGGCAGAACGCGTAGCGCATCGAGGCCAGGAACATCAGCGCACTCGGAACGAGCGAGAGCACGAACAGGAAGCGGAACACGCCGTCACCGCGGGGCCATCCCGAGGCCGAGAGGCAGATGACGACCGCCCCGAGCGTGAGCACGGAGGCCGACAGGCGTACACCTGAGAGCAGGAGCCGCGATGCCGGAACGGCTGCGCGGTCGCGTGGCGCCGCCGCCGTGAGCGCACGCGCC
>Ga0247719_1000524_pt1 | contig 22395 bp, 19 predicted proteins | sample 41E_DmetaG_FD_189046 | JGI IMG/M metagenome (GOLD analysis project Ga0247719, IMG submission 189046) | Soil microbial communities from hillslope of Landscape Evolution Observatory, University of Arizona, Oracle, AZ, United States - 4-1-E_D | ecosystem: Engineered > Artificial ecosystem >...
TCGGAACCCTCGCCTACCACGACGAGCACGGTCACTATCACTTTGAGGATTTCGCACTGTACGAATTGAGACGCTTCAAGAAGAACGGGATGCCCGACATGCGTAAACGGGGACTGGTCGCAAGAAGCGACAAGGTCTCGTTCTGCCTCCAAGACGTTCAAGCGCACCGCGACAACGGCCCGCTTTATGCAGCGCCGTGGCCGCTCTACTACGCATGCCTCGCGGGTCAAGGCGTGCAGGGAATCTCACCCGGATGGCTCGACATTTACGGGTCCGGCACGACCGGACAGCAGATCCCGCTCAACGGTATCCCCGACGGCACGTATGCGCTGGTGATACACACCGATCCGGGTGGACGTGTGTTCGAGACCAACGACCACGACAACGTCGCCGTCACCGGGGTGACGCTCAGCGAGGAAGGAAAGAAGTTCTCGATCGTCTGCAAGAGCACGCCGGGAACGCTCGGTTGCCGGTGACCCTCACTCCGGAGTGATCTCCGCAAACCCCGTATAGGAACGAAGCGGTTCGGGGATGGAGACGCCACCGTCGGCACGCTGGTGGTTCTCGAGGAGCGCGACGATGGTGCGGCCGACGGCGCATGCAGTGCCGTTGAGAGTGTGGACGAGGCCCTTCCGCTCGGGCGATTTAAAGCGGATGCCGAGGCGGCGACTCTGGTAGTCGGTGGTGTTGGACGCGCTCGTAACTTCCATGTAGCGCTTTGCCCCCGGAAGCCACGCCTCGTTGTCGACCTTCTTGGCGGCGGCCGAGCCGAGGTCGCCCCCACACATCACGAGGACGCGATAAGGGATCTCCAGCGCCTGAAGAATCTTCTCCTGGTTGGTGCGAATCGTGGCGAACTCATCCCACGAGTCATCCGGATGCACATATGAAAACTGTTCGACCTTGTCGAATTGATGAACGCGGACCAGACCTTTGGTGTCCTTTCCGTACGAGCCCGCCTCTCTTCGAAAGCACGGGGAATAACCTGCGTAACGGCGGGGAAGCGACGACGCATCGAGGGTCTCGCCCGCGTGGTACGAGGCGAGCGGGACTTCACTCGTGCCCACGAGGAAGAGATCGTCCTTCTCGATACGGTAGTACTCGAACTCGTCCGCAGGAAGAAAACCCGTCCCGTACATCGCTTGCTCCCGCACGAGCACCGGTGGGATGACGGGGACGAAGCCGCGGCCCATTAGGTAGTCGAGTGCGAACCGCACCAGCGCGAGCTCGAGGATCACTCCCTTACCGGTGAGGTAGACGAACCGGCTCCCGGAAGTCTTGGCGCCTCGTTCGCCGTCGAAGATGCCGAGTGCTTCGCCGAGGGACACATGATCCTTTGGCTCGAAGTCGAACTGCGGCTGCTCCCCCACCTTGCGCTCGACGACGTTGTCGTCCTCGCTCAGACCCTCGGGAACGCTCGTATGGGGGAGGTTGGGGAGGAATGCCGCCGCCCGTTGCAACTCCTCGGTGAGCCTCTCAAGCTCTGGTTCCATCGACTTAAGACGATCGGCGAGCGTGCGCGCCTGTTCGATTGCCTGTGGCCGCTCCGCCGATGACGCCGAAGCAATGGCTTTGCCGGCGCGATTCTGCTCGGCGCGCAACGCCTCGACGTCGGCAAGGAGGTTTCGATACCGCGCGTCGAGCTCTACCACGCGCCCCAGCCCCTCCACGCCGCCGCGCTTCGTATAGGCGGCTTCGACCGCGGCGAGATCGTCGCGCAACAGCTTGAGGTCGATCATCCCGAGTTCTAGCTGGACACCGGAGCGCGACGGTCGCGCCGGGGACTCTGCGGCGACGCGCCGGCTATCGCCTCGCGTTCCTCGTCGGAGAGGTTGTGGTCGCTCGCGAGGCTGCGGATCGGCTTCGCATAGGTGCGGGTCTCCGTCCTGCCGTTGATCGACGTAATCACCAAACCATCTCCGTGGTCGTCGAGCAGCGCCGCCGAGAACGACAGGCGTCCCCCCATGTCTTCGAACGCGTCATAGCGAACGAGGTGAAAGCGCTGCAGCGCGAGCCGCGCCGCGGCGGCCTGCCGCTGCTGATCCGCCACCACTCCGTCGACGCGTTTCGAGATTGCCTCGACTTGCTTCGCCCAGCCGCTCAAGGTCTGCAGAAAGTCGCGATCTTCACCGCCACCGCGCACGATTGCGTACTGGCGGCGGAGCTTGCGAAGCCGGACCGACAGCACGACGACGGCGAGGAACGCAATCAGCGCGACGCCGGCGACGGCCGCGAGGGCGTAGGTGAGTTGTTCCGTGGTGAGGTCCGGCACGGTGCGCCATCCTACACTGGCGCCATGCGGCCGGAAGAGGTGAAAAACCTGCTCGATCGCGTTCGGGAGGGCGGCGCGACGGTCGAAAATGCGCTGCGTGAACTGACCCGCCTTCCGGTCGAGGATCTCGGCTTCGCGCGCCTCGACACCCACCGTGAGCTGCGGCAGGGAATCGGGGAAGCGGTCTACGCCGAGGGGAAAACGCCCCGCCAGGTGGTGGCCATCACAATGCGTCTACTCGAAGCCACCACCTCTCCCGTCATCGTGACCCGGGTTCATCCGGAGACCGCCGCGGCGCTGCTGACGGAGTGTCCGTCGGCCGAACATCATGCCGGGGCGCGGCTCGTCGTCCTCCGTGGGGAGCCGGCGCCAACGCGAGGGAGGATCGTCGTGGTGGCGGCCGGGACCTCGGATCTTCCGGTGGCGGAGGAAGCGGCACATACCGCACGCGCCCTCGGCACAACGGTCGACGTCATCGCCGACGTCGGCGTCGCCGGCGTGCACCGAGTGCTGGCCGTCCAGGACCGCCTCCAGGAAGCGGACGCGGTAATCGTGGTCGCCGGAATGGAAGGTGCGCTCGCAAGCCTGGTGGGGGGGATCGCGGCAGGGCCCGTGATCGCGGTCCCGACGAGCGTCGGATACGGCTCCGCATTCGAGGGACTGGCGGCGCTGCTGGCGATGCTCAACTCATGCGCCGCGGGTGTCGCGGTCGTAAACATCGACAACGGCTTCGGCGCGGCCATGGTGGCGGTGCGCATGCTCCGAAAGCGCGCGTCGTGAACGTCCTCCACTTCGATTGCTTTTCCGGTGCGGCCGGTGACATGTTGCTGGCCGCTCTGTTGGATGCTGGCGTGCCCGAAGCTGCGGTGCGAGAGTCGCTTGATGCGCTTCACCTGGACGGCTGGACGCTGACGATTTGCGAGGTTCGGCGCGCCGGTTTGCGTGCCGCGCGCGTCGAGGTGGCGATCACCGAGGAACAGGTCGCGCGCCGCCTGGACGACGTGCTCGAAGTGCTCGACCGTGCTCCGCTCGCCGACGGTGTCCGCGATCGGGCCGCGGCCGCGTTTCGTGTGCTTGCCGAGGCCGAGGCACGCGTCCACGGCGCGCCGGTCGAAGAAGTCCACTTCCACGAGACGGGTGCGCTCGATGCCCTGATCGACGTGGTGGGGGTGGCCGCCGCCGTCGAGCACCTGAACCCGGCGCGCATCACCGCGAGCGCCATCGCTACCGGCAGCGGGACGATCGAGACCGCGCACGGCAGGCTTCCGGTGCCGGCGCCCGCGGTCGTCGAGCTGCTGCGCGAGATACCGCTGGTCGGACGCGGAGAGCACGAACTCGTCACGCCCACCGGCGCCGCGCTCCTGCGCACGGTGTGCGACGACTTCGGGACGTTTCCCGACTTGGTCGTGGAGCGTGCCGGTTACGGAGCCGGTTCCTACGACGATCCCGGCGCGCCGAACGTGGTGCGCGCAGTGGTAGGGCGATCGGTGACCGAATCGGCACAGAGCGTCGTTCTCCTCGAGACGAACCTCGACGACCTCAGCCCGGAGATCACACCCTACGTGCTCGACCTACTCCTGCACGCGGGCGCAATCGATGCGTGGGTTACGCCCGCGCTCATGAAGAAGGGGCGGCCGGGTCACGTCCTCTCGGTGATGGTCGACCACTCTCACCGCGCCCATCTCACAGAGATCATCTTCCGCGAAACCTCGACGCTCGGAGTTCGAGAGCGAACGGTGGCGCGCACGACTCTCGCGCGCGAACTCCTCGAGGTCGAAGTGGAGGGCGTCTGCGTGCGGGTCAAGATCGGCCGTATGGGCGATGAGGTAGTAAACATCGCCCCCGAGCACGACGATGCGCGCGCGGCCGCGGTGAGGCTCGGCATGCCGCTCAAGGAGGTATACGAGCGCGCGCTCACCGTCGCCCGCGCCCTCTTCTAGACGAGCTTTGCGTCGACCTCGATGTCGACGTTGCCCTTGAGGGCGTTCGACACCGGGCACCCTTCCTTCGCCGCCTCGGCCGCCTGCTGAAACGTTGCCTCATCGATCCCCGGAACGTTTGCCTCGACCTCCAGCAGTATCCGGGTGATCCTGAAGCCGGCCTCACGCTTGTCGAAGGTCGCGGTCGCGCTCACCCGAAGTTCGTCGGGCGGGGCGTCCTTCTTGGCAAGTTCGTTCGACAGCGCCATCGACATGCAAGATGCATGCGCGGCCGCGATCAGTTCCTCGGGAGAGGTCTTTCCCCCCGGCTCCTCGGTCCGCGCCGGCCACGACACCTCGTGCTCGCCGAGCGCGCCGGTGCCGGTCGTGAACGTGCCTTTGCCCTCGAACAGCGATCCCCTCCACACGGTGGTGGCGGTTCGGGTTGCGGCCATCGAAACCTCCTCGTCGTGGTCCGTCGTCGGATGCCTGTGGCATACCCACACCCCGCGATCCCTCCACGATGGGCTAAGGCGGGGGGCGCAGAAGCTCGAGAACCCTTCGTTCGATCACCCTGTCGTCGTCCGCCAAGCGCTCCTCCATATTCTCCACGCCCGCCCACGAGAACAGCGCCGCATGCAGATCTCCCTCGTGCCCGAGCGCGTGCAGCCTCTCGGTCAGCTCGGCGCGGAGTTCGTCGTCCAGCACCACGAACTCGAGGTCTTCCTTCCGGGGAAACACCAGTTTGTGCAGCTCCCACAGCCGGGTCAGCTCGGCCACGGGATCGGGGTGATCGTCGACCCGCAGATCGACCGCTTTGTCGAGGCCGCCACCATAGGCGCCGCCCTCGCGCACGACCAGGAGCGACGCGCTCTGGCGCCCGCGGCGGTCGCCCCCGGCGCGGTCGCCCGCGTGCAGGGTGACGATCATGCGGGTGGCGAGATCGCCGCCGGTCGACTCGAAGGCCTCGCACATCGCGTCGACGACCTCGCTCCCGACGAGGATGTTGCCCTGGCAGCAATAGCCCTCGCCGGTACGTCCACCGGCCCACTCCATGCATTCGCCCCCGGTAAAGGTCGCAGACCTGCCGGCGGCGTCGACCACGCCGAGCTGGCGGTGCTCACGATCCTCATCGGCTCCGGTTAGGGCGGCGACAACGGACTCGGCATCTTCGCCCGACGTGAGGCGAGCGAGGCCTTCCGGACCGTAAGCCAAGTTTGCGAGCGCTTGGGTCGCAAGTGCACCGGCCCCGGCACGCGCCCAGGCGACCACCGCGCCCACTGCGAGGAACTTCGACGCAACCGCCACCCCCCACTCCGGGCCCGAGGGCGTGTCGGGATCCCACGCGACGATCGAGAAGGTCATCGGGCGCCGCGCCTCAGGCGTGGGCGGCTTTCTGGAGCGACTCCCCGTGCTTGAGCGGATACCAGCACGCGGCCCGATGGTTGCGCTCGACTTCTCCCAAAGGCGGCATCTCGGCAGTGCAATTCTCCGGCAGCCCGTCGACGGGACCGCCGACCGCGCGCGCCTTCGGACAGCGCGGATGGAACGGACAGCCGGGCGGTGGATCGATGGGCGATGGAACGTCGCCCTCCAGCACGATCCGCTGCGTGAGGGCGGCATCGCCGTGACCTTTGGGGACCGCCGATAACAGCGCCGACGTGTAGGGGTGCTTCGGATCCTCGTATAGCTCGTCGGCCTGGGCCACCTCGACGATCCGCCCCAAGTACATCACCGCGATGCGGTCGGCGATGTGGCGAACGACGCCGAGGTCGTGAGAGATAAACACGTAGGTGAGCTTGAACTCGTCTTGGAGGTCCTCGAGAAGGTTGAGGATCTGGGCCTGGATCGAGACGTCCAGCGCCGATACGGGCTCGTCGCACACGATGAGCTTCGGTCGCAATGCGAGCGCGCGGGCAACCCCGATTCGCTGGCGCTGTCCTCCCGAGAACTCGTGCGAGTAACGGTTGTAGTGCTCGGGATTCAATCCGACGCGGTTCATCAGCTCCTGAACCTTCTTCTTCGTCTCACCTTCCGTCTTATGGATCCGAAACGGAGCGCCGACGATCTGCCCGACCGTCTGCCGCGGATTGAGTGATGCATACGGATCCTGAAAGATCATCTGCATCTCGCGGCGCAACGGGCGCATGCGCGACCGGTTGAGGTTCGTGATGTCTTCGCCCTCGAAGAAGATGCGGCCGCGCGTCGGCTCGAGGAGCTTGAGGAGAAGCCGCGCGGTCGTGGACTTGCCGCAGCCCGACTCGCCCACCAGACCCAGCGTCTCTCCCGGTGACACCGTGAAGGTCACGTCCTCGACCGCATGAACGCGGGCGACTTCCTTCTGCAGCACGATTCCTTTCGTGATCGGGAAGTACTTGGTAAGCCCCTCGACCGCGACGAGCGGCTCTGCGGTGGTCTTGGGAGAGGTGACGAGGGGAGACGGGCCCGGCTGCGTCATGACACCGCCTTCTTGCGAAGAGCTTCGCGCTCGTTCCAAATCCGCCGCTTGTCCTCGACGCTTAGGTGGCACGCATCGGGGTGCCCCGAACCGCGATCGGCCAGCGCCGGGACGTCCTTGTCGCACGGCTCGAAGCGGTGGGGGCAGCGGGGGTGAAAAGAGCAACCCGGCGGCACGTGAATGAGCGAGGGCGGCGAGCCCTGAATCGGGATGAGGCGCGACCCCTTTTGATCGATGCGCGGGATCGATTCGAGGAGGCCCCATGCGTAAGGGTGTTGCGGGTTGTCGAACACCTCATCACGGCTACCAAGTTCTACCGCCCGGCCCGCATACATCACCATCACCGTTTGCGCCACGTCGGCAACCACACCGAGGTCGTGCGTAATGAGAATCACCCCGATGTTGAACTCGTTCTTGATGCGGTCGATGAGATCGAGGATCTGCGCCTGAACCGTGACGTCGAGCGCCGTCGTCGGCTCATCGGCAATGAGTAGATCGGGGTTGTGCGAGAGCGCCATGGCGATCATCGCCCGCTGTCGCATACCGCCGGAATACTGATGCGGGTGATCACGGAACCGGTCCTGAGGATGCGGGATCCCTACCGCGCCGAGGAGGTCGACCGCCCGTTGCTGAGCTTGTTTCTTCGGGATGTCGTCGTGGCACAGGATGGCCTCCACGATCTGATCACCAACTCGATAGAACGGGTGCAGGCACGCGAACGGATCCTGGAAGATCATCGCGAGCTCCTTGCCCCGGACGCGCCGCAACTCCTCTTTCGAAAGCGCGAGGAGATCGCGACCTTTGAACAACACTTCGCCCGACACTTGCGCTCGCTCACGGTCGATGAGGCCGAGTGCGGTCAGGTTGGTCACGCTCTTGCCGGATCCCGACTCGCCCACGATGCCGAAGGTCTCACGGCGATGGACGGAAAACGACAGACCATCGACCGCCTTGACCACTCCATCGGGAGTAGGAAAGGAGACGTGGAGATCTCTTACCTCGAGCAGGGTTTCGGCCGACATTTCGGAGGCAGTCTAGACCTTGTGAACCGGCCGCGAGGCGCGAATTACGAGTAGCGAACCCGAGGATCGAGCGCCGCATACACGACGTCGACGATCAGGTTCATCGCAATGACGAAAAAGGATGCGATGACGGTCACCCCGAGGATGGTCGGGAGATCGGATGAAGTGATCGCTTCGACCGCGAGAAGCCCGATTCCGGGGATGGCAAAGATTCGTTCGGTGATGATCGCACCTCCGAGCAGGATGCCTACGTCGAGCCCGTACATCGTCACGACCGGCGTGAGCGCGCTCCGGAGCGCGTGGCGGATGACCGACCGCTCGCGCAGTCCCTTGGCTCGTGCGGTCCGAATGTAGTCCTCTCCCTGTACCTCGAGGACGTTGCCGCGCACCATCCGGGTATAGAAGGCAGCCGACACGATCGCGAGGACGATCCACGGCAACCACAACGATTTGAACCACAACAAGGGATTCTCGGTGAGTGGTGCGTAGTCGCCGACGTTGTAGACGCCGAGCCGGGCATCGAAGAAGAAGACCGCCATCAGCCCCAGCCAGAACGTCGGCATCGAGACGCCTATCAAAGCCAACAGCATCGAGCCGCGGTCGAGTAACGATCTTCGTTTGAGCGCGGAGATGACTCCCAGTGGAATCCCGATGAGGAGCCACACGACCGAGGCTCCGAACGCCAGCGACATCGTGGCCGGAAGCCGGTGTGCCACCGCCGTCCTCACGTCTTGCTGCGACTGATACGAATAGCCGAGGTCTCCGGTGAGCGCCCGGCCGAGGTAGAGGCCGAACTGGATGTGCACCGGCCGGTCGAGCCCGAGCCGGTGCTCGATGTCGCGCACGAGGTCTGGGCGCGGGTTTCTGCCCGCCATCAGCACGGCGACCGGACTGGCGCGCCCGTCCTCCTTGCGTCCCGCGCCCCCGGGTAGCACGAAGAAGATCGCGAACACGACCGCGATCACGAGAACGATCATCACGAACGCCCACAACAGCCGTCTGATCACGTACTGAAGCATGTCGAAACGGTTTTCCTATCTCGCTCGTCGGCGTTACGGCTTCCGAACGGAAACCTGTCGGGTCGGCGGAGCTTGTGCCCCGCCGACCCTGCAGGTCTACGCGCGGCTACTGCGCCGCGGCGCCACCGTTCACGCCCGCGACCACGTAGTCGACGTGCGAGAAGAAGGTGTTGTAGATGGGATTCACGAGTGCCTCGCTGTAAATGATCGTCTCGTTGTCCCACGACCACGGAACCCACACGCCGCTCTCGGTCGCGAGGCGGTTGGCGTTCTCCCACGCCTCCACCCGCTCGTCGCCGCTCAGGGCGGCGGCGCTGTCGATCGCCTCGTTCAGCGCGGAATCGTCGAGTTCCGAGTAGTTGTAGTTACCGGAGTCGCGGATGTTCCTGCCGTGGAACAGCGGGTCGAGGAACGTGAACGCGTCGTTGTAGTCCTTGCACCAGCCGGCAGACGTCCCGATACCGACATTCTTCGACGGCACCGAGTAGAACTGCGTGTACTGGTTGGGGAACGCAGGGGTCTTCACGTTTAGGTTGGTGAAGCCCAGCTCCTCGAGGTCGGACCTGACCGTCTCTGCGATCTTGTCGTGAGGCGGATCGGATGCACCGACGAACAAAACCTCCTCATCGAAGCCGTTCTCGTAGCCGGCCTCGGCCATCAGCTCCTTGGCCTTCTCCATGTCGCCGGCGAGGTTCGGCGACGGGAACGGGTTGTACTCCTCGGTCGGGAGGTGCCCCGTCATGCCCGGCGGCACGACGCTCGTCGCGATGGGACCGGTGATCGGGCCGCCGAAGACGCGCTTGATGTTGGCGCGGTCGATTGCGTAGTTGACCGCCTCGCGCACGAGCGGGTCGTCGAACGGTTTGACAGTCGTGTTGAGCCATACGTAGCGCGTGCAGAGCGACGGCTCGTTGATCATCCGCTGCTTGAGCTCCGGGTCGTTGACGACCTGCTCGAGCGCGGGTCCCTGCGGCGACACGTCGAGCCCGAGCTCGTAGTCGCCGTTCAAGATCTTCTTGACGCCGACGTCGTTGTCGAGCCCGAGCTTCCAGTCGACGGTGTCGATGTAGGCCTCGCGGACGTCGTCGGTCTCGGCGTCCCAATTCTCGTTCCGCTCGAGCGTGATCTGCTCCTCAGGAGTCCACTCTGCGACGTAATAGGGGCCGGTCCCGACCACGTGCTTGTCGTAGTCGGAGTCCTTCTTCTTGTCGTACTTCTCGGCCGCGGCGCGGGGCACAGGAGACGCCGCCGGCATCGCCATCCGGAAGTCCCAGTCGCCGACCGGCTTCGACAGGTTGAAGACGATCGTCTGGTCGTCGGGCGTCTCGATGCCGGTGATCTCCTCGGCGTCACCGTCCTGGAACTCCTTTACCCCTTCGATGTCCTCGTAGTAGTTCGGGTATCCGGCGCCGACGGACGGATTGAACAGCCTCTCGATCGCGTACTTGATGTCTTCCGACTTGACCGGCTCACCGGTGACGCCGGGAACCTCTTCACCGCCGAGCCCGGGCCCGTAGGTGACACCCTCCTTGAGCGTGTACGTCCACTGGGTCTGGTCCTCGTTTGCCTGCCCCACGTCCTCGGCAAGGTCGGGGACGAGCTGATTCTGCTCTTCGAAATCGGCGACCGCGGGGTATGTCACGAGCGTGCGGAACACCCCCCGGGCGAGGAACCACGACACGGTGTAATACATCGCGCCCGGGTCCATGTAGTCGACGTCCGACACACCCGCGATTCGCAGCGTGCCTCCCTGCGGGATGTCTTCCTCGGGTACCTCTTGAGTTCCCGGTGCCGCCTCGTCGTCTCCACCGCCGCCACCGCATGCCGCGGCAATGAGCGTGAGCGCGAGGAGCACCGCAAACAGACGCAAGAACTTGCTCCCTTTCAAATGCCTACCTCCCTTGTTGTTGTTGCTCCGACTGCCTTACCAGAACCGCGACTCGTCGCGGGATAAACCAATCCAGTCGCGCGCCGTCCCCCTTTCCTCCCTCAACTCCGTGTCTTTGGATCGAGAGCATCTCGCAAACCGTCGCCCAGCAGGTTGAAGCCGAGCACGGTGATGAAGAGGAACAGCCCCGGGAAAAGCATGTACCACCAGGCTGCTCCGTAGATTACGTAACCGGTCGCATCCGACAGCATCTTGCCCCACGACGCAGTGGGTTCTTGGATGCCGACGCCGAGAAAGCTCAGCGCCGCCTCAATCAGGATGTTGGTCGGGATGATCAGCGTTCCGTAAACGATGACCGGAGCAATGAGGTTCGGCAACAGTTCGCGCCCCATGACCCACCGCGTCGGCGCGCCGATGGACAATGCCGCCTCGACGAACTGCGACTCCCTCAGCGACAGCACCTGCCCGCGCACGATGCGGGCGATGTACGGCCAACCGAAAAATACGATCACGATCAGCACCAGGGTCTTACTTCCGCCGTACGACACCGACAGCGCGATCGCGAGCAAGAGGAACGGAATCGACAAAATGAGGTCGATCATCCGCGACACGAGGGTATCGACCCACCCGCGCAGGTATCCCGCGAGCATTCCCATGAACACCCCGATGGCGATCTCGAAGCCGGTCGCGATGATCGCCACCTGGAGCGAGGTGCGCGCGCCGTAAAGGACCCGGACGAACAGATCTCGCGCGAGTGCGTCCGCACCGAAGTAGAACTTCCGCTCGACGTTGGGACCCACGGGGGTTCCAAAGTCGTTGAGCATCCCGCCTTCACTCTCGAAGCCCCGGAACTGCTCGTCGTAACGGTGTCCCGTTATCGCCTCGCTCACCGGCGCCGCCAGTGCGATCGTGATCATGAACAGGACCAGACCGGCGCCGACGAGCGCTAGCTTGTCCTGTTTGAAACGCGCCCAGAAGATTTGGCGTGGCGTTCTCGCTCGGATTCCCGGACCCTCGGGCTCGATCCCCACGCGCGCGCTGGGAGCAGGGGCACCAACATTGAAATCAGCAGCGCTCTGTGCCAATCAGACTCCCCCGATAGTCCCCGGCCCGACCCGGCAGTCTAGCCATGCACACTTCCGGTTGGGCCGCGGCAGCCTACTACAACGGTCGTATTAAGTGAACGTGCTCGTGGTCTCGTCAGCCGTGGTTCAGGGCGCGCAGCCGTTCCGGTCCGGCGGCGGGTTCGAGGCCGTCACCGTGGCGCCACCCCCACAACCCGGTCAGCTCCGCCACGTCGGCAATGGTCAGCGACTCCCGCTCCGACAGGATCTCGGCGACGGCCCGGAGCCGATTGGTGTGATCGTCGAGAATCATCCGGGCGGCCTGCTCGGCGCGCGCGAGGAGGTCTCTCACCTCGACGTCGCCGGAGGTTTCGATCGCGGGGACGACGGCCGTCTGCGAGCGTCCCGCAAGCTCGAACCTGCCGGTCATCGCCCACCGCTCCACCATGCGGCGCGCCAGTGCAGCCGCGTGGGCGAGATCATCCTCCGCCCGCGTGCTCGGCTCGCCGAAGACGTTCATCTCGGCGGCGCGGCCCCCGAGCAGCACTATCAAATGCGCCATGAGCTCGCGCTTGGTGAGAATGTCCCGATCGTCCGCCACCGCCCACGCCGACTTCATAAAGGAGTCGGGCCGGCCGACGATCGAGACCCGCGGCGGCGGCTTGACGCCGCGCAGCAACAGGGAGAGAAGCACGTGCCCGGCCTCATGGTGCGAGAGCAGGTCCTTTTCGGCCCGCCCGATGACGCGCGAGGTGCGCATTCCGGAGGCCACCCGCTGGACCGCCTCGTCGACGTCCTCGGCCGAGATGAGCTGCCGTCGGCGGCGGGCGGCAAGCAGCGCAGCTTCATTCACGATGTTGGCGAGCTCCGCCGCGTTCAAGCCGGCGGTGTCGTCCGCAACCGCATCCCAATCGACCTGACGGGAGAACGGCCGCTGCGACGCGTGGAGCCGCAGGATTGCCTCGCGGCCGTCACGATCGGGGAGGTCGACGTGGATCCTGCGGTCGAACCGACCCGGGCGCAGTAGGGCCGCATCGATCAGCTCGGGCCGGTTGGTCGCGCCGAGGATCAGGACTCCCTCGGCCCCGAGGAAGCCGTCGAGCTCGACCAGCAACTGGTTGAGGGTGTGGTCGAACTCACGTCCCCCCGGTCCGTCCTCGCTGCGGTGCCGTCCCACGGCATCGAGCTCGTCGATGAAAACGATCGAGGGGGGGTTCTTCTTCGCCTCCTCGAACAGCTGCCGGACCCGGGCGGCGCCGGTACCGACGAACTTCTCGACGAAACTCGCCGCGGACACGAAGTAGAAGGGGACCCCCGCCTCGCCGGCGAGCGCACGCGCCATGAGGGTCTTTCCACACCCGGGCGGTCCGTAGAGAAGGATTCCGCGCGGCAACTCGGCGCCGAGCGCACGAAAGCGGGCCGGATCGGACAGGAACTCCTCGACCTCCTGCAGCTCCGCGATCGCCTCGTCGAGTCCGGCGACGTCCGCGAACGTGACGGCGGGATGCCTCGAGTCGACCTCCGCCTTGGGCGCGGTGAAGTCGCTCGGGCCGCCGAGGCCGCGCCGGCTGAGCTTGAAGACGAGGAGAGTCCCCCCGATGATGGCGAGGGACGAGAGGATGAAGCCGGGGTGCGACAACACCTCGCTCAGTAGATCCACACTTCCTCTCGGCGGCTCGACTTGGTCAGGGCAAACTGACACGATAGCGCGTTTGCCAATCCACCCGCCAGGAGGGGCCAACGAAGGGGGCGAGGCGGAGGCACCGCCGTGCCTCCGCCTTAAAACCCTAGTTGTTCACGACCCGGTTACTGTCGTCGTCGGGTATTTAAAGGTTCACGCAGATTGCATAGACCGACGCCGTCCGTGCATCGGGAGCGTCGTTTCGAACGAGGGCGGTCCAACCCGATCCGTCTGGGAAGCTCCCGATTACCCGCTGAAAAGTGGAGTGACCGCCGTTCGATTGCAGAGAACTGACTCCCCCGCCCGAGGGTCGCTTGCCCGCAGGGCATGAAGCAGATAGGAACTCGGACTCATTGGCCGGAACCGTGATGCTGGCCGTTACGACCTCATAGCCGACCCGTGGCTTGATGTGCTCGTTGAACAGATGCCCCACGCGCCGTCCGACATGAGCGCCCGCGGGAGTAAGCAAAAAGACTCCGATCAAGACCCCGACCACCAAAAGTGTTCCGTAACGGATTCCGTCTCGTCGCGTCATGAATCCTCCTTGTCCCGATTTACGACCATTGGCATGATGAAGCCAGACGATTCCGAAAGCAAGCAAAATAGTGGCGGATCGGGACGGCACGATCGTCCGAGTTTCACGGGTGGAGGCGAGCCGCGACTCGCCTGGCTTGTGGATCATCACCCGCGGCGTCGGGCTCCGGCCGGCGACGTCGCTCTAGCCGGGTTTGCCGTGCTTGTCGAAGAAGGTGATCACTACGTCGATCGGGCTCGGAGGGCCGGCCCAGTTATGCACCTCCAGCCGGTAGTGGCCGGGTCGCAACCCCGGTAACGCGAATCTGAGCGTCTCGTCGGAGAGGCTGCCCGACGTCCCCGAGGCAAGATCGCCCGTCCATTCGCCGTCTTCGGACCGTCTCTGCAAGTAGAAATCGAAGTCGCCGGGTGCGAGAAACGTCGCGGCGGCCCTCATCGTGGCGTTGGCCGGTGAGGTGACGTCGAATTCGAAGAACGTGCTCGTCACCGCGTTGCGGTTCCCCGCGCCCGGAGCGCCCGCCACAACCGTTCCCTCGATCGACTCCTGCGCGGGCCCGGGAGGAAGGTGGGCGAAGGGGTCCGTCCGCAGCGGCACGTCGTCGTAGAGCGTGGGATTTCCCACGATCGGAAGGCGGAACCAGGTTTTCTCGGGCCCGGTAAAGATCGAGACCCGTGCGTCCTCGGAGAAAGTCGATGCATGATGGCGGCTGGTGGTGCGCACGTTCAACACGATCCGCTCGCCCGGAAGGATGCGGTGGGCCATCGTGAAGCACTGCAGTCTCAGCGCCATCTCTTCGCCGGGCGTCACCGGAACCGTCTGGTCGATCCCTTCACGCAACTGCGGTTGGATGGCGCAATGCGTCATCGGGTGCCGCTCTCCTCCCGCGTCCTCGCGCTCGACGATCGCGATCAGATTCAGGATTTGGGACGTCGACAACGAGGCGTTGAGCTGTAACTGCGGCAACCCCACCATGACCATTGGACTCGTTAGTTTTGCGGATCTGAACTCGAGGTTGCTGCCCGATTCCGAAGCGTCGTTCGCATAGGCGGTGAACGTGGCCGACGATTCCTCGCCCGGCTCACGCGACACCACGTTCTCGTCCCCGGCATCCGCGTAGAACTCGACGAAGTGATCCGGACGACTCCACGACGTGTCGGTCCAGACCTTCTTGCCGTTGAGGAAGACCTCGACCGGCGGTCCCGTATCGACGTTGCGCCGCTGCAGGTGCTTGTCGAACCACGCATGCAGCGCGTACTGCCACTGCTCAAACCGGCAGTTGACGTGGGCCTCCGAGCACGTTGTGTTGCCGGACGATCCATGATCCCACTGACCGAGCCATACTTTGTCGTGAGCACGGTTGAAGCGGCGCCCAAAGAACCACTCGGCAGCCGGGATGCGCGCGGCGTTGTCGTTGACGCCGTGGATCATGAAGATCGGGATCGGCGCCCGGGTTGCCCCGGCCCGCCAGTCGCGCTCGGCGTGCCACTCCTGATACTCGCCGTTCGCCTGACCGTGCCCGGCGGTCGCCGCCGAGTTCTGTGCTCCGCAGCCGAAGTACGTCATATCGTTCCCGAAGTTGTCTTCTCCCGGAAGGTGACGCTCGATCGCGATCTGTTCGTAAGCCACCATCGGCCCTACCCACTGTAGGAAGTATGGGACTCCCTTCTGGAACTGATGGTCGTACATCGACGCAAGCCCTGCACTCGGAGCGATCGTCACGAGGCCCTTGGGGCGTCGCGCCGCGGCGATCGACGGGGTTGAGCCAACGTACGAGTGCCCCGTGAGGCCGACGCGCCCGTTCGACCACTTAGCGCCGGCCGCCCACTCGACGATGCGCTTGAGATCGTCGGCATCGTTCGGTCCTAGATGGTCGAGGCATCCCTGTGATCGACCCGTGCCTCTCAGGTCCACCATCACGACCGCATAGCCGCGGGGCGCGAAATACCCGGTGAGCCCGATTGACCTTCCCTTGCGCTTTGGGTCGGGGAAGATGCGGGTACCGTCGCGGTCGGCCAGCGTTCCGTGATACGGGCTCGCCTCCATGATGACCGGCCACCGGCGGCTCCCGTAGACTTTTGGATCCGGCCGCACGACTTCCACGTATAGGCGGACGTCGTCCTGCATCGGGACCTGGAACACCTCTCGCGCGGTCTTCTTGAAAACCGGCTTGGACAGCTGGTGGCTTGTCTTGATGTAGTTGCCCGGCGGCTCGGCGTCCGCCGGGGAGGCCGCGCCCGAGGATCCCGGCACCGCGAGTGTCGCGCTGGTGAGCAGGCTCGCGACCAGGATGACCAACGTCTTGGTGCGGCCTACACCGACCCTCAGCGTCCGCGTCGACGTGTTCATCTACTCGTCGTACGTTACATCCCTCGGTTGTGACGGTCTAGGTACCGGACGCCCCAAAACCCTGCCGACCAGGAAAGGTCGTTGTGGGCGAGGGGGGATTTGAACCCCCACACTCTTGCGAGCACTGGCACCTGAAGCCAGCGTGTCTGCCGTTCCACCACTCGCCCGAGGGGTTGTTCTGCGCCGAAACGGCGCCGCCCCAGGCTACCAAGAGGGTGAGGGGGCGGGGCGCGGGCATAATCGGCGCTGTGGGCGTCGCCAAGGGAATCGAACAGCGCCTCGAAGGCCTCGTGGAGGGCTTCTTCACCCGCGTTTTCCGCTCGGGGCTGCAGCCGGTCGAGGTCGGAAGGCGCATCCTCCGAGAAATGGCCGAGAACAAGACCGTGTCGGTGAGCCGCGTCTACGCGCCCAACGAGTTCGACGTCCATATGGGCGCCGACGACTTTTCACGCTTCTCGCAGATGGAGGCGGGGCTCCAGCGCGAGTTCACCGAACTCGTGATCGGGGCCGCCAAGGACAACCGATGGAACCTCATGGGGATGCCGAAGATCTCGTTCGCCGCAGACGAGACGATGAAAAAGGGGGAGTACCGGGTCGAGGCGTCGCTGTCGGCCGACCCGGACGTCGGCGCGCCGAAGATGTCGACGCGTGAGCCCACGGACGATCCTGCGTCGACGCGCGCGATCTCAGTCGACGAGGCGAGCCGGCGGGGGATCACGTCACAGGGTGCCGAACTCGTCCTTCTCGACGGGCGCGGCAAGGAGAAGGACCGCATCCAGATCAGCCGGGCGCCGGTGAAGATCGGACGGCTCTCGAGCAACGACGTGGTCCTGAGCGATTCCAACGTCTCCCGCAGCCACGCCGAGCTTCGACGGGATGCCGGCCGCTGGATCATCGCCGACTTGGGATCGACGAACGGCACGACGGTCAACGGGAAGCTGGCCACCGAGCACGAACTGAACGACGGCGACCGGATCGGGATCGGCGCCACCGAGTTGATCTTCGAGATCAGGGGGAGCTGAGCCGGTGCCGACTCTCGTCCTCGACCTGTTGAAGTACGTCTTTCTCGCGGTCCTCTACATCTTCGTCGCGCGCGCGGTGCGTGCGGTGTGGGTCGAGCTCCGACCCGCCGGAGCGCGCCCGCAGCGCGCCCGCAGCGCGCCCGCTCCCACCCCGTCTCGCCCTCCATCGAAGAAAGCCAAAGCGGCACGACACCTCGCGGTCGTCGAAGGTGACTCTCACAAGGGAAAGACGTTCGAGGTGACGGACGAGCTGACGGTCGGGCGCTCCGAGAAGTGCCATATCGTGCTCGATGACTCCTATGTCTCGCAGATGCACGCTCGGATTTTCGGCAAGGAGGACGGGGTGGTGGTCGAGGACCTTGGGTCGACGAACGGGACCTACGTAAACCGCCGCCGCATCACGAACCCGACACCAGTCGCGCGCGGTGATCGCGTCAAGATCGGCAGAACGGTTTTGGAGCTACGCAAGTGAACGCTTCCTGGGGGGCTCGCTCGGAAACCGGCCTCGTCCGCAAGGGCAACGAGGACTCCTATCTCGTACAGGAACCCCTGTTCGTGGTCGCGGACGGAATGGGGGGCCACATCGCCGGCGACGTCGCATCGTCGACCGCGGTGGAGGTCATAACGAACGAGGCGGGGCAGGCGGATGCAACCAATCCGGAGACGTTGGCGCAGATCGTTCGACATGCCAACGCCCGCATCTTCGAGCGCGCCGAGGAAGACAATTCTCTGCACGGGATGGGCACGACCTGCACGCTCCTGATGCTCGACGACGGCCGCGCCCACATCGCTCATGTCGGAGATTCGCGTGCTTACCTGTTGCGCAACGACCACTTCGATCAGGTCACCGAAGATCACACGCTGGTGGCGCGCATGGTTCGCGAGGGACGCCTTAGCGAAGAGGAGGCACACCGGCACCCGCAGCGAAGTGTCATCACGCGCGCGTTGGGGGTCGACGACGAAGTCGACGTCGACGTCTCCACCGTGAACCTGGAAGACGGCGATCGCGTCCTGCTGTGCTCCGACGGCCTCTCCTCGATGGTGCCGGACAAAGCCATCGCCGAAGTGCTCGCGGCAGAAGCGGACCCGCAGTCGGCCGCGGACCGTCTCGTCGACCTCGCCCTCGACGCGGGTGGCGAGGACAACGTCACGGTGGTCGTGCTCTACGTTGAAGATGGAGAGGCGAGTGGCGATCCCGAGGTGGGGCGCGCAACCGGGATGTCGTCTGCCGCTGCCGCCGTTCCTGCGCCCGCCGCATGGGCGGCCCCCGCCGAGCGAGCGCCCGCCGAACAGACCGGGGTCGTCTCGGCGATCCCCCCGCGGGCAACGGAGTCGACGGTGGTTTCGGACGAAACCCCGGCGCGCCGATCGATCGCGCGCCGCCTCGTCGTGTCGCTCGTCGTTCTTGCAGTCGTTGCCGGAGCGCTCTACGGCGCCGGGCGCTACGCGCTGCAGAACTCGTGGTTCATCGGCGTGAACGAAGACGGATTCGTCACGGTCTATCAAGGCAGGCCCGAGACGATCGCGGGGATGACGTTGTCGGAGGCGGAGGAGGTGACGGCGCTCCGGGTCGACGACCTGCCCGAGTACGTGCACGACGATCTCGAGGAGGGGATCAAGGTCGAGTCGCTTGAAGACGCGCACGCGGCCGTTACCAATCTCGAGAACCGGTCGCGCCCTCCGGACGAGCGGGGGTAACGGTGGCACAGGTAACTTCGGCGCGCCGGAACACCGAGCTATCGCTGCTTCTCCTCGCGCTCATAGTCGGAGGCGGTGCACTCGCCCTCGTGGCGATTGCGCGCAGAGCCGGCGAGGTAAGTGCTGCGGTTCCGCTGATCGTCGGTTTCGTCGCCTGCTACACCGTCGCACACGTCGTGATGCGCAAGGCGGCCAAGGCGGCGGACTCTCTCGTGTTGCCGTTGGCCGCGGTCCTCAACGCGCTCGGGCTCGCCGCGGTCTTCCGCCTGTCTCCGAGCAAGCTTGGCGTTGCGCAAGTTACGTGGACCGTCGTCGGCATCGTGTTCTTCGTCGCGACACTGCTGGTGATCCGCGACTTTCGCGTGCTCGCCCGCTACAAGTACATCCTTGGCTTTACCGGCCTCGGGCTGCTGCTGCTGCCGGCGACGCCGCTCGGAACCGAGATCAACGGCGCTCAGCTATGGATCCGTTGGGGGGGATTGTCGTTCCAACCGGGAGAACTCGCAAAGATCTGCCTGGTCATCTTCTTCGCGGCGTATCTCGCCGAACGCAAGGAATTGCTCGCCATTGCATCCAAAAAGGTGCTCGGATTTCACATTCCCGACATCAAGCACTTTGGGCCGCTGCTCGTGATGTGGGGAGTGAGCCTTGCGGTGATGTTCTACGAGAAGGACCTCGGCTCCAGCCTCCTGTTCTTCTCGATCTTCCTCGTCATGCTCTACATCGCGACCGCGCGCCTCGTGTACATGGCTTTCGGGTTCCTCTTGTTTCTCGCCGGCGCATTCGTTGGGTACCAGACCTTCAGCCACGTTCAGCTGCGCGTCCGCGTGTGGATGGACGCGCTCAACCCGGAGCTCATCCCGGATGAGTCCTTCCAGATCGCGCAGTCGCTGTTTGCCCTCGCCACGGGCGGTCTGTTCGGAACCGGCTGGGGACGGGGCCGCCCCGGCCTCATTCCCGAGGCGCAGACCGACTTCATCTTTTCGGTCATCGGCGAAGAATTGGGACTGCTCGGTACCGCCGCGATCGTCGTCACCTTCCTGCTCCTCGTGGCGCGCGGGTTGCGGACCGCACTCATGACGCGCGACGAGTTCGGGCAACTCCTCGCCGCGGGACTCACGGTGATCCTCGGCGTGCAGACCTTCATCATCCTGGGAGGCGTCACGCGGCTCCTGCCCCTCACCGGGATCACGCTTCCGTTCATGTCGTACGGAGGATCGAGCCTCCTGTCAAACTTCATCCTCATTGCGCTCTTGATCCGCATTTCGCACCAGAGCGCGGCCGAGCCCGACCCGGCACATACCGCGGAGATCCTGATCGGCGGGCGACACTGATGCACGCGCAGATCAGGCGCGTCGGAATCGGCCTCATGGTCGCGTTCCTCGCCGTGTTCGCGCAGCTCAACTACGTGCAGATCTTTGCGGCGGAGAAGATCGCGTCGAACACGGCCAACATTCGCGCGCTAATAAAGGAGTACTCGGTCAAGCGAGGAGACATCATCACCTCCGACGACGTCACGATCGCGACCAGCAAGGCGACGGGGGGCCAGTTCAAGTACCGCCGGAGCTATCCCAGGGGTGACCTCTTCGCCCACATCACCGGTTTCTACTCGATCACTTACGGGGCCACTCGCGTCGAGGCCGCGCTCGGCGAGCAGCTCGTGGGAGAGGGCGGAGTCATCACGATGCAAGACGTCCAGGACCGACTGTTCGGCGGCGGAGAGCGCGGCGACGACGTCTTCACGACCGTCAACGCGGAATTGCAGCAGGTAGCGCGCGACGCGCTCGGCGACAATGGGGGTGCCATCGTCGCGCTGGATCCGCAAACGGGCGCGGTGCTGGCGCTGTGGGACCGGCCGACCTACGATCCCAACCCGCTCACCACGTTCAACAACTCCGAGGCGACGAAGTACTACAGCACCCTCGACCCGAAGTCCCCGACTAGTCCCCTCGTGTCGACGGCGACGTCGCGCTCCTTTCCCCCCGGATCGACGTTCAAGGTGGTGACGGCCGCAGCCGCGCTCGAATCAGGCAAGTTCAGGCCCGACTCGACGTTCGACGATCCGGTCGAATACGTCCCGCCCCAGACGACGAGCGGCATCAGGAACTTCACGCAAGGAACGTGCGCCGGCGGAGGCGAGATCACGCTGCGCGATGCATTGAGGGTGTCGTGCAACACGACTTTCGCGCAACTGGGGCTGAGGGCATACGGGTCGCTCGCCGAGATCGCTCCGAAGCTCGGTTTCAACGAGACACTCCCGCTCGGCATCGGCACCGCCGCGAGCACCTTTCGCGAGGCCGGAGAAGACGAGCTGCCGCGGAGATCCCTCGCCGGAATCGGCCAGGGCGACGTCGCCGCCACGCCGTTGCAGATGGCGTTGATCGCGGCGACGATTGCCAACGACGGTGAGGTCCCTCGCCCGACCATCGTCGAGGAGGTCGTCGACCCCTCGGGCGGAATCGTGCAGCGATCCCAGCCCGAATCGCTGGGCCGCGCGTTCTCCGCCGCAACCGCAAATTCCGTAACCGACATGATGCGCCTCGTGGTCCAAGAGGGGACCGGGGTAAACGCACAGATACCGGGAGTGGATTTGGCCGGCAAGACCGGCACCGCGCAGAGCGCCGAGGGTGCCGCTCCGCATGCGTGGTTCATCGCCTTCGCACCCGCCGACGATCCTCAGATTGCAGTGGCCGTGCTCGTAGAGAACGGGGGATCGTTCGGCGCGGAAGCGACCGGCGGCACGGTGGCGGCGCCGATGGCCAAGCAGGTCATCGAAGCCGACCGCCGCATTCGCGGATGGTAGACGCACGGCGCCTCCAGGGCCGCTACCGGCTCGACGCCCGGCTCGCTTCGGGCGGTATGGGCGCGGTCTATACCGCGCACGACGAACGACTCGGCCGCAAGGTCGCCGTCAAGCTGCTCAAGGACGACCTGGCTCACGACGTGCGCTTTGTCGAGCGATTCCGGCGAGAGGCGCGCGCGGTCGCGGCGCTCGGGCACACGAACATCGCCAACGTCTTCGACTACGGCGAAGACGACGACACCCCTTTCATCGTGATGGAGCTCGCGGAAGGCTGCGATCTCGCGCGGCTTCTGCGGCAGGAAGGCCCACTCGAGCCGGCACGCGCGGCGAGCGTCGCAGCACAAGTCTGTGCCGCGCTCGGGCATGCCCACGCGGCAGGGATAGTGCACCGAGACGTGAAGCCGGCCAACATCATCGTCGGCCCGGACGACCGGGTGAAGGTGACCGACTTCGGCATCGCGCGCGCGGCCGGAGACTCGACCCTCACCGCAACGGGATCGGTGTTGGGAACCGCTCATTACCTGTCTCCCGAACAGGCGGCGGGAGGCGAGGTCGGCCCCGCGTCCGACCTTTACTCGCTCGGGATCGTGCTTTACGAAATGCTGACCGGCGCGGTTCCGTTCACCGCGGACACGCCGATTGCCATAGCAATGCGCCATGTGTCGGAC
>Ga0247719_1000525_pt1 | contig 22378 bp, 20 predicted proteins | sample 41E_DmetaG_FD_189046 | JGI IMG/M metagenome (GOLD analysis project Ga0247719, IMG submission 189046) | Soil microbial communities from hillslope of Landscape Evolution Observatory, University of Arizona, Oracle, AZ, United States - 4-1-E_D | ecosystem: Engineered > Artificial ecosystem >...
GCCGTCGCGTATCTGGTCGAGCGTCAGCCTGTGGGCGAAATCCTCGCTCATCCGATCCTCCCTTCGATCAGCTCTCGGTCGTCGCAATCCTGGAGCATCGTCCAGAGGCGGCGAAGCTGTGCCGAAACATGCTTCGCCGCTGCCGCAGCCGGCGGCTCGCCGCGATAGACGCTGCGCTCGGCGGCCTCGTTCCAGCCGGAATCGGATTCGACCGCTTGCCGCCACAGTCCGACCCGCCGCTCGAGCGACCGCACCAGCCTGCGCACCTGCTTGCCCAGCGACGGGTCGCTCACTCCGAGCTGGCGAAGCTCGGTGTCGAGGGTGGCGATGAACCTTTCGGTCACCGACACGCTTTGCGCCCGGGCCTCGGCACCGCCCATGTCGAGCCGGACGATCGCCAGCGCGGTGACGGTCGCAAGCATGTCGAAGCGCCCGTCGATCGTGTCGGCGACCTTGCCTTCGACATACCAGTGCGGCCGCCTGGCCTCATCGACCAGCGATTCGAACAAGGCCTGGCCGCGGTCGCGGTTGGCCGTTAATCTGGCGAACAGGGAACGAAGCATATGTCCTTGCCAGCTGTGGATGGAGTCAGGCTTGCGCCTTGATGGCCTGGCCGCATATTGAGGCCGCCCGGCCGCGACGCAAGCGCGGCCGTTCCCCGAGGAGAAGGTTCTGCCATGAATTCTGTGGTTTTGAAGGTCGCGACGGCGTGCCTGGGCGCGGCTCTGCTGGCAGGATGCGCGGGGGTTCGCGATCTGCGCGGCCACGTCCTCGACGATGAGCTCGCAACGGCAGTCCAGGTTGGCGTCGACAACAAGGATTCGGTCGCCCGGACGCTCGGCCGGCCGACCTTCACCGGCCAGTTCGATCCCAACGACTGGTATTATGTCTCGCGGCAGACCTCGACCTACGCCTTCCGCAATCCGCGGGTGGTCGACCAGACGGTCCTTCGAGTCCGCTTTGACCAGGCCGGCAATGTCGTCGCCGTCCAGCGCACCGGGCCCGAGCTGATCGCTGCGATCGATCCGGCCAATGCGAGGACCCCGACGCTCGGACGCCAGCGCAGCTTCTTCGATGAATTGTTCGGCAACATCGGCACCATCGGCCAGCCGGGCATGCCGGGATCGCAGCAGCAGTAAGACGAAGCCGCCGCTTTCGGTAGGCGCGGCTTTGTCCTAAGCCGCGACCATGACCGCCACTCCCGCCGGCATTACTTATGCCGACTATCTCAGGCTCGACCAGCTGCTGTCGGCGCAGCAGCCGCTGTCGGGCCTGCACGATGAAATGCTGTTCATCGTCATCCACCAGGCCAAGGAATTGTGGCTGAAGCAGATGCTTCACGAGCTCGCCCTGGCGGTGGATCTGCTCGACCAGGACCAGTTTGCGGCGGCTTACAAGGCGATGGCGCGGATCGGACGGATCCAGTCGGTAATGACCCTGACGTGGGACGTGCTCGCGACGCTGACGCCAGTCGATTACACCGCCTTTCGCGACGTGCTCGGGACGGCTTCGGGCTTCCAGTCGGCGCAATTCCGCGAGCTCGAATATCGCCTTGGAATCAAGAACCCTGGCTTCCTCGATCAATATCCCCAAGGCAGCGAGCACCGCGCCCGGCTGCAGTCGGCGCTCGACGAGCCGAGCCTGCGCGAAGCCTCCCACGCGGCGCTCGAGCGTGCCGGTTTCGATCTCGGCGACCGCTCCGACGAATCGATCGCCGCCGCCTGGCTGCAAGTCTACCGGGACGCCGATCGCTGGTTCGACCTCTACCAACTGGCCGAAAAACTGCTCGACCTCGACGACGCGCTCGCTTCGTGGCGGCACAAGCATGTGCTGACCGTCGAACGGATCATCGGCAACAAGATGGGCACCGGCGGTTCGGCGGGCGCTGCCTATCTTCGCTCGACCCTCGGCAAGCGCGCCTTTCCGGAGCTGTGGTCGCTGAGGACCGAGCTTTGAAGCAGCTCTTTTCGCGCAGCCTCGCGGCGGCGCCGGGACGGCTGCACATGGCCGCGCACAGTCATCATTTGTGGCCGGACGCCAGCTTCGAGGGGCAGGTCGAATGCTGGACCGACGCCGCCCGGCTCGCCGATCGCAAATGGGATCGGGTAATGGGTGAGGTCTGGCCGGAAGCGCAGCGCCAAGTCGCCGGCGAGCTTGGAACCGGGATGGACGACGCAGTCGTCTTCGCTCCCAACACCCACGAGCTGTTGGTGCGGCTGTTCGCCGCCGCCCCGCGCCATGAAGGCCGGCCGCTCGCCGTGCTGACCAGTGACGGTGAGTTCCACAGCGCGCGCCGCCAGCTCGCCCGCTGGGAGGAAAGCGGCGAGGTCGTCGTCGAGCGCATCGCCGCCGAGCCGTTCGATGATTTCTCCGACCGCTTCCTCGCGGCGGCGAAGCGCGGCGATCACGATCTGATTTTCGTCAGCCATGTGCTGTTCGGCAGCGGCCGACGCTTCGACCATGTCGAAACCCTGTCCCGACTCGGCCGGCCGGATGGTCCGTGGGTGGCGATCGACGGCTACCACGCCTTCATGGCTATCGAAGCACCCTTTACCGAAGCCGCGGCGCGATCCGCCTTCTACATCGGCGGTGGCTACAAATATGCCATGTCCGGCGAAGGTTGCGCCTTCCTCCATGCGCCGGGCGGGTTCGGCGAGCGGCCGCCGGTCACCGGCTGGTTCGCCGAATTCGATGACCTCACCCTTCCGCCCGGAATGGTCGGCTATGCGAAGGACGCGATGCGCTTCATGGGCGCGACCTTCGACCCGTCCGGCCTTTATCGCTTCAACGCGGTTCGCCGGATACTATCGGGCAATGGTCTGACCACGGGGGCGATTTCGGCCCACGTGGAGCGGCTGCAGCAATCACTTTTGGATCGCCTGTCGGGCACCGCACTTGGTCGAATCGAACGGCTCAATGCCCCAGGCGATGCGCGCTTCCTCGCCTTCCGAAGCGCCGATGCGCAGCGCTGGTGCGCCGAACTCAAGGCGCAAGACTGCATCACCGACGTTCGCGGCGACGTGCTTCGCATTGGTCTCGGGCTTTATCACGACGACGAGGATATCGATCGCTTCGCGTCCGTCGCGGCGGCGCTGGCCTAGCGCGCCAGCCCCTGGCGAAGCAGCCGGTTCATCACCGCCGCCACTTCCTCCGGCTCGGCCCGTCCCCACACGCCGAAGCGAAGCCCGAGGAAGACATTCGCCCCCATCACCGCCCAGGCGATCGCTTCGTTGCCGATCGGCGATTGATCGGTGCGCAGCTCGCCGCGCTCGGTCGCCGCCGCCAGGCGCGCCTCGATGCGCGCGGCAGTGACTTCGTAATGGCGGCGAAAGCCTTCCGGGTCGACCGTCTCGGCCTCGTCGATCAGGCGATAGACCTGCTTGTGGCTTTCCACGAATTTGAGGAAAGCAACCAGCGCCCGGCGCTCGGCGTCTAGCCCGTCAGTCGCCTGCTCCAGCGCAGGCGCGACGCAAATCCTGATTTCCTCGGACAGTCCCCGAACCAGCGTCCGGAACACTTCCTCCTTGGAATCGAAGTAGGTGTAGAAGGTGCCGAGAGCCACCCTCGCCCGGCGAGTAATCCCGACGATCGAGCTTTCGGCAAAGCCGCGCTCGCCGAACTCCTTTAGCGCCGCGTCGAGGATCTTCTTGAGCGTACGTTCGCCGCGCGCCGTCCGCGGCACCTTGCCATTGCCGGCCGACGCCTCGCCAATCGACGCGCTGGGCGATTTCCCGCGGGGTGCTCTGCGCGATTCCGGCGCGGTTTGCGCTGCCTTGGATTTCGTCAATCTGCCCCCTTGAGTCCGCCCGCGGATCGTGCGAAGTTGAAACCCGGTTCAGGTTTCATATCGGGCTTGGGGCACGGTTGCAATGCCGGCCCGCAGCCGGGGGAAGGGGAGAGAAGAAATGATGGACGCTCGGACGAGTCGCGGCCGCGCCGCATTGCTGGCTTCGATCGCGATTGCCGCGCTGGTCGGTTCGCAGCCGGCGGCTGCGCAGGACGTGACCGCTACCCAGGACGCACTTCCTTCGGACGTGCAGACCGCCGATCGGCCGGCCGAGGCGAGCGACGTCGACATCGTCGTCACCGCCCGGCGCCGAAGCGAAGTGCTTCTCGACGTGCCGATCGCGGTCACCGCTTATTCCGGCGAGCAGCTCGCACGCCAGGGGGCCGTCGACCTGACCGACATCGGCGACACGACTCCCAACGTCACGCTGGAGACATCGCGCGGCACCAACACCACCCTGACCGCCTTCATTCGCGGGGTTGGCCAGCAGGATCCGGTCGCCGGCTTCGAACAGGGCGTCGGACTCTATCTCGACGACGTCTATCTCAACCGCCCGCAGGCGGCCGTGCTCGACATCTACGACGTCGAGCGGGTCGAGGTGCTGCGCGGGCCGCAGGGCACGCTTTACGGCCGCAACACGATTGGCGGAGCGATCAAATATGTCACCCGCCGGCTTGCTCCGGTGCCCGAGGTGCGGATGCGCGCCAATGTCGGCTCCTACCGCCAGGCCGACCTGATCGTCAGCGCCTCGACTCCGGTCTCGGAACAGTTTCGAATCGGCGGCTCGGTCGCCCGGCTCAGCCGCGGCGGCTTTGGCACCAACAAGACGATCACCGAGGACAATTACAACAAGGACATCTGGGCGACCCGCGGAACGGTCGAGCTTGAGCCCGGCGCCGCGACCTTCTTCCGCCTGTCGGGTGATTATACCTGGGACAACAGCAATCCGCGCGGCGGCCACCGGCTGATCCCCGGCCGACTGTCCGGCGCCCCGGTTCTCGCCAACGTGTTCGACAGCCGCGGCGGCCTCGAGGACCCGCGCCAGCGGGTCACCGGCGGCGGAATTGCCCTGCACGGCGACCTCGACCTCAACGACTGGCTGAAATTCCGCACGATCACCGCCTACCGGCGCGACAAGAGCACGACTCCGATCGACTTCGACGCTCTGCCGTCGATCGATCTCGACGTTCCGGCCATCTACCGGAACCGCCAGTTCAGCCAGGAACTGCAGTTGCTGCTCGACCGCGGTCCGCTCGCCGGGGTCGCCGGCATCTATTACCTGAACGCCAACGCCGCCAACGTCTTCGACGTTCGCCTCTATACGACCCTTTCGACCGTCCTTCCCGGACTGACCGCCGCCACCCAGGGCGATGTCGACACCAAGACCTGGGCGGTGTTCGGCGACTTCACCTACGACTTCACCGAGCAGCTCAGCGTCTCGCTCGGCGGCCGTTACACCAACGACAAGCGCAAGGCGCATGTGCTTCGCCAGACCTACATCTTCGGCGGTCAGCCGGCGATTGGCGGAGCAGCAGGATTCGGGACAGGAACGGTCATTGCGACGACGTCGAATTTCGACGGCAAGCGGACCGACACGGCCTTCACTCCGCGCGCCTCGGTCAGCTTCAAGCCGACCCCCGACCACAATATCTACGCCAGCTATTCGCGCGGCTTCAAGGGCGGCGGGTTCGACCCGCGCGGTCAGTCGACCCAGGCGCCGACCCAGTCGCCGCGGGACGTCTACGACTTCATGGCCTTCGATCCGGAGACCGTCGACAGCTACGAGCTTGGCTGGAAGGCGTCGCTGTTCGATCGCCGCCTGCAGCTTGCGACCGCCTTATTTCACGCCGATTACAAGGACGTCCAGGTTCCCGGATCGGCCGGCTGCGTCGTCGGCGGAGTACAGACCTTCTGCGGGATCACCACCAACGCCGGCAAGGCGCGCTTCCGCGGCATCGAGCTCGAAGCCAATCTGCGGGTTGCCGAAAATATGGCCTCGGCCGGCGACCGGCTGAACTTCGCCGGCTCGCTCGGCTATCTCGACGCCGAATATCGCGAGTTCGTCACCCTGGTGAACCGCAATCCCGACGGCACCCCTCGGACGCCGACGATCGTCGATATGGCTGACTTTCGCGAAGTTCAGAACACGCCCAAATGGACGATGAGCGGAACCGTGGATTACGACGTTCCGGTCGGCGGCGGTCGTCTCAACGCCAACTCGACGCTGTCCTATCGAAGCAGCAGCCAGCAGTTCGAGATCGCCACGCCGGGCCTCGATCAGAAAGGCTTCGCGTTGCTGGACGCCAATCTGGTATGGCGCGCGCCGGGCAACCGGTTCACCGTCGGCCTGCATGGCAAGAACCTCACTGACAGGCGTTACGTGACTGCCGGCTACAACTTCCTTCTGCAGAACCCGTACAGCGGTGAGTTCATCCAGGCGAGCGGCGCTCCGGCGACGACTCCGGCGCAGCTCGTGCCGACGCTCGGCCAGGAGGGCGTCCTGACCGCCTTCTACGGCAATCCGCGGCAGGTCTTCCTCTCCTTCGGGCTCAACTTCTGAGCACCGGGGCGGGAGCGGACGACGGAGGGCGCCGGCTCAGGTCGCGCGTCCTCCTCCTCCTGTTGATCGCCTACATCTTCAATTTCGTCGACCGGCAGATCATCGGCATCCTTGCCGTTCCGATCAAGGCCGAGCTCGGCCTGTCCGACCGACAGCTCGGCTTGATGGGCGGGGTGGCCTTCGCCTTATTCTATTCGACTCTCGCGCTGCCGATCGCCTGGCTTGCCGACCGCAAGAGCCGGGTCGTGATCATCTCCGTGTCGGTCGCCGTCTGGAGCGCCTTCACCGCCCTGTGCGGGCTCGCCCAGAATTTCTGGCAGCTGTTCCTCGCCCGCATGGGCGTCGGAATCGGCGAGGCTGGAGGAGTCGCGCCCAGCTATTCGCTGATCGCGGACTATTTCCCGCGGTCCAGCCGCGCCCGCGCGCTAGCCTTCTTCAGCCTTGGAATCCCGATCGGCTCGGCGCTCGGCATCTTCTTCGGCGGCTGGATCGCCAGCGCCGTCGACTGGCGCGCCGCCTTCATCGTCGTCGGCCTTGCCGGCATTCCGGCCGCGCTGCTTCTCTGGTGGTTCGTTCCCGAGCCCCGGCGAGGGGCGAGCGAGGTCGAGGTCGCCGAGCAGCTTGCCCAAGCGCCGATCGACGCCGCTCCGGCCCCGGTCGCTCCGCCGTTCAGCGTCGTTGCCAGGACGCTCGCCCGAAACCCGAGCTTCTGGCTGCTGTCGTTTGGAGCGGCCTCGGGCTCGATCCTCGGCTACGGGCTCATTTTCTGGCTGCCGAGCTTTTTCAACCGAAGCTTTGACCTCGAGCTTGGCCAGGTCGCCTGGTTTTACGGCTCGATCGTCCTGGTCGGGGGAATGCTGGGCACCTGGATCGGCGGAGTGCTCGGCGACCGGCTCGGAACCGCCCGCCCGGCGGCATATGCGCTCATTCCGGCCGCCTGCTTCCTCGCCGCCGGCCCGGCTTATGCGGCCGGCCTGTTCGCCCCGTCGCTGGCGACTGCCTGGATATTGTTCGTCATCCCGCAGATGCTCGGCCTCGCCTGGCTCGGGCCGATCCTCGCCGCCATCCAGCGGCTGGTCCCGCCCGAAATGCGGGCGACCGCCTCGGCGTCGTTCCTGCTCATCAACAATTTCATCGGCATCGGCTTTGGGGTCTTCATCATCGGCGAGCTCTCGCAGCGCATGGGGGCCGCCTATGGCGAGGAATCGCTGCGCTATTCGATACTCTACGGGCTTGGTTTCTATGCGCTCGCCGCTCTTTTCTACCTCCTCGCCTCGCGCCGACTGGAGCGCGACCTGGTCAGTTAATCTGCCCGCAAGCTATTGAAATCCAAGGTTCACCTTGGGGCGATAGACTCCCTGTGAGCAGCGACGGGTGGTTGGAACGACGCATGTCACCAGCCGTTCTTCCGTCCGAGAGGAGTTTATCATGCACAGATTGATGCTGGCCGCCGGAGTTGCGGCACTGGCGATTGCCGCTCCAGCGGCGGCGAAGCCGGAAAAGAAGGGCGGCGGCGGCGGCGCCCAGGCTTCCCAGGTTGAACGCGGCGGGGGCGGCGGTGCCCAGGCTCGCAGCCAGAACCGCGGCGGCGGCGAGGCGCGCGCCCAAGCCCGCAGCCAGAACCGCGGCGGCGAACGTGCCGCGGCCCGCGCCCAGGCGCGTGGCGGAGGCGAGGCGCGCGCCAGTCGCGACGTTCAGCGCACGGCTGCTCGGGCGCAGCAGCGTGGTGGGGGCGAGGCCCGCGCCCAGCGCCAGGAGATGCGCCTTGCGACCATGCAGGCGCGGGGCAATTCGGAAGCTCGCGCAAAGGGCAACAACCGCGCCGAGACCCGCGCTCGTGGCAATGCCAATAGTCGGATTGCCGAGGACCGCCGAGGCAACAACCGCGCGCAAGCTCGCAATCGCGGCAACGATAATGTTCGAGTCGTCGAGGACCGGCGCCGCGACGACCGCCAGCAGCTGCGCCTGCGTGAACGCGAGCGTGATGGTCAGCGAGCCCAGATGCGAGACCGCGATCGCGACCGCCTGGTCATCAGGGATGGCAGGCGGGGCGACTGGAACGATCGCAATCGCGACCGGGACACCGCAAGGGATGGCTGGCGAGGCGATTGGGGTGATCGCGATCGCTGGACTGGGGTGCACGGCTTGAGGGACGGGTGCCCTCCGGGCCTGGCGAACAAGAACCCGCTATGCATGCCACCGGGCCAGTACAGGAAGTTGCAGGGGTCGGTGCTTCCGGCGGCTTATGCCGACAACGTCTTGCCGCGTGAGCTCCGCTACCTCTATCCCGACAGCGATCGCTATTATTATCGCTACGGTGACGGCTACGCCTACCGGGTCAACCGCGAGACGAACCTGGTCAGCGCGCTCCTGCCGCTGATCGGCGCAAGCCTCGGCATCGGGCAGCAATTCCCTTACAGTTCGCCCGCCTACCAGGTGCCGTCATATTATCAGCCGTTCTACCCGGCCACGGACCGGTTCGAATATCGCTACGCCAACGGCTACATCTATGAAGTCGACCGGTACACCGGTGCGATCACCGACATCATACCGCAATATGATCACGGCTATGGCGTCGGTCAGATGCTGCCGGCAAGCTACAGCTACTACAACCTGCCTCAGCAGTACCGGCAGTGGTACGTCGACGATGACGATTATTACTATCGCTACGCCCCGGGCTCGATTTACCGGGTCGACCGCCAGACTAATCTGATCACGTCGATCGTGTCGCTTCTCGCCGGAGGCCTCGGCGTCGGGCAGCAGTTGCCGATGGGTTATAATGCCTACAACGTGCCGCTCGATTACCGTGACCGATACTATGACACGCCCGACTCATGGTATCGCTACGCGAACGGCAACATCTACCAGGTCGACCCGACGACCCGGCTGATCACGGCGATTGTCCAGGCAATCGTCTAATTCAGCCGAACCGATGGATCGCGAATGGCCCGGCATGCGTTTGCCGGGCCATTACGCATGTTCAACGAGGAGACTGGGATGACTAAGAGCCTCCAGTGGCTTGGCGCGACCGCGGCGCTCTTGCTGGTTGCCGGTTGCGGTGATCGGGATTCGGGCAACGCGGCGGGCAATGGCCCGGCTGCTACCGAGGCTGGGGCGCAGACGATTGCCTCGGGGCTGGACGAGAACAGCCGGTTCCTCGCCGCCGCTCGGGCCGCCGGAATGGACGCAACGCTGGCCGGTCCCGGGCCCTATACGGTGCTCGTTCCGAGCGACCAGGCGTTTGGCAATCTTCCCGACGGCAGGCTCGAAACCTTGATGCAGCCGGAATCGCGCGCCGAGCTCACTCGGCTACTGACCTATCACGTCCTCACCGGGACCGTGCTCGCCGAAGATATCGGCCGCGCCATCGACAATTCCGATGGCCGGGCATTGCTCGCCACCATCGGCGGCGAGACCCTGACCGCCACCAGGGATGGTGGCAACATCCTCCTTGCCGACGCGGCTGGCGGCCGGGCGACGATCACCCGCGCCGACGAAACTCGCTCGAACGGGGTCGTCCACCATATCGACGGCGTGCTGATGCCCGGCCAGGGAGTAGCGCCGCAGGGCGAACAGCAGCAGCAGTAACGACAGGCAGGCGCAGGCCGCTTTCCCACTGGCACCGCCCCGAACGCTCGCTATAACGAGCGCAACATCGCGTTGAACGGGGCAGGACAGCATGAAAGCGACGATTGAGCGGGCGACACTCCTCAAGAGCCTGAGCCACGTCCAGTCGGTGGTTGAGCGCCGCAACACCATCCCGATCCTGTCCAACGTGCTGATCGATGCGCAGGAGGACGGATCGATCCGGTTGATGGCCACCGACCTCGACTTGCAGGTCGACGAGAGCGTCCCCGCCAACGTCGGCCAGCCCGGAGCCACCACCGTTTCGGCGCACACCCTGTTCGACATCGTTCGCAAGCTTCCCGAGGGAAGCCAGGTCGAGATTTCCGCCGCCGAAGGCAAGATGCAGGTCAATGCCGGCCGCTCGCGCTTCAACCTGTCGACCCTGCCGCGCGACGATTTCCCGGTGATCGCCGAGGGCGACCTGCCGACCCGCTTCGAGCTTCCCGCGGCGACCCTCCGCCAGATCATCGACAAGACCCGCTTCGCCATCTCGAGCGAGGAAACCCGTTATTATCTGATGGGCATTTTCCTTCACGTCGCCGACGATCAGCTCAAGGCGGCGGCGACCGACGGCCATCGCCTGGCGCGAGTGACCGTCGCCCGGCCCGACGGCGCCGACGGAATGCCCGACGTCATCGTCCCGCGGAAGGCGGTCGCCGAGCTTCGCAAGCTGATCGACGAGCTCGAAGGCACGGTCGAAATATCGCTGTCGCCGACCAAGGTCCGCTTTGGCCTCGGCAGCGCGGTCCTGACCAGCAAGCTGATCGACGGCACCTTCCCCGACTACAACCGGGTGATCCCGACCGCCAACGACAAGCTCCTCAAGCTCGACCCGAAGAGTTTCTCAGCCGGTGTCGACCGAGTGTCGACCATCGCCAGCGAGAAGACCCGGGCAGTCAAGATGAGCGTCGATCGCGACAAGGTCACCCTGTCCGTCACTTCGCCCGAAAGCGGCACCGCGACCGAGGAAATCCCGGCCGACTATGGCGCCGACACGATTGAGATCGGCTTCAACGCGAAATATCTGCTCGACATCCTCCACGAGATCGAAGGCGACACGGTCGAAGTCCACCTCGCCGACGCCGCCGCCCCGACCCTGCTGCGCGAGAACGACAAGTCGAACGCGCTCTACGTGCTGATGCCGATGCGGGTGTGACCGTAACGACTGCCCTTGCGGTCTTGTTTGCGCTGACCTCCGTTTCACCGGGACATGCGCCCGCGACGAATGCTACCGAGGTTTCGAAAGTCGCCCCTTCGATCAAGGAAGCCGCCACTTTGGCGCTGGCCCGGCACCTCTTCACAGAAGATACGCAGGTCGCGGCCGTGGAACGGTTGTTCGATACGCAGATTGCCGACTCCTTTCGGAAGGAGAGGCAGGTGAAGGCACTTGAGGCTCGCTACCCCGGATTCACTGCCGCCCTTCTTGGCGAACTCAAGCCCGCCTTCATAAGTCACACCAGGGCCTCTGTTCCTAAGTATCAGGCCAGGGTTGCCTCTCTCGTTGCGAGCCATTTGAGCGAGGAGGACATCCAGGCACTTTCCGCCTTTTACGAGTCGCCCAGCGGCCGGAAAATACGGATGTACACGGTCGCGAACGCATCCACCGTGGTCGAAATCTCCGAGCCGGCGACAGGCCCGGAGAATTCCCCACGGTATGAACTTCGGGCGAAAGACGATTCAGCCGCCGCGACGACGGCGGTGGAGACCCTCGACATGGCCGATCGTATTGCGCTTCTGGAGTTTCAGAAGACGCCCCATTACCGGCGCTATGTGGCACTTGAGCCGGCAGTCAGGCAGCTTGATCGCGAGTTCGCGATTGAGACCGAGCCTGAGCTCAGCGAAAAAATCAGTGCTGCGTTCAGAGCAACTATTGCACGTTTCGGAGCGGGCGCGGATTCGTGAACTTCGCGCGGTAAACATAGGGACCTGGCGGCGCAGCTTGCTGCAAGACCGGGGACGACGGCTCTAGCGAAGATCGAAGTCACAACAATTGTCATTCGCTCGACCTCTCACCTAGGGAAGGGCGGTGGTCACTCGTCTGTTGCTCAACGATTTCCGGTCGTACGCTTCCGCCCTGATCGAGCCTGGGCCCGGTTTCGTTCTGCTTTCGGGCGACAATGGCGCGGGCAAGACCAATGTTCTCGAGGCGGTTTCACTGCTCACTCCCGGGCGCGGCTTGCGCGGCGCAGCGCTGTCCGAAATGGCGAGGATCGGCGGGCCGGGAGCCTGGGCGGTGGCGGCATGGCTGGGAGATGTAGAAATCGGTACCGGCACTCTGCCTTCGGCTCCCGATCGCCGGCAGGTGCGCGTCAACGGCGCAGCTGCCGCAGTCAACTCGCTTTCCGAGTGGCTGGCCATGTTGTGGCTGACTCCCACGATGGACCGGCTGTTTCTCGGGCCGGCAGGCGACCGCCGCCGTTTCCTCGACCGTCTGGTCCTGGCCCTGGACCCCGGACACGCCCACCACGCGTCCCGTTACGAGGCGGCGATGCGCGCCCGCAATAAGCTGCTTGCCGACCAGCGCTGGGACGAAGCGTGGCTAGCCTCGCTCGAGCAGGCGATGGCCGATCACGGGCTTGCACTCCACCAGGCGCGCGCCCGCGCCGTCGCGGCGCTCGACGACAGGCTCGGCCACGCGCCGGACGATGCGTTCGCCAGCGCCGCGCTTGCCCTCGAAGGCTGGACGGCTTGCGACCTCGCTGCCGAGCTCGCCGGGAACCGCTCCCGAGACTCCGCCGCCGGCCGGGCGACCGCCGGTCCCCACCGCGAGGATCTCGCCGTTACCCACCGCGGCAAGCCTGTCCGAAGCAACGCCGCATGCGGCGTCGAAGGGGCCATGCCGGCGGCCCACTGCTCGACCGGCGAGCAGAAGGCGCTCCTGCTCGGCCTGGTCCTGGCCCATGCCGAGCTAGTCGCCGAGCGCCGCTCGGCGCCGCCGGTGCTTCTGCTCGACGAGGTCGCCGCCCATCTCGATCCCAGGCGGCGGCAGGCTCTGTTCGCCCGCCTCGAAGGGCGCGGCCAAGTGTGGATGACGGCGACCGAGGCCGCTCTTTTCGACGGGATCGGCGAGGCATCCCGATACCATGTCGAGAGCGGAAATATTTCTCGGGCGTAACAAGGCTGGACTTTCAGCGCCAACCCCCTATGTTGCAATTGCAACACGAGACGCCTCGACAAGCGGCGTGATCGGCAAAGCCGCGTTGAGCGGTCGCCGGCCCGCGTCTCGACCTTCTGCTCTCCTATTCACGCGGGGCGCCTTTCGACCCCGGTTCGCGCTGTGCGGCGACGCACGGCCGCGCCGCATCAATTTTGGAAAATCAAAAAAAATGTCATTCATGTCCCTGGGGCTTTCGAAGCCCCTTCTGCAGGCTCTCGCGGCCAAGAATTACGATGTCGCGACGCCGATCCAGCGCCAGGCGATCCCGACGGTCCTGACCGGCCGCGATCTGCTCGGCATCGCCCAGACTGGCACCGGCAAGACGGCGGCTTTCATGCTTCCGTCGCTCGACCGGCTGGCCGCCGATAGGCGCGCGCTCGGCCGCGGCGAAATCCGCATGCTGGTGCTCGCCCCGACCCGCGAGCTCGCCTCGCAGATCGCCGCCAGCGCCGAGGCCTATGGCCGGTTCATGCAATTGTCGGTCGGAGTCATCTTCGGCGGCGTTGCCAACGGCAAGAGCCTTCGCACGGTCGGCCGCGGCCTCGACGTGCTGGTGGCGACTCCCGGGCGTCTGCTCGACCTCGTCGACCAGCGCGCGATCGACCTTCGCCGGATCGAGATCCTCGTCCTCGACGAGGCCGACCAGATGCTCGACCTCGGCTTCATCCACGCGCTCAGGCGGATCGTCAGCCTTGTTCCGGCGAAGCGCCAGACCTTGTTTTTCTCGGCGACCATGCCGAAGGCTATCAAGGAGTTGGCCGATCGATACCTCACCAATCCGGCGGAGGTCTCGGTGGCTCCGGCCGCGACGACCGTCGACCGGGTCAGCCAGTCGGTGACGATGGTCAACCAGTCCGAAAAGACGGCGCTTCTGACCTTGTACCTGCAGTCGAAGCCGATCGAGCGGGCGCTGGTGTTCAGCCGCACCAAGCATGGCGCCGACAAGATCGTCCGCCAGCTGTGCGCCGCCGGGATCAATGCGAGCGCCATCCACGGCAACAAGTCGCAGCCGCAGCGCGAGCGGGCGATTGCCGACTTCCGGTCGGGCGCGGTCAAGGTGTTGGTCGCGACCGACATCGCGGCGCGCGGGATCGATATTCCCGGCGTCAGCCACGTCGTCAATTTCGACCTTCCGGATGTGCCTGAGCAATATGTTCATCGCATCGGCCGGACCGCCCGTGCCGGCGCCGACGGCATCGCTTTTGCCTTCTGCAGCCCGGACGAGCGCGGCAATCTGCGCGATATCGAGCGCACCACCCGGCAGAAGCTCGAGGTCGAGCCGCTGCCGCAGGGCTTTGCCGGCTCGGTCGAGGCGCTGAAGCGCCTTCGGCCCGCGTTGCCCGAGCGAAAGCCGCGCTCGCACCGGCCGAACCAGCATCCGGCGCACCGCGGCGAGGGGCCTCGGCCGCAGCGCCGGCGGCGTTCGGGATCGCGCGCGCGGGCGCGCGCTCGCGCGTGACAATGGCGCTCCAGCCTCTATATCGTTGAGCATGGCAACCGACCCCAACAGCAACAGCTACGGCGCCGATTCGATTAAGGTGCTCAAGGGCCTCGACGCGGTCCGCAAGCGGCCCGGAATGTATATCGGCGATACCGACGATGGCTCGGGCCTCCACCATATGGTGTTCGAGGTTTCCGACAATGCCATCGACGAAGCGCTTGCCGGCCATTGCGACCGGATATTGATCACCCTCAACGCCGACGGCTCGGTCAGCGTCGAGGACAATGGCCGCGGGATTCCGACCGGCATTCATGCCGAGGAGGGAGTCTCGGCGGCCGAAGTTATCATGACCCAGCTTCACGCCGGCGGGAAGTTCGAGAACACGTCCGACGACAATGCCTACAAGGTGTCGGGCGGTCTCCACGGCGTCGGCGTGTCCGTGGTCAATGCACTTTCCGAATGGCTCGATCTCACCATCTGGCGCGATGGCGAGGAGCATTACATGCGCTTCCGCCACGGCGAGGCCGAGGCGCCCCTGAAGGTCGTCGGCAAGACCGACAAGCGCGGCACTCGGGTCACCTTCATGCCGAGCTCGGAAACCTTCAAGACGGTCGATTTCGACTTCGACCGGCTCGAGCATCGGTTCCGCGAGCTCGCCTTCCTCAACTCCGGCGTCCGGCTGGTCCTGTCCGACGCCCGCCATGACGAGCCAAAGGAAGTCGAGCTGCATTACGAGGGGGGAATCGCCGCCTTCGTCAAATGGCTCGACCGCGCCAAGACGGCGCTGATCCCGGACCCGATCGCCATCCATGGCCAGCGCGACGAGATCGGCATCGACGTCGCCCTCGAATGGAACGACAGTTATTACGAGAACGTCCTCACCTTCACCAACAACATCCCGCAGCGCGACGGCGGCACCCATCTTGCTGCCTTCCGCGCGGCGCTGACCCGGACTCTCAATACTTATGCCGACCGCTCGGGCATCCTGAAGCGCGAGAAGGTCTCGCTGTCCGGGGAAGACATGCGCGAAGGCCTGACGGCGATCGTCTCGGTCAAGCTGCCCGACCCCAAGTTCGGATCGCAGACCAAGGACAAGCTGGTCAGCTCGGAGGTCCGCCAGCCGCTTGAAAGCCTCATGGCCGACAAGCTCGCCGAATGGCTCGAGGAAAATCCCGCCCACGCCCGGACGATCATCGCCAAGATCATCGACGCGGCCGCTGCGCGAGAGGCTGCCCGAAAGGCCCGCGAGGCAAGCCGCAAGTCGGCGATGGGCGTCGCCTCGCTGCCGGGCAAGCTGCACGACTGCTCGGAGCGCGACCCGGCCAAGTCGGAGCTTTTCCTGGTCGAGGGCGACAGCGCCGGCGGTTCGGCCAAGCAGGGCCGCGACAGCAAGTACCAGGCGATCCTTCCGCTTAAGGGCAAGATCCTCAACGTCGAGCGGGCGCGCTTCGACCGGATGCTGTCGTCCAAGGAAATCGGCACGATGATCCAGGCGCTCGGCACCGGCATCGGCCGCGAGGAATTCAACCTCGAGAAACTGCGCTATCACAAGATCATCCTGATGACCGACGCCGACGTCGACGGCGCCCACATCCGGACGCTTCTGCTGACCTTCTTCTACCGGCAGATGCCCGACCTGATCGAGGCCGGGCACCTCTTCATCGCCCAGCCGCCGCTCTACAAGGTCGCCCGCGGCCGCTCGGAAGTCTATCTCAAGGACGATGCCGCGCTCGACGACTATCTCGTCAATGTCGGCCTCGAAGGGCTGGTTCTCGACGGCGGCGACGGCCAGCGATCGGGCGACGATCTTCGCGCCCTGGTCGACCATGCGCGGCGGATGCGCACGCTAATGGCCTATGCTCCGCGCAAATATGACCCGGCGCTGATCGAGGCGCTGGCCTTGCTCGGCGCGCTCAAGCCCGATCTCGACCGCTCGGGCAAGGAAAAGGCGATCGCCCGCACCGCCCAATGGCTCGATGCCGGCGATGAGGAGGCGAGCTGGACGGGCGAGCTCGCCGCCGAGGGCGGCTATCTGCTCAGGCGATTGTGGCGCGGGGTGACCGACGCCCACGTCGTCGAAAACAGCTTCCTGGTCTCGGCCGAGGCGCGCAAGCTGCACGCTTTGGCGCAGGAGCAGGCTGCGGCCTATGCCGCCTCGTCGACCCTTCATACCCTCAAGCGTGGCCAGGCGGCGGCGCAGGAGCCGACCGTCGGCCCGGGAGAAGGCGAGGACGCGGCCGAAGTCGCCGAAGCGGACACCAGGGGCCGCCCGGCAATGATCACCCGGCCCTCGGAGCTGCTAAATGCGGTGCTTGCCGCGGGCCGCAAGGGGCTGTCGATCCAACGCTACAAGGGCCTTGGCGAAATGAACGCCGAGCAATTGTGGGAAACCACGCTCGACCCGACCAACCGCTCCCTGCTCAAGGTCGAAGTCGCCCAGGCCGACGTCGCCGACGAGATTTTCACCCGCCTCATGGGCGACATCGTCGAGCCGCGCCGCGAGTTCATCCAGGAGAATGCGCTCAGCGTCGCCAATCTGGACGTCTGAGGAACTGGAAGAAGACGGGCGAAGTTGCTGCGTGGTGAAAGTGCCGCCCACCCTCACCGTTGCAAGCTACAATGTGCGCAAGGCGATCGGCACCGATCGGCGCCGCAACCCGCAGCGCGTGCTCGACGTGCTTCACGAGATCGACGCCGACATTGTCGCCCTCCAGGAAGCCGACAAAAGATTTGGCGGGCGCGGCTCGGCGGTTCCACACGAGCTGATCGACGATGGCCTCTATCGGCCGGTGATCCTCGGCGTCCGCCACAAAAGGCCGCTCGAAAAAGCGCGGGCCCGAGCCGAGAAATTGCTCAAGGTCGACACCCGCAATATCGGCTGGCACGGCAATGCCCTGCTGGTGAAGCAGCATGTCGGAGTGCTCGACACCGCCACATTGTCCTTCCCCACGTTCGAGCCGCGCGGGGCGGTGCTTGCCGAGCTTCTGATCGGCGACTTCCCGGTCCGGGTGGTCGGCATGCACCTCGACCTTTCCGGCCTTTGGCGCCGGCGGCAGATGCGCGCCATCCTCGAAGCGATCGCCGGTCGGCCGCAGGCCATGCCGACCATCCTGATGGGCGACACCAACGAATGGCGCGACGCCGCCGGCTGCCTCAAGGATCTCGGCCCCTGCTACCGGGTGGCGCCGACCGGGAACAGTTTCCATTCGCGCCATCCGGTCGCCCCGCTCGACCGGATCATCGTCGACGAGCAGCTTCGCATCGAGGCGGCCGGAGTGCATATGAGCCCGTCGGCCCGGCGCGCGTCGGACCATCTGCCGATCTGGGCGCGGGTGTCCGGCGAAACTTAGGCGGCCCCCGCGATCTTCCGCTGGCGGCGGCGCTGGATCGAAGAGCCGATCCCCATCGCCTCGCGATATTTGACCACCGTCCGCCGAGCGACATCGAAGCCCCGGTCTTTCAGCATCGCCGCGATCGAATCGTCGCTGAGCACGTCGCTCTCGCTCTCGATGATGTCGCGAATTGCTGCCTTGACCGCCTCGGCCGCCGCCCCTTCGCCGTCGCCCCCACTCGACGCGACTCCGGACCCGAAGAAATATTTGAGCTCGTAGAGGCCGCGGTCGCAAAGCAGATATTTGTTCGATGTGACCCGGCTCACTGTCGATTCGTGCATGTCGATCGCCTCGGCCACCTCGCGCAGCGTCAGCGGTTTCATCGCCGACACTCCGCGGTCGAAGAAACCCTGCTGCCGCTTGACGATCTCCGACACCACCTTGACGATCGTCCGCGCCCTCTGGTCGAGCGCCTTGACCAGCCAGCCGGCGGTGGCGAGGCATTCGCTCAGCCAAGCGCGCGACGCCTTGTCCTGCGGCCCCGCCTTGAGCTCCTGATAATAGCGCCGGTTGACCAGCAACCGCGGCAGAGTGGCGCTGTTGAGCTCGACCGAATAACCCTTTGCCGTGCGGCGGACGAATATGTCGGGGCTGACGCTTTCGGCGCTGCCGCCGGAAAATCGGCAGCCGGGCTTGGGGTCGTAGGCGCGAAGCTCGCTGATCATGTCGGCAAGATCCTCGTCGTCGACCCCGCAGATCCGCTTGAGATCCTGCATCCGCCCGCGCGACAGCAAGTCGAGATTGTCGATCAGCCGAGCCATCGCCGGGTCGTAGCGGTCGGCGGCCCTGGCCTGCAGCGCCAGGCATTCGGCGAGGCCGCGCGCGCCGACGCCCGCCGGCTCGAGGTCCTGGACCAGCGCCAGCGCCTGCTCGACGAGCCCCAGCGGCGCTCCGGTCGCCGCGGCTATGTCGCCGAGCGGGACGGTGAGATAGCCGGTCTCGTCGAGCGTCTCGGCGATCACCCTGGCGAGCTCGCCCTCTGGGCCGCTGGCGCCATGCAGCTGGGACAGCAAATGGTCGCAAAGCGAGTTCGCGCTCGCCTCCAGCCGATCGAAGTCGAACCCTTCGTCGCTTCCGCCGGCCGCGAGGTCGGCCAAGCTGTCGGTCTCGAGCGCCTGGTCGCGCCAGTCCATGTCGAGGGGCTGGTCCTCGCTGCCGCCCAGCGACCGGATCAGCTCGTCCGCGCCCGCCGGGTCCTGCTCCTCGCTTCCGCTCCCGCCCTCGTCGAAGCTATCCGCCGCTGAGTCCGGCTCGGCCGCTTCCTCGCCGCCGCCGCGCGCCTCGAGCAGGGGATTCTTGGCCAGTTCCTCGGCGATGACCGCCTCGAGCTCGAGGTTGGAAAGCTGGAGCAGCTTGATCGCCTGGGTCAGCTGCGGCGTCAGGACCAGCGACTGGCTCTGGCGGATCTCGATGCGCGGGCCGAGGGCCATGGCCGCGCGACCCGCTAGAGCGCGAAGCTCTCGCCGAGGTAGAGCCGGCGGACTTCGTGATCGGCGACCAGCGCCTCGGGCGTTCCCTGGAACAGCACCTGACCATCGTAGATGATGCAGGCGCGATCGACGATATCGAGGGTCTCGCGGACATTGTGGTCGGTGATCAGCACGCCGATGTCGCGTTGCTTGAGCTCACGCACCAGGTCGCGGATGTCGGAGATCGAAATCGGGTCGATTCCGGCGAACGGCTCGTCGAGCAGCATGATCGACGGGTCTGCGGCGAGCGCCCGGGCAATTTCGCAGCGGCGGCGCTCGCCTCCCGACAATGCCATCGCCGAGGCTTCGCGAAGCCGGGTCAGGCCGAATTCGTCGAGCAACCGCTCGAGCCGTTGGTATCGCGCTGTCCGGTCGGGCTCGGAAACCTCGAGCACGGCAAGAATGTTGGCCTCCACCGAAAGCCCGCGGAAGATCGAGGTCTCCTGCGGGAGATAGCCGAGGCCGAGGATCGCCCGCCGGTACATGGGCAGGTCGGTGATATCGTCGCCGTCGAGATAAATTCGCCCGCTGTCGGGCTTCACCAGCCCCATGACCGAATAGAAGCAGGTGGTTTTGCCGGCTCCGTTCGGGCCGAGCAGCCCGACCACTTCGCCGCGCGACACGCTCAGCGACACGTCGTGGAGCACCGCCTTGCGGTCATAGGCCTTGGCGATGGAGCGCACTTCGAGGCCGCGAACGATCACGTCCCGATGGCTGTCGGTCCGGCTCATGACGGCGGCTTCGTTCATCTTAATTGCCGCGCTGGGGGACGGTGAACCTGCCCGTCACGCGGCCGCCTGCCTGGCCGACACCGGCCGGGCCGCCGTCGATCACCGCTCGTCCGCTGTCGAGATCGATCACCAGCCGCGAGCCGTTGATCTGCGATCCGCCGCGGCTGAGCTGGACGTTGCCGACCAGCGTGATGAGCTTGCGGTCGAGATCGTAGATTCCGAAGCTTCCGCGGGCGGTCTCCGACGGGCTCCTCACGATCACTCCGCCGCTCGCGTCGAGGCGCCGAATCTGGACTCCGCCGGCGCTCGAATAGGCCACGGTCAGCCGCTGGGTCTCCAGAGTCAGCGAAGCCTGGCGAACATTGACGTTGCCGGCGAAGATCGCCCGGTCGGCGCGATCCTGGACTTCGATGCGGTCGGCGGCGACGTCGATCGGGGCATCGCTGTCGTGGCCCTTGAGGGCTGAAATCGGCTCCTGCGCCTGGGCGAGGCCGGCGACCGCGCCGAGGCCGGCCAAAGCGGCGAGGGACAAGACAAGGCGGCGCATCGGGTTCATCTGACCGCGCCCTGCACGATTTTCAAGCGAGCGCCGCGGTCGAGCACCACGGTCCGTTCACCAAGATCGGCCCGGAGACGCCCCGCCTGGAAACGACCGAGCGGCATTTCGCCCGTGACTCCGCCGTCGCCGGTCAGCGTTCGCGCCTTGAGGTTCACGGTGACGTCGCTGGTCGCCAGCCGATAGCGGTCCGGGCCGGTCACCCGCACCGGGCCAGTGATGGAAACCGTCTGCTCGTCGATATCGTAACGGCCCTGGTTGGCGGTGATGGTCGAGGGCCCCTGGACAAGGCTGAACCGGGCCAGCATTCCGCGGATATCGACGATCGGCTCGTCCGAGCTGCGCTGGATCGCCTGCCTTGCGACGATCAGGAACGGCTGTCCCTGGTTGTCCTGGCCGACGTAGCGCGCTTCCTCGACCCGCATTCGTTCCGGGGCATTGTCGACCTGGTTCTTGTCGAGGATGAAGCTGACGTCGCCTTCCTTGTCGAGCGGCGCGATCGCCAGGAACACGATCAGCACACCCACCGCGCCCGGCAGGAAGATTCGCGCAATCCGGACCAGCCGGTCGTGCGAGCTGCCTGGAACGGCCCAGCGCTGGCGAGAAGCTCGATCCCGCGTCGCCGCTTCAGACATGGTCAGCCGTCATGGGCGAAAATGTCCTGCTCGGCCCAGCCGGCTAGGTCGAGAAGCGCGCGGTCGGGCAGGAAGTCGAAGCAGGCCTGGGCGAGCTCGACCCGATTCTCGCGCTCGAGTCGCTCGTCGAGCTTATCCTTGAGCGCGTGCAGGTAGCGCACGTCGCTCGCTGCATATTCGCGCTGCGCATCGCTGATCTCCGCCGCGCCCCAGTCGCTGGTCTGCTGCTGCTTCGACAATTCGTGGCCGAGCAATTCCTTGACGAGGTCCTTGAGCCCGTGGCGGTCGGTGTAGGTCCGGACCAGTCGCGATGCGGTGCGCGTGCAATAAAGCGGCGCCGCCATGATGCCGAGATAGGCCTGCATGATGGCAACGTCGAATCGGGCGAAATGATAGAGTTTGAGCCGTTCCTCGTCGCCGAGCAGGGCCTTGAGGTTCGGCGCGGAATAGTCGCTGTGCGGACCGAAACGGACGAGATGCTCGTCCCCGCCACCGTCCGACAGCTGGACCAGGCACAGGCGATCGCGCCCCGGAACCAGCCCCATCGCCTCGGTGTCGACGGCGATCGGACCATTGCGGAAACGGACGTCTTCCGGCAAATCCTCCTCGTGAAAATGGATCGTCATCCGTGGTCCTCGTGCCCCAGCTTCAGCGCAATCACCCCCTCTAGCCGCCCAGCGCCATCGAATCACTAGAGCGGCCGTCATTTTTCCTGTAAGGCGGTGAATGGTGCGTGAGCAGACGTGCCGCGACCGGTTGCGCCTTCGAGCCCAGCGCGTTGGTTTGATATTCGAATCGTGGGCACAGGGAAGTTTGTAAGGGCATGGGTTTCGATCGAGGGCGTAAAGGCGACCGTGGCGGTCGCGGCAGGGACAAGCGCGACGGATTTTTCGCAGATGAAGGCAGCTCCGATCGCGGCGGCTTCGGCGACCGCGGCGGCTTCGGCGGCGGCCAGCCGCGGAGCTTCGGTGACCGCGGTCCCGGTGGCGGCGGCGGCTACGGCGGCGGCGGTTTCCGCGGTGG
>Ga0247719_1000527_pt1 | contig 22320 bp, 20 predicted proteins | sample 41E_DmetaG_FD_189046 | JGI IMG/M metagenome (GOLD analysis project Ga0247719, IMG submission 189046) | Soil microbial communities from hillslope of Landscape Evolution Observatory, University of Arizona, Oracle, AZ, United States - 4-1-E_D | ecosystem: Engineered > Artificial ecosystem >...
CCAATAAAGTGATGTCGCCACGCGTAAAAGCCAGCAACCGCGACCTTCCGGCAGCGCCGCGCAGGCAGTGGTTCCGTCGCCGGCTGCTCGATTGGTATCGCCGCAACGGCCGGGATCTGCCCTGGCGGCGGACGAGCGATCCGTATCACATCCTCGTGTCGGAGGTGATGCTCCAGCAGACGCAGGTGGACCGCGTGCTTCCGAAGTACGCCGAGTGGCTCGAGAAGTATCCCAGTCTTCATGCGCTCGCCGAGGCGCCGGTGTCGGAGGTCGCGGAGACCTGGCGCCCGCTCGGCTACAACGTCCGCCCGCGCCGTCTGCACGCGATCGCGCGCGAATCGGTGACGAACTACGGGGGATCGCTGCCGTCGGACGAGGCCACGCTGCTCTCGTTCAAGGGGATCGGCGAGTACACCGCCGGCGCCGTTCTCAGCTTCGCATTCGGACAGCGCAAGGCGATCCTGGACACGAACGTCGCGCGCGTGCTGTTCCGCGTCTTCGTCGGCGCCGGCGACCCCAAGTCGCACGCGATGAAGCGGCATCTGTGGGCGGTGTCGCGCGCGGTGCTGCCGATGCGGCACGTATTCGATTTCAACCAGGCGCTGATGGATCTCGGTGCCACGGTCTGCACGGCGCGCAAGCCGAAGTGCGCCGCCTGCCCGCTCCGCACCGACTGCGTCTCCCGTGCCTGACGACACTCCGCGCATCGTCGTCACGGCCGCCGTGATCAGGCGCGGCGACGCGTTTCTCGTCACGCGGCGGCAGCAGGGGGTGCATCTCGAAGGCCTGTGGGAATTTCCAGGGGGCAAGTGCGATCCCGGGGAATCGCTGGACGCCTGTCTCGCGCGCGAGATCCGCGAGGAGCTGGACGCAGGCGTCCGAGTCGGCCCGGAGCTCCTGACCTCGTCGCATGCGTACCCCGAGCGGATCGTCGAGCTGCATTTCTTCTCGTGCGAGCTGCTCGGCGAACCGCGAAGCGTTCTCGGCCAGGAGATCCGCTGGGTGCCGCGGACGGCGCTCCGCTCGCTCGCGTTTCCGCCGGCGGACGACGAGCTGATCGATCTACTGGAGCATCTTCTTCCGTAGCGTCGCGCGGTTGAGGCCGAGGAGCTCGGAGGCCTTCACCTGATTGCCGGCGGTGATCTGGAGCGCTTCTTCGACGAGCGTCCGCTCGATGAGGCTCACCAGATCGTGGAACGGCGCCGACGGCCCTTCGCCGGGTGCCGAAAGGCGCTGGCGGAGCGCGGCCGCGGCGGCCGCACGCAGCGCCGCCTCCGCCGGCGTGTCGTAGGTCGGCTGCGGCGCGCCGAGGCCGGCGCCGAGGTCATCCATCGTGATGACGTTGCTGCGTGCGAGGATGCACGCGCGCTTCACGACCGACTCCAGTTCGCGGACGTTGCCTGGCCACGAGTGCTCGCGGAAGGCGGCGGCCACGGCGGCGTCCACTCCCCTGATCTTCCGGTTCAGCTCGGCGTTGAACCGCTGGATCAGCTGCTCGACGAGCAGCGGGATGTCGTCACGCCGGTCCCTCAGCGGCGGGATGCGGATCGTGATGACCGACAGCGCCTCGTGGAGCTCGCGGCTGAACGCGCCAGCCTCCACCGCTTCGGTCAGCTCCGCGGTCGTGGACGCGAGGATCCGTGGCCCCGACCGGTCCTGCGGACGCGGCTGGCGCCGCTGCGGCTCTCCGATCAGCCGCAGCACGCGTGCCTGGCCGGCGGGAGGCAGCGCCTCGACGTTGCCGAGGAAGACCGTGCCTCCCTCTGTCGTCAGCGCCTCGGCCAGCTCCTCGTCGGAAGCCGAGCGGCACTCGACCACCAGGAACGGCTGGTCGGCGCGGGCGCTGTTGCTGTGGATCGTTTCCGCCACCAGCAGCTTGCCGACGCCGCGCTCGCCCAGCAGCAGCGCCGGCACGTCGTTGGTCGCGAGCCGTCCGATGATGCGGTAGACGAGCAGCATGCCGGCGGTCTGTCCGACCAGCCCGGCGGAAAGCGCGGCATGCGGCACGGCCGCCTCGCGCGTGATCTGCTGTGCCGCGAGCGCGCGGTCGATTACCGTGCGGAGCTCGTCGAGATCGAGCGGCTTCGCGAGGTACTCGAAGGCGCCGGAGCGGATGGCGTCGATCGACGTCTGGCTGGTGCCGTACGCCGTCATGATGACGACGAAGATGTCGGGGTAGCGGCTGCGAAGCTCCTTGAGCGTGTCGATGCCGTTGACGCCCGGCATCCGGACGTCCATGAACACCAGGTCGGGCCGCCGTTCTGCCGCGAGCGCGAGCGCGTCATGGGCGTCGCCGGCGAAGCGGGCCCGATGCCCCTCGTCCGCGAGGAAGCGGCGGAAGGCCGCCACCATCGACTGGTCGTCGTCGACAACGAGAATGTCAGCCATGTGCGATCGGAAGGGTGATCCGCGCCCTCGTGCCTCGACCCGGACGGCCACCGAGGGTCACCGTGCCGCCGTGGCTTTCGACGATCGCCCTGGTATTCACCAGGCCGAGGCCGATGCCGTCGTGCTTCGTCGAGACGAACGGGTTGAACAGCCGGTCGGCCACCGCTGGATCTATCCCCGATCCATCGTCGCACACGTCGAGGTGAGCGGAACGTCCCCCCTCGGCGCGGGCCGTGCTGACGGAGAGGGTACCGCCCGAGACCATCGCATCCGCCGCGTTCGCAATCAGGTTCAACAGCGCCAGCCTGAGGCGGTCGGGATCGAGTAACAGGAGGGGCAGCGTGCCGTCGAGCGACGCCTCCACCCTGATCTTCCGGTGGGTCATCTGGGCGTTCACCTGGTCCAGCACGGACCTCACCAGCTCGTTCAGGTCCGTCGGGCGCGGATGCACGCCGCCCGGCCGCGCGAGCTCGAGCAGGCCGCGGATGACGAGCTCGACCTGGTCGACATCACGCAGGACTTCGGCCAGCAGCGCCTGGTTGTCGGCATCACCGCGCAGGCGCGACTGGAGGAGCTGCGTCTGCATCTTGATCGACGACAGCGGGTTGCGGACGTCATGCGCGACACGGGCGGCGAGCAGCCCGGTCACCGCGAGCTTTTCGGCCCGGACGAGTGTCTCTTCAATGGGGCGGCTGACGCGGCGCGCGACGACGAACCCCACGATACCGAGGAGGGCGATGCTGACGAGCGCCGCGCTGAGCTGCGCGCGCATCGCCGCACGCCTCGCTCCTGCCAGGCGCGAGGTATCGGAGGCCACCGCGACGTACGTCCCCCCTCGCGCTTCGACCGGCCGGTACGCGACCTGGTAGGGCACGCCCCGATGCTCGATCGGAAAGAACACGGTGCCGCCGCCGGCCCGGTCCACCGCGTCGGCGGCCGCGCGGGACGCGACGACGGACGCGATCTCTTCCTGCGCGCCCAGCGTCGAGGCGACGATCCCGCTTCGCGAGAACGTGACGATGTGGGCCTGCGACACCTCCGCCGCCAGCCGCAGCAGCAGCGGGTTCAGCGCGAAATCGGAGCGGCTGACGAGCGTCGCTCCCTCGTCGATCTGCGAGCGGACATGTTCGTCGAGCGTGCGGCTGACGAACGAGAGCGACGCCAGGCCGGCGCCCGACGTGGTGAGCAGGGCGACGGCGACGAACCCGGCGGCGATCCGCTCGCGGATGCGGAAGGTGCGCATGCCACGATCAGAATCCGACGATGCGGTTCGCGTACCGCTCGCGGACGGCGATCGCCTTCGCCTCGAAGCCGCCGGTCACGTCGCGCAGCTCGCCGGAGGCGAGCACCGCGCGGTGCTTCCCGAGCGCGTCCATCAGCCGCTCGCCGAGCACCTTGCCCTCGCCCTCGTACAGGTGCGTCGCGTGCTGGAGCCCTGCCTGCGTCCGTTCGAACTCCCCGCTCATCCGCTCGAGGATCGCGGCTCGCCGCAGGTTGAACGCGGTGTACTCGCGTGCCTCCGCCACCAGCGCGCCGAGCGGCGTCGAGGGCGGCAGATCGTCGCGCAACGCCTCGTGCACGGCGTCCGCGTGGGCTGCGATCGCCGCGGCCTCGCGCGTGCGCGCGATGGCGAGATTTCTGAAGTCCGGCAGCACCGGCGTGTGGCGCAGGAAGAGCGCGTTGTGGAACGCGTAGTTGTAGTTGCGATCGGCGATGTAATAACCGTCGAGCAGCCGTTCGAGCGCTTCTCCGTACCCGGCGAGCGCCGCCCGCGCCTGAAGCGCAACCGTCTCGGGCGGGCGGACGGCGGCGTCGTCGGGAACCGCAACCGCCGTCAGCGAATACGCCGCGTCCTGCTGGGTCGGATCCATGTAGTACGCCGGGCTGCCCTGGTACGCGCCCGGACGATTCTTGTAGCCGACGTACAGCCCGAACGACATGGCGACGCCGGCAAACAGCAGGACAAGCGCGCGACGCTCGGTCCAGGTGCCACGTGTCCGGCGCGGCGGCATCCATGCCAGCGTCAGACAGGCGGCGATCATGATGCCGAGGGTCACGATCATCAGGAGCCCGAGGAAGCGGTACGCGATCCAGATCTCGGCCGCGAGCAGCGCCGCGCCCCACAGCCACGACGCCCTCGGTGAGACGCGCGGCGCCGCCAGGTACCGAACCCCGATCACGACCACCGCCACGGGCGCCGCAAAGAGCGCCCCGAGCAGCACGTGCGAGATCGCGCGCATCTGGTTGATCGTCAGGTGGTCGATCAGCTGATCCCCCTGCGTGATCACCGGGAAGAGGAGCCAGGGCAGCGCGAGCGGCATCGACACCGCCAGCCGGCGCTGCCGGTGGGCGGCGATTCCGGCAATCGTGATGAACACGAGGCCGGCGAGGCTGTAGTACTCGCCCCGGTCGATCAGGTAGTGCTTCCACAGCGACGTTTCGGCGACCGCCATCACGAGGGTCGCCACGGCGAGCGTAGCGGTGGCGGCGATCAGCCACGCCGGCGGACGAACCGCGGGCGCGGCCGCCGGTTCGACGTGATCGATGACGATGCTCATGGCCGGCGTCCGATCACGAGCCGATGCGGGTTCGGCTTCGGCAGATCGCGGATCTCGACGTCGCGGAAGCCCGCGTCGTCCATCCACCGCGCCATGTGCAGCTTGGAGTGCGTGGTCCCGTGTTCTGCGGTCAACATCATGCTGAGCGCGAAGTAGGTCGCGAATGCGGGCGTCCGCCGCTCCTCGTCGTCGAAGAAGACGTCGGACACGATGACGATCCCGCCCGGGTCGAGCGCGCCGAACGCCTTGCGAAGCAGCAGCTGGCAGTCGGCGGGCCTCTCGCGGTGCATCATCCCCGACAGCAGCACCGCGTCGTAGCCGCGGCCGAAGTCCGTTTCGAGGTAGTTTCCGGGGCGGGTGTCGATCCGGTCGGCGCAGCCGTTCGCGGCGACGATCTCACGCGTGATCTCGAGCACCGCCGGCAGATCGAGGATCGTGCTGCGCAGCCCCGGCGCGCTCTTCACGAGCGAGATGGAATAGGTGCCCGGCCCGCCGCCGACGTCGAGCAGGTGCCGGCGTCCCGTGAGGTCCACGCCGTGCGGGAGCACAGCGCCGATGCCGCGTGCACGCTCGTGCATCGCATAAATGAAAGCGCGGGTCTTCTCAGGGTCGTTCCCGAGAATCTCCTCGGGCACCATGGCGGGCCGGCCGCTGCGCACGAGTTGCGCGAGCTCCCCCCAGACGGGATAGAGGTCCTCGGCGTACTTGAGGCCGTGTCCGATGTACGCGGGGCGCTGCTTCACGAGAAACGCGTCGGCCGTCGCCGTCAGCGCGTACTCCTCGCGGTTCAGCGTCAGCAGGCCTTCGGCCACACACGCGTCCAGCAGCAATCGCGTCGGATCCGGCGCGGTGCCGCGCGCGGCTGCCACGTCGTCGGCCGTCGCCGCACCGCCGGCGAGCAGCGAGAAGAAATCGAGTTCAGACGCGGCGAACAGCACCATCGACGAGCGATAGGCGAGCGCAAGGCGCATGATGACAGAGGGGTCGGGCATGCGCGGCTGACCCGCAGCCGACGTGTCCGGCGACGCTTCCATTCGAGAGGCTCCAGTGCGAGGGTGAACGTGAATTCTCTCACGGAATGGGCCGTTTCGCAGGCCCGGCCGCGTCCGACGTACTTTTCTGCGGCCCGGTTTTCGATTAGAGTAGCCCCTCTCCGCACACCGCCACCATGCTCGACACACTCATCCCGATCCTCCGTGCGCGCTGCACCGGCGCGTCGCGGGCCTGGCTGGACGGAGAGATGGCGGCCGCAAGTCCCGGACGGCCGGCGGCCGACCTCATCCGGGCCTACACGGTGGCTCCCCGGCGGATCGGCCGCGCGTCCCTCGCGCTCAGCGCGGACGAGCGCGAACTGGTGGCGGCGCACGACCCCGAGCTCGCGCTCTCGCAATGGACGGTCGACGATGCCGCGCGCGCCGCGATCCTCCTGGCAGCCGCCTCGGCCGATCCCTCGCGCTTCCAGGAGCTGGCGCTGGCCTGCTATGAGAACGGCGACGCGCGCGAGCAGCAGAGCTGGCTGCGGTCGCTTCCGATGTTCCCGGCGCCCGAACGCTTCGTCGCGCAGGCAATCGACGCCTGCCGCACGAACATCGTTCCGCTGTTCGAGGCGATCGCCTGCGAGAATCCGTTTCCCGCGCGCTTCTTTCCCGAGCGCAATTTCAATCAGCTCGTGCTGAAGGCGCTGTTCAACACGATCGGCATGTCGCGCATCGTCGGGCTCGCGCGGCGGCTGAATCCCGAGCTGTCGCGGATGGCCGCCGACTACGTGAAGGAGCGCCAGGCGGCATCCCGCGCCGTCCCGCCGGACATCTGGGACGTCATCGCCGAGCGGGACGCGGCGCAGCTCAGGCAGGAAGCGCGTTCATGAGAATTTTCGATCCGCACGTCCACATGACGTCCCGGACGACCGACGACTACGAAGCCATGGCGGCGGCCGGCATCGCCGCCATCGTCGAACCCGCGTTCTGGCTCGGACAGCCGCGGACGACGGTCGGCAGCTTCGTCGACTACTTCAACAGCCTAGTCGGATGGGAGCGCTTCCGCGCGTCGCAGTTCGGCATCCGCCACTACTGCACCATCGGGCTCAACCCCAAGGAGGCGAACAACCCGAAGCTCGCACGCGAGGTGCTCGACCTGCTGCCGCGCTATCTCGAGAAGGACGGAGTCGTCGCCGTGGGCGAGATCGGCTACGACGACCAGACGGACGTCGAGGAGCAGTTCTTCGGAGAACAGATCGAGCTGGCGCGCGAGTTCGGGCTGCCGATCCTCGTGCACACGCCGCACCGCGACAAGAAGCGCGGCACCGAGCGGACGATTGCGCTGGTGCGGCGTCTCGGCTTTCCTCCCGAGCGGACGCTGATCGACCACAACAACGAAGAGACGCTGCCGCTCGTGCTCGAGAGCGGATGCTGGGCCGGCCACACCATCTACCCGCACACGAAGATGGACGAGCACCGCATGGCCGCGCTCGTGCAGAAGTACGGCGCCGAACGCGTCATCGTCAACAGCGCCGCCGACTGGGGGATCAGCGATCCGTTGAAGGTGCCGAAGACGATTGCCGTCATGAGGTCCGCCGGCATCGACGACGGCGCTATCGAGAAGATCGTCTGGGAGAATCCAGTTGCGTTCTTCTCGCAGACCGGACGCCTCGACCCGGCCGATCTCGACACGCGGCCGGCCATCGATCGCACGCAGACGTTCGAGACGAACCGCGTGACGCGCGGGTGAGCGGGACGACGACGTCCGTGCACCGCACGGCTGTGCTGAACGTGGTCGGCCTCACGCCGGCCATGCTCGGTCCAGACACGCCGCATCTCACGGCGCTCGCGGAAGGCGGCGCGCACGCGCCGCTCACGACGATACTTCCCGCCGTCACCTGCCCGGTGCAATCCACCTTCCTCACCGGCACGCTTCCGCGCGACCACGGGATCGTCGGCAACGGCTGGTATTTTCGGGACCTCGCGCAGGTGATGTTCTGGCGCCAGGCCAATCAGCTCGTCAAGGGGGAGAAGGTCTGGGAGACGGCGCGGCGGCGTGACCCGTCGGTGACGTGCGCGAAGATGTTCTGGTGGTTCAACATGTACAGCTCGGCCGACTGGTCGGTGACGCCGCGGCCGATCTATCGCGCCGACGGTCTGAAGCTGTTCGACATCTACGCGAATCCCCCCGCGTTCGGCAGTCGCCTGAAGGCTGAACTCGGGGAGTTTCCGTTTCTCACTTTTTGGGGGCCGGGCGCCGGCATCGACTGCAGCCGGTGGATCGCGGATGCTTCGCTCCTCGTGCATCGATGGCACGACCCGACGCTCCTGCTCGTGTACCTGCCGCATCTCGACTACAACCTTCAGCGGTTCGGCGTGTCGGACCCACGCGTCCGCGAGGATGTCCGTCTGATCGACGAGGTCTGCGGCCGGCTGATCGCCGCCTTCAGAGCTGACGGACGGCGCGTCATCGTGCTCTCCGAGTACGGCATCACCGACGTCACCGGTCCGGTGCACGTCAACCGGCTGCTGCGGGAGGCCGGGTTTCTCGCGGTGCGCGACGAAGCCGGGCACGAAACGCTCGACGCGGGCGCGAGCCGCGCGTTCGCGGTGGCGGATCACCAGGTGGCGCACGTCTACGTCTCCAGCGATGCCACGCTCGGACCCGTGCGGCGGCTTCTCGAGCAGGCGGACGGCATCGAGGCGGTGCTCGATCGTGAGGGACAGCGCGCGGCCGGCCTCGACCATCCCGACACCGGTGATCTCGTCGCCATCTCGAGGGCCGACCGCTGGTTCACGTACTACTACTGGCTCGATGACGCCCTGGCTCCGGATTTCGCGCGCACGGTCGACATCCACAGGAAGCCTGGCTACGATCCCGCGGAACTGTTCCTCGACCCGTCGCTCCGGCTGCCAAAGGTTCGCGTGGCGGCGACGCTCCTGAAGAAGAAGCTCGGTTTCCGCTACCTGATGGAGGTGATTCCGCTCGACGCCTCGATCGTTCGCGGATCGCACGGCCGGCTCACCGACCGCCCCGACGACGGCCCGGTGTTCATCACCAGCGAGCGCCGCCCGCTCGGCCAGACGGTCGATGCCGTGCAGGTGCGCGACGAGATCCTCGCCCACATGTTCGACTGAACGCGCGCGCTACGTCCCCTTCACGATCCGCTGCGCCGCCAGCGTCAGCGGAAATCCCGCGAGAGCCGCGGCGGCCAGGCGCGCCGCCCCCGCCGACGCGATGAGCGCCGCGTCCACGAGACAGATGCCGGCGATCAGCCAGGGGATCGTCCACCCGTACTCGCGGCCGTAGTACTTCGCCACCAGCGTCAGTGCCACGGTGTAGACGGTGAGCAGGGCCGCGCCGCCGGCAACCGCAGCGCCAACGGATCCGGCGGCCACCGCGGCCGCGACGCAGTACACGAGGCCGCGGCAGAGGCCCATGACCAGGGGGCTCAGCGCGTCCGTCTTGTGACGGACGTTGTAGTAGAGGATCGCCAGGCAGAGCAGCACGGTCAAAGCCGCCGTGGTCGCGAGCGCCACCGCCCCGGCCGGCACCGCCGCGCCGACGAGGCCTGCGGTGCCGAGTGTCATCAGCGTCACGGCGAACGTCGTGCCCTGCGACGCCGTCAGGTCTCCCGCCGGGAGCGGCCGGTCGGGCGACGCACGGCGGTCGTGGTCGAGATCGACGACGTCGTTGAACGCCATCCCGGCGGAGTAGAGCAGCGAGACGCTGATCGCCACCACCACGTAGACGTCGATTTCGACCGCGGCGCGCGAGAGCACCATTCCGGCGAGCACGTTCGTCCAGACAGTCGGGAGGTTCGACACGCGGGCGAGTGCGAGGTACGCGCGCAGCCGCGACCGCGCCGGCCGTGTCATCCCTCGAGCTGCTCTCTCACCCATGCGAGCTCCCGTGCGATGGCCTCGCCTACGTCGGTCGTGCGGTACTCGGGCGGCAGAACATCCCAGGTGTACGTTTCCACCTCCAGATACCGGCACGCGTCGTTGCGGCGCAACAGCGCCAGTACCTGCCGCACATATCCCTGCGTCGTCTCGAGCGGGGGCAGCGCGTCCATGAACAGCGGCACGTGGAAGTGCACCCGCCATTCGCCGGCAGCGGCGGTCGCGCGGGTGACCAGCGCGTCCGGGAGGTCGGTATGGCGAGTGAACTCGGCAGCGCCGCGGGCGACGACCTGGTGAAGGTACACGTCGTCTGCGAACCGGGCGAGCGTTGCGAGGGCGGCCGGGTTCGCCGCGGGAGATGGAATACGAATCGCGGAGCTGACCTGCACTTTCGCCACCATGATGCCGTCGCCGGCGAGCCGCGCGAACGCGTCGGCGGCGTCTTCGAACTCGACGGCCATGTGGCAGGTGTCGAGGCAGAGCCCGACGTGCCGGCGCACCAGGCCGACGTCGAGGTCCAGGCGCATGTCGCCGGCCGCCTCGGCGACGAACACCTCGTCGAAGAGGCGGCTGCGGAAGAACTCCACCGCATCGTCGATGGTTTCGAGAAAGCAGGCAGGCTCGGGCTCCAGCGCGAGCGCAATGGTGCGGCCCGTCTGCTGCCGGATGGCGTGGAGCGTGGCGGCGTGCCGCAGGATTCCGCGTGCGATCTGGTCAGCGTCGCGGCGCCGCCGCGCCGTCGGCCGGAAAGCGCCCGGCACGGTGCTGATGGTGCCGGTCACATCGGGTCCGCCATCCATCAGCGCCGCCAGGATCCGTGCGAGCCGATCGGAGTAGTGGATGCGGGCCGGATCCCGCCAGTCGGGCAGGTAGACCCGTTCCTTCACCCGTGTGCCGTGAAACGCGCCGTAGGGAAACCCGTTGATCGTGAAGACGTAGTAGTTGCCGCGTCGCAGGAAGTCACGAAACTCCTCGAGCGATTCCGCCCGCTCGAGTTCCTCGGCTGCCGCCGCCGAGAGACGGAGCCCGATGCCGAGCGGACCCTCGACCTGCAGCCGCGCGCGCACGGCCGGAAGCGTTGCGCCGAGCGCGGCACGGACCTCGGGCCACGACTCGCCGGGATGGATGTTGGAGCAGTAGGTGAGATGAAAGGCGCCGCCGGCGAGCATTCCGCTACTCGGCGGAAGAGCTCTGGAGCGATGGCGTCGCGGATGCGCACTGGTGGAGCAGGCGTACCGACTCGCGGATCGCCCCGTGGTCCATCGACGTGAGCTCGAAGGCGCGTCCCACGTCGCGAAGCATCGTGACGTGCAGATCGCCGCCGAGATGCTCCTGGAACTCGCGGAGTCCCGCGAGGATCGACAGCGTGCCGTCGGGCTCCGCGAGCGAGAGCGCATCGTCCCAGATCGGCAGGCCGAGCGCTTCGAGGATCCGGAGGACGCGATCCGCTGTGGCCGGGGCGAGGAACCCGGCGTGCACGCTGTACGTGACGTCCAGCGCGATGCCGATGCTGACGGCTTCACCGTGACAGATCCGGTGGTGCGTGAGCGTTTCGAGCTTGTGCGCCGCCCAGTGGCCGAAGTCCAGCGGGCGGGCGCTGCCGAACTCGAAGGGGTCCCCGCTGCCGCAGATGTGGGCCAGGTGGAGTTCGGCGGATCGCCGGACGACGTGCTCGAGCGACGCCGGTTCGCCGCCGGCGATCTGGCGCGCGTGGTCCTCCAGAAAATCGAGCAGCGCCGGGTCGCGGAGCAGTGCGACCTTCACGGCCTCCGACAAGCCTGCGACCCTGTCGCGTCGGCTCAGCGTGTCGAGAAAGTCCAGGTCGTTGAGGACGGCGAACGGCGGCGTGAAGGTGCCGGCAAAATTCTTCTTGCCGAACATGTTCACGCTCGTCTTCACCGCGATGCCGGAGTCGTCCTGCGCCAGCACCGTCGTCGGCATGCGGATCGTGCGGATGCCGCGGTGCGCGATGGCTGCGGCGAACGACACCACGTCCAGCACCGCCCCGCCGCCGACCGCGACGACGAACGACTGACGGTCGAGCCCGGCGAGATGTATGCGCTGCAGCAGGTCCAGCACGAGCGAGAAGTCCACCTTGGCCGTCTCGCCGCCGCGCAGCACGACCGGCGCAGCCGCGAGCTGCAGCGTCGTCCGATGATGGGTGATGTAGGTGGAGATGTCGCGGATCAGCGCCGGGTGCGCTGCGGCAACGCCATCGTCGACGAAAACGAGCAGGCGATGCCGGCGGCCGCGCTCGTGGGCCGCCACGATGTCGGCGAGCAGCGGATTGCCGGTGTTCCAGACCGCGCGGGTGAACAGAACGGGGAAGGAGAACGGTACGGCGAAGCCGTACGCGCTCTCTCGCGAGCCCGGTGATTCAGCCGGCGGTTCCGATGCCATAAGGGTGAAAAAAGCGACTCACTATGACATAAGAGCCCGCCGGCAGCAATCCAGCTCTTACCGCCGCTTCAGCGTCTCCGTGCCGCTCACGGGACCGAGGCAGGTCGTTCCGGAGTACGGGATGCGGATCGCGTCCACCGTCAGCATGGCGGTGCCGCTCAGCGCGACGGCGCACGAGGTGAGACCGGGTGCGCTGGCCGTGGCGGTGCCGCTCCACTCGATGGTGCCGGCAGCCGTGAAGGCTCCCTGGGCGGTGCCGCTGACCTTCAGATCGCCTGCGCAAGTTGCGCTGAAGTTCCCCTTCGCGCTGGTGGCGGTCTGCTCGCTGACCGACCACACGAAGTTCGTGCAGGACCCGGGCGACGGGATGATGTTGCCGGACGTCCACTCGCCCATCAGCGAGTTGTTGCCCGCTGCAGTCGGGCTGGTGGGAGAGCTCTTGCGTTCGAAGCCGATACAGCCCGACGCGGCGACAGCCGACACCGCGACCAGGGCAGCCAGGATGCGATTTCTCATGTTCTTTATCTCGGTGTGAAAACGGGCAAACTGTTGCCCGAGGCGCTCTACGGATGAGAAAGAAGTATACCAGCTTCTAAGCTGTTGAAAAGAAAGACTTTTACTGCCGAGGTCGCCTGCTGCGGCATTTCGAAACTGTAATCGCGGGGTCAGAGCTTGAATTTTGCGCGTTCTGCAAAATTCAAGCTCTGACCCCGGAGGTAGTCGCGCAACGCCTCGGACGTCGACTGAAAGGCGAGCTCCTGCCACGGCAGCGCGTCGGGAGCGAACAGGCGCGCCTCGAGGCACTCCTCGTCGGCACACAGCTCGCCGCCGACCGCCCGCGCGGCGTAGACGATGACGATCAACGAGGCGTTCGGATAGGAGTAGATGCCGACGAGATTCTCGAGCTCGACCTCCAGGCCTGCCTCTTCACGGGCTTCGCGGATCGCCGCGCGCCGGACCTCTTCGCCCCGATCGACGTAGCCGCCCGGGAACACCCAGAGGCCGTACCCCGGCTGGATCGCGCGACGCACCATCACGATCCGGTCGTCGTCGGCGCGGATGATGGTGCCGACCGCCACCTTCGGATCGAGATAGAGCACCTGGCCGCAGCGCGTGCAGACGAGCCGCTCGGGATCCCCCTTCTTCAGCAGGCGGCTCTCGAGCGGCCCCGCGCAGGCCGGACAGAACCTGTAGACCACATCCACTCGGCGACTCCGTTCCTGAAACTTATAATCCGGGGATGGCGATCCTGAAAGTCGCGCGCATGGGGCATCCCGTGCTCCGTCAGAAAGCGCGGCCGCTGACGGCTTCCGAAATGCGGGACCCGCAGCTCCAGCGGCTCATCGACGACATGTTCGAGACGATGGCGGAGTACGGCGGCGTGGGCCTGGCGGCGCCGCAGGTCCACGAGGGGCTGCGGCTGTTCGTCGCCGGCTTTGCCTCCGACGGCGACTCCGATGACGACCGCGACGACCGCGACGTGCCGCAGATGGTGCTCATCAATCCCGAAATCACCGTCGTCGGACGCGAGCAGGAGGACGACTGGGAAGGCTGCCTCAGCATCCCCGACATCCGCGGACGCGTGCCCCGGGCACGCCACATCGCGGTGCGCGCCTACGACCGCACCGGCAAGCGGATCGAAATGAAGGCATCGGGATTCACGGCGCGCGTGATCCAGCACGAGACCGACCACCTGGACGGCATCCTGTTCTTCGACCGGATGGAGTCGTTCGAGACGCTGACGTTTCTGGAGGAGTTCGGCCGCTACTGGAGCAGGTAGTCGCCGGCCGGCCGGACGCTACCCGCCAGCGCGCTTCTTTTCGAGCTGCCGTTCGGACCCGAGCCGCTCGAGTTCGATCTCGGAGTGATCCACGAACGTCATCGCGCCGGCGACCGCGCGATGCCCCGCCCTCTCGGCGATCAGCCGGTGCATCTGCTGACACACGCGGCGATACGCGGGATGTCCCTGCGGAGCGGTGCGCAGCTCGATCACATGCATCGCCTCGCGCGCGTTCATCTCCATGTAGAACCGGACGCGATACGCCATCGCGACCGCGTACTGGGCCGCGGGACCGAGCCCGGCGGACCGCAGCGCCTCGTGCAGTGACGCGCTGTCGTCCATGATGCGATCCCAGTCGTCTCCCGCCCCCGCCGCGCGGATCGCTTCCGGCTCCGTGAACCCGTGCCTGGTCGTCAGCGGCTGCCACTCGAGCGTGAGCAGCCTGTGCCGCTGGAGATCGCGGAAGGCGCCGTAGTCGGTCAGGACGTCGAACCGGTACGTGGTGCGCTCGAAGGCGCGTCCCGGCCGGTGGCGCCGGTTCGACCGGTCGCCCACGTAGGCCTGCAGCACCTGCGCGCGCTCGTCGGGTGACATGCGGCGCGCGATGTCCAGGAGCTGATCGTCGGGCAGCTCCGACACCGCGTACAACGCGGCGGCCACGACGAGGACCTCGCCGTCGGGATCGAAGTCGGAGAGGACGACCTCCTCGCGCGGTTCCGGCTGGACATCCGCCAGCAGCGTCCGGGCGATGTCGAGCGTCGCCGTCCTGGCGTTCGCGAGGTACTCGCTCCAGCGCACGCCGCGGTCGACGACATCTACCCGGGTGAGAAAGGCGGGGATCACCTTGCGCAGTTCCTCGAGCATGGCGTCGGCACAGGCGCGCGCCTCGGCGAGCGGGTGGGCGCGCATGCGCAGCAGCAGCGCCTCGAACGCCTGGCCGGTGCCGTAGATGCCGACGTTCGACTGGGTCGCCGCCGGCAGCATCCCGCGTAACGTGTCGAGCGCCTTCGCGCGGACGGCGGCGCGGTGCACCGCCTCGCTGTCGCCGGCGCTGCGCGGATGGCGTCGCGCGAAGTGTTCCTGCATGAGCGGGATCCACTTCGCGTACCGCTCGAAGGTGTCGTCCATTACCCGCACGTAGCGGTCGCGCAGCGCACCGGTGACCTCGTCGGGCACGTGGTAACGCCAGCGCCCGTGGAGCATGTCGGTATACGGGACGTAGCGCGTCGACTGCTCGAGATACGCCATCAGCCGCCCCCACTCGAGCACCTTCGTGAGGACGTTCGAGACGTACTCGCACGCGACGTGCGCCCCGCCGAGCTGCGCGACCGAGTCGTCGCCGTATTCGTTGAACACGCGCGCGTAGAGCTTTTCGGCGCGCTCAACGCCGACGGCGGCCGGCTCGAGGCCGCGATGCGGCATCTGGTCGGCGAACTCGTCGAGGAACAGCCGCCGCAGGGACTTCGCGGAGCGCGAGTACCTGGCGAAGAGGGCCCCCTTGACCGTTTCGGGCAGGTTCGTCAGCGCAAAGACGTGCTTGTCGGTGTTGGTGAAGTACGGCGCCAGGCGGCTGCGCTCTTCGTCGGTGAAGGGTTCGGCGGCGGTCGAGGCGAGCACGGGGGGATTATACGGGCCACGGTGCAACACCGCAGCTTCCTGCCGCGTCACGCTGGGCGGGGCCGACGGCTTGGCACGACGAGCACGATGGACACGAAGAGCACGAAGAGAGGCCACAGGGATCCCCAACAAGTTCTTTGGGGCCGTCGTCGTGTCTTCGTGCACGTCGTGTTCTTCGTGTTGCGCCGCAGGCGCGTCGTGACGCCGTCCAGCGTGGCGGGATCAGAAGCTGGAACGGTCGTCGCTGTTCCGCCCTGCCGCGCCGACGGCTTGGCACGACGAGCACGATGCGCACGAAGAGCACGAAGGGAGGCCACAAGAATCCCCCAAAAGTTCTTTGTGGCCGTCGTCGTGCCTTCGTGCTCGTCGTGTTCGTCGTGCTGCGCCGCAGGCGCGCCGTGACGCGTTGCAGCGTCGCACCATCAGCGGCTGCCTGTTGCCGTTCCAGCTTGCTGCCACGTCACGCTGCTCAGGGCCGACGGCCTGGCACGACGAGCACGAAGCACACGAGGTCACGACGAGGCCACCGAAGACCAGATTTCTTTTGTGGCCTTCGTCGTGCCTTCGTGCTCGTCGTGTTCTTCGTGCTGCGCCGCAGGCGCGCCGTGACGCGTTGCAGCGTCGCACCATCAGCGGCTGCCTGTTGCCGTTCCAGCTTCCTGCCGCGTCACGCTGGGCCGACGGCCTGGCAGGACGAGCACGAAGCATACGAAGACCACGACGAGAGGCCACTGAAGACCAGATTCTTTTGTGGCCGTCACCGTGTCTTCGTGTCCGTCGTGTTCTTCGTGCTGCCCCGCAGGCGCGCCGTGACGCCGTGCAGCGTCGCGCGATCAGCGGCTGCCAGCTGCCGTCCCAGCTTCCTGCCGCGTCACGCCGGGCGGTGCCCACGGCCTGGCACGACGAGCACGAAGCGCACGAAGACCACGACGAGAGCCCCCGAAGACCAAACTTCTTTGTGGCCGTCGCCGTGCCTTCGTGCTCGTCGTGTTCTTCGTGCTGCGCCGCAGGCGCGCCGTGACGTCGTGCAGTCGCGCGATCAGCGGCTGCCAGCTGCCGTCCCAGCTTCCTGCCGCGTCACGCCGGGCGGTGCCGACGGCCTGGCACGACGAGCACGAAGCACACGAAGAGCACGAAGGGAGGCCACAAGAATCCCCCAAAAAGTTCTTTGTGGTCGTCGTCGTGCCTTCGTGGTCGTCGTGTTCGTCGTGCTGCGCCGCAGGCGCGCCGTGACGCCGTGCAGCGTGCCGTTGCAGCGTGACGCCGATCAGCGTGACGCCGATCAGCGTGACGCCAATCACCGCGACGCCGTCAGAAACCTACAGCCGGCAGCCTCCTGTATCCTGTCTGCTGCCCACTGGAATGGACACGATCTTCCGCCACACGCTCGACGTTCGCTTCCGCGACTGTGACCCGATGGGGCACGTGAACAACGCCGTGTACCTCACGTACCTGGAACAGGCGCGCTTCACCCACTGGCGGGAGGTGTGGGGCATCGATTTCGAGCGGCTGCCGCCCGGCACGCCCGGTGTCATCCTCGCGCGCGCGGAGATCGATTACCGGCATCCCGCGAAATACGGCGACGTGCTCGAGATCCGGGTGGGGCTGGAGCGCATCGGCCGCACCAGCTTCACCTACGCGTACGAGATCGTCGACCAGCAGCGACGCGTCGTGGCCGAGGCGCGCACCGTGCTCGTCATCTACGATTACGCGGCCGGCCGCCCCGCGCCCATCCCCGATGAGCTCAGACGGAAGCTCCACGCGCCTCGGGTCAACCCGTAAACGGCGATCAGCCTTCAGCCTCCGGCATCCAGCCGGCAGTCCCCAGCTCTGGCTGCGTCCAGCAGCCCGGTCAGACCGCTCACGTGCCGCCGAAGCCGATCGTGACCCTGGCGCCCTCGACGATCACCGGCACCCGGCGCTGGCCGCCCGAATACTGAAGCATCCGCTCCATCTCGGCCCGGCTCTTCTTCACATCCACGTATTCGAAGGTGACCCCGCGGCTCTCGAGGTCGCGGCGCGCGGCGTCGGTGTACGGACAGTGCTCCTTGCCGAAGATCAGAACCATGCCCCCAGTATGCCGGAACCCTCCGCGCCACGTTCTGCGTCAGAACTCCTAGTAAACTGAAGCCTTTGTGAAGCAGTTCACATAACCATCTCTGGAGGGGCGATGGTTCGAGCCCTTGGAGCTCTGCTGCTGGCGGCGGCCGCGGCGGCCGTCGGCGCAGCCCCGGCGCAGCGGACGAGCGCCGACGAGGTCGCGCGCCGTGTGCAGGACCGCGATACCGGGCGGGACTCCCGATCCACGATGCGGATGAAGCTGTTCGACCGGCACGGCCGCGTCCGCGAACGTGCGCTCACGCTCATCTCGCTGCGCGGACGCGGGACCCCGGGCGCCGCGTCCACGGCACCGGAAGGGGATCGCCTTCTGATCCGCTTCACCTATCCAAACGACATCCGCGGCACCGCCTTCCTCGTCCTCGAGCACCCGAAGGCCGACGACGAGCGCTTTCTCTATCTGCCGGCGGTCGGGCGCGTGCGGCGCATCGCAGGGTCAGAGACGCAGGAGAGCTTCGTCGGCAGCGATTTTACGTACGAGGACATCGGCGGCCGGGAGTTCGACGAGTACACCTACGCCATGCTCGACGAGAACGCCACGTGGACGCCGTCGTCCGGGGGCGCGCCGCGTCCGGCGTGGCGGCTCGAGTCGAAGCGCCGCGACCCCTCCGCCCGGTTTCCCCGCGTCGTGTCGCTCATCCTCAAGGACAGCCACGTCGTCGTGGGCGCAGACATCTACAACCGGCGCGACGAAAAGCAGAAGGTCTACACGGTGCGGCGCCTCGAGCAGGTGCAGGGGATCTGGACGGCAATGGAGTCGGAGATGACGAACGCCCTCGAGCGATCGCGCACGGAGCTGACGGTCGAACGGGCGGAATACAACGTCGGCCTGAAGGAGTCGGACTTCACGCGGCGTGAGCTGGAGCGCGGCATCCGGTGACCACGGGCCGCCTGTCGCGCTTCCTCGCCGGCATCATCTGGCGCTGGCGGCTGCCGATGTCGGCCGTGCTCGTGCTCGGCGCGGTCGCCCTGGCGCCGCGCGCCGACATCACCCACATCGACAACGACATCACGTCCTGGTTCTCGACCGACGACCCGGTGTATCGAGAGTACGAGCGGTTCCGGCAGGAGTTCGGCGGTACGCGTTCGCTGATCATCGCGCTGAAGGCCGACTCGCCCGACCGCCTCTTCTCGCGCGAGACGCTCCAGTTCATCGAGGAGGTCACCGGCGACATCGAGCGGGTCGACACCGTGCAGCGCGTCGACAGCCTCGCGACCGCGACCATCGTCGAGGCGGTCGCGGGGGACGAGGACGGCGGGCTCGATGTTCGGCCGCTCGTGGAGAACGCCGCGACGCAGGATCCGGCCGACGTGAAGCGGCGCGCGCTCGCCGACGACCTCCTGCGCGGCGACCTCGTGTCGGAGTCCGGCACGGTGACGGCGATCGTCGTCGGCTTCGACGAGGACCGCATCGACCAGGTGCGCGCCGGCGTGATCGAGCGGATCCACGACATCGTGGATCCGAAGCTGCCCGAGGGGGTGCAGGCGTACTACAACGGCAGCCTGGAAATCAGCGAGACCTACAACCGGATCACGCTCGACAACCAGCGCAGGTTCACGCCGCCCATCCTGCTCTTCACCGTCCTGGCGATCTACGCCGCCTTCCGCTCGTGGCGCAAGACGGCGATCGCGCTCTTCGCCATCCTGGTGAGCGTGCTCTGGACGCTCGGCCTCTACTCGCTGCTGGGATTCCAGTACAACGTCCTCTCGAGCATGCTGATCCCGCTCGTCGTCGTGCTGGCGATCGCCGATGACGTCCACATCATGCAGCGGTGGGACGAAGCGCGGCGCCGCGGCGGCAACGAGAGCGCCTTCAAGGAGACCGTCTCACACCTGATGACGCCGCTCTTCGGCGCCAGCGCGACGACGGCGCTCGGCATGCTGTCGCTGACGACGAGCAACGTCGTGTCGGTGCAGTCGTTCGGCATTGGCTCCGCGATCGGCATCATGATGGATTTCGTCATCTCGGTCGTGCTCGTGCCGACGCTGCTCACGATGGTGAAGCCGGCCGACGGCGAGGTATCGACTCCGAACGAACGGTACCTGATCGAGCCGCTGCGCCGCGTCGCGTGGCTGTCGACGCGGTACCCCGCGCGCGTGCTCGCCACGGCGCTGCTCGTCTGTGGTCTGGCGGTCCTCGGCATCGGCCGCCTGCAGGTCGACACGAACCACATCAACTTCTTCTCCAAGACGCACCCGCTCGGCGAATCCGCACGGGTCATCGACCAGGAGCTGTCGGGCGTCTACAGCTTCCAGTTGATGCTCGAGGGGCCCCCGGATTCGCTGAATACGCCGGATGCGCTCCAGCGCATGGACCGGCTGCAGGAACGGCTGCGCGCCCTGCCGCACGTGCGCAAGGTGACCTCGATCGCCGACTACGTGAAGCGGATCAACAAGGTGCTCAACGACGGGCGCGAGGATGCGGGCGTGATCCCGAACGACCAGGCGACGATCGCGCAGGAGCTCTTCGTGTTCACCCTCGGCGGAGAGGGACGCCACGAACTCGAGCGCGTCGTCGCCAGCGACTATTCGCGGGCGCAGATCAACGTGAAGCTGCAGTCGATGAGCTCCGACCTCGTCCTGCGGTATGTGGAGGATACCGACCGGCTGGCGAAGGAAATGTTCGAAGGCACCGGGATTTCGGTGCTGACGACCGGCTCCGGCCGGCTGTTCAGCGTGCTCGACCACTACCTCGTCGACTCGCAGTTGAGCAGCTTCGGCACGGCGTTCGTCACGGTGTTCGCCGTCATCTTCATCGTGTTCCGCTCGTGGCGGTTCGGCTCGCTCACGATCCTGCCCAACGTGCTGCCGGTCCTCGCCGTGCTCGGCGTGATGGGGTATCTCGACATCTCGCTGAACGTGGCGACGGTCATGGTGGCGAGCGTCGCGCTCGGTGTGGTGGACGACGACACCATCCACTTCATCAACCGGTACCGCCGTGAAGTGGCCGACGGCGCCACGACCGACGAGGCGATCGAGCGCGCGACGATCCACGAGGGGCGCGCGTCGCTGACGACGGCGATCATCAACAGCTGCGGGTTCGCCGTGCTGTTCCTCTCGGAGTACAAGCCGACTGCCTGGTTCGGCGGGCTGCTGGCGCTGACGATGGCGGTGGCGTTCCTGGCCGAGGTGTTCATTCTGCCGCCCGTCATCAAGCTGCTGCCGCGGATCTACGGGGCCGAGGCGATCCGGCGGCGTCTCGCGGTCGCGGCAGCGGCCGTCCTCGTCGCCGTCGTCCTCGTGCCCTCCGATGCGTACGCGCAAGCGGCGGCGCGGCCGACGGGACACGTGTCCGTTCTCGCCGACTGGTTCCCCAACCGCGGTGACACGACCGAGCTCCGCGCGCGGCTGTTCGTCGAGGAGAAGATCGCTCCGTCGGAGCGCGTTCGCGTCACGCTTTCGGGGTTCGCGGAGGGCCTCCTCGCTCGCCGTCCCCCGGTTCCTGGCGCGCCGCTCGACGGAACGAGCGACGCGATCCTGCGCGTGCACGAGGCGACGGGCGAGCTGCGGCTGGGCGCGCTCGACCTGTACGCCGGCTACGGGCGTGTCGTGTGGGGGCGGCTCGACGAGCTCCAGCCCACCGACGTGGTCAATCCGCTCGACGTGTCGCGGTTCTTCTTCGAGGGGCGCGGCGCCGCACGGCTGCCCGTCGCGCTCGCGCGCGTGCGGTGGCATTTCAGCGACGCGGCGTCGCTCGAGGCGGTATACGTGCCCGTCTTCCGCCGCGGCAGGTTCGACGAGCTCGACGAACCCACGTCCCCCTTCAACCTCGCGCTGCCGCCGCCGGATCTCGTCGTGTGCCTGGCGATCGGTTGCCCCACGCTGGCGCCAGGCGTCACCGTCGGCGAGCCGCGGACCCGCTGGGGCAACGGCCAGGGGGGCGCGCGCTTCACCGCCACCTCGGGGCGCGTCGACTGGAGCGTCGCGGGCTACTCGGGGTTCGAGCCGTTTCCGCTCTACGAGATCCGGACGGCCGCGCCTGCGACACCCGGCGGTCCGCCGGCCGCCGCGGTCCACGCACGACACCCGCGATTCACGATGGTCGGGGGGGACTTCGAGACCGTGCGCGGCGACTGGGGCATCCGCGGCGAAGCGGCGGTGTTCGTCCGCGACAACCTGCAGACGGAACGTCCGGCCGTCGTCTCGGGGCGCTCTGTGGATGTGGGGGTCGGCGTCGATCGGAAGGCCGGCAACTACCGCGTGAGCGGCACGCTGCTGGTCCACGCCGAGGACCCCGACGCCATCCCGGTGCTGCCTCTCGTCCCGGCACCCGAGAGCCGCCGCGACGTTTCGCTGATGGTTGCGGCCGACCGCTGGTTCGCCCACGAGCGCTACCGGGTGCGCGCGTTCAGCGTCTACAACGCGTCGGAGGGCTCGTCGTTCGTGCGCGCGATCGCGACGGCGAAGCTGACCGACGACGTGGCGCTCGAGGGATCGGTGGGGTGGTTCGCCGGTGACGGCCGCGACACGATCGGGCGGTTCACCGACAGCGATTTCGCGTACGCGCGCCTCAGGTGGTACTGGTAATTGGGGTGCTGCGGGGTGCTGCAAGGTGCGGCAGGGTGCGGCGGGGTGCTGG
>Ga0247719_1000528_pt1 | contig 22275 bp, 21 predicted proteins | sample 41E_DmetaG_FD_189046 | JGI IMG/M metagenome (GOLD analysis project Ga0247719, IMG submission 189046) | Soil microbial communities from hillslope of Landscape Evolution Observatory, University of Arizona, Oracle, AZ, United States - 4-1-E_D | ecosystem: Engineered > Artificial ecosystem >...
TTCTCGCTCGTCGGCCCGCCCGGCGGCCTGGGCCCGCCCGTACTGGTGGAGCTCACCGAGCATCACCAGGTTCTCCCGTCCGGTGAGGAGGGGGTCGACGGTGGCGTCCTGGGCGGCCAGGCCGATCCGCCGGCGGACCTCGGTGCCCTGGGTGCGCACGTCGTAGCCGGCGACCGTGGCCTGCCCTTCGTCGGCCTCGGTGAGCGTGGTGAGGATGCGGACGGCCGTGGTCTTGCCCGCCCCGTTGGGGCCGAGCACGGCGGTGACCGTGCCGGTGGGGACCTCGAGGTCGATGCCGGTCAGGGCGGTGGTCGTCCCGTAGCGCTTCACCAGGCCGCGTGCTTCGACGGCGTAGTTCGTTGACACGATCCCTCCAGTTGCTCCCGCGTTCACGGTTGCACATACGTCGGACGTACCAGCGGTGTTTTTCTCATCGGTCACCGTATGACCTCAACCTAAGTTGAGGTCAAGTCGCCGTGCGCAGGTACTGGACCCGGACCCGGCCGGGCTGCAGGTGGGCCAGCCGGCGGGCCAGCGGCTCCTCGTAGGTCGTGACGAAGATCTGCTCGAGCCCGGCCGCCGCGCTCAGGTGGGCGAGCGTGCTGCCCACGAGCCGGCGGGACACGGGGTCGAGGTGCTCCAGCGGCTCGTCGATCCAGCAGAACGGCACGGTCGTCGTGGCCAGCAACGTGGTCAGGCGCATCATCAGCTTGGCCACCGTCTGTTCGCCGGCGCTGAAAGCGGCGAACTCGAGGGGAGAGCCGTCGATGTCACGGGACAGGTGGCCGTCGGGGGTGAGGTGGAGGTTGGGGCGGTCGGGGAACACCGCCTCCCACCGGCGGTTGACCTCGGCGGCCAGGGGTTCCAGCTGGCGCCCGAGCACGGTGGTCACGGTCTGGTGCAGCGCGGCCTTGCCCGCTTCGAGCAGGGCCTCCGCCCGGTAGCGCTCGGTCAGCGCGTCAGCGGCTTCGAGGTCGGCTCGGATGGCCTCGACCCTGGCCCGCGCCGCCTGGGCCTTCATCTCCGCCTCCCGCTGAGCGGCCACCGCGGCCTCCAGGGCGGACTGGGCCACGGCCTCGGCCTCGAGGCGCTGATCGAGGTCGCCGGCGTCGGCGGCTTCGGGCGGCGGGCCGAGGGCGGCCGCCTGGCGGGCCAGCCCGCGCACGGCGTCGAGGGCGGCGGCCGCCGAGGTGTCGTCGAGGCGGGCCAGGTCGGCGCGGGCCGCCTCCACCGTCGCCCGGTGGAGCTCCTCGGCCCGGCCGCGGCTGTCGTCGTCGAGCGCCCGGAGGCAGACGGGGCAGGCGGCCTCGGCCTCGTGCAGGGTCGAGAGCGACGCCTCGGCGGCGGTGAGGCGCGAGCGCAGGTCGGCCTGCTCCTGACGGATGGAGTCGACCAGCGTGCCCAGCCGGTCCTCGAGAGCGGCGAGCGCGTCGGCGAGGGACGTCTCCGGCGCGAGGGGGCCGACGAGAGGGACGGCGAGGGCGACCAGGCCCTCGTGGCGCTCCCGCCAAGAGGCCGCCGCGGCGCGCAGGGTGGCCGAGGCCCGGGCCTGGTCGAGGAAGGCCCGGGCCTCGACGTGGGTGGCGCGGGCCGCGTCGACGGCCTGGCGCGCGGTCACGACGCCGGCGGTGAGGATCTCCAGCTCCTCGGCCGCCTCGCGCAGCTGGTCCTCGGTCGCCGTCAGCTCGGCGCGCGACGCCTTCAGGCCTTTCGACAGCTGGGAGAGCACCGGCTCTATCTCGGCGATGGCCCGTTGGAGGTCGTCGAGGGAGTAGGCCCGGCAGAGGTGGGCGCGCAGGTTCGGGTCCTCGGTGTCGCGGCGGAGATCCTCGGTGAGGAAGGCGGTGCGGGAGACGAACCGGGCGCTGGCGGTCCACCCCGCCTCCAACAGCCGTACCGCCTCGGCCTCGTCGATGTCGCGGCCGTCGAGCGTGGCAACGGTGTCGGCGGTGACCTTGGTCCGGGCCGCCTTCAGAGACCGGGTGACGGCCAGGTCGCCCTCGGCCAGGGCGAGGGTCACCGAGACGCGGGCCGAGGTGTGGCCTCGGCGGACCATCGACGGCCGCTGCTCCACGTGGCCGCCGGCCAGGGCCCAGCGCACGGCCTCCAGCAGTGAGCTCTTGCCCACGCCGTTGGCGGCGACGAGGAAGGTGGTGCCCGGCTCGATGTCGAGGTCGAGGCTGCGGTAGGCCCGCCAGTTCTCGAGCGTGATGTGGGTGATCACTCGCCCGCCCGCTCAGAGGGCCGATCGGGCCCCGGCCCGGCCAGCTCCTGCAACGCGTCGACGACCGACTCTCCGGTGAACGCCCTTTGGAGCGCGGTGGCGATGGCGTCATCGGCGCCGGCGAGGGACTCATACCCCCGGCGCTTCGGGAGGATCTTGAACCGGGCGCCCTGGCGGGCCGCGTCGGCAGCTGCGCTGGCCGCGGCCTGGCGGAGGACATCGCCGACGTCGACGCCCGCGACCGGGGTACGGGTCGGCGGGCTCATGGCCCGTGCTCCCGAGTGCTGGTCGAGGAACTTGGCGATGGCGTCGAAGGCGGCGAGGCCGGAGATGAGGGGTCGGGGCGGGGTGTGGTCGCCGCAGGGCAGGTCGATGCCGGCGTGCAGGGCGGAGGCGTCGAAGACGTCGGCCTCGTGGCTCAGCGCCGTGGTGGTCACGACCAGGGCGGTGGCGTTGAGCCGGGTGAGCACCGAGCGGGCGGCGTCGAAGTCACCCTCGTCCGCCAGCCCATGGGGTGCGTCGAGGACGACGAGCACGACGCCCACCTCGTCGACGGTGGCCAGCGGCACCCACCCGCGGGCGTCGGCCAGGACCAGGTCCTCCCAGGCGTCCATGGCCCGGACGGCGCAGGCCGGCCCCCGCATGGCGCGGAGGTCGGCGATGAGAGCGGAGCGGACGTGCTCCGGTCGGGGCGGGGGAGCGCCGACGGCGGTCGTTGCCGCCTGCGGCTCGTCGAGGGCGGCCAGGGCGTCGGCCAGGTGCTGGCGCAGCTCCAACCGGGGGTCGTCGGCGCCGGTGACCGGCGGCCCGGGGGTGGGCTCGCCGCTCAGATCGACGGCCACCCGGGCGGTCAGGGCGGCTCGTGGCAGCTCGGTGGTCAGCGCGACGTGGACGGCGAGCGACCGGCCGAAGCCCAGCGTTTCGTCGTCGGCCGCCCCGATGTCGAAGGTGACCGGCGCCACGGTGGCCCGGTCGCCGGCCACGCCGAGCACCTGGACCAGCAGCCGGTCGTCGGCGCCGGCGAGCCAGACGTCACCGGCCGTGGGTTCGCCTCCTTCTTGGACGGCCGGGAGCTCGAAATGGGGCGACGGCAGGGGTGCGCCACCGCCCGCCGGCGGCGCCCCCAGCAGGCGCCGGCGCTTGAGGCGGCACAGCAGGCAGCCGGCCAGGTGCGCCTCCAACTGCGTCGCCTCCGCCTGGTCGAGCACCCCGTCGACGAGGTCGGCGAGGTCGACGTCGAGAGGGTGGCCGTTCATCGCAGCGCCAGTACGTCGGACCGGGCGCCGGTGTACACGCCGGCCACCCAGTCCCGGGCCAGCTCCATGACGAGGAGGGCGACGGCCTCGCCGTCGTCGTCGTCGAGCAACTCCCCCTGGATCACGGCGATGGCCCGTTGGCGTACCAGGTGGGCCTTCGAGGCGCTGATGCCGAGCATCGGGGCCAGCTGCCGGACGGTGTACTCGGGATAGGCGACGGTCAGCCGCTCGCCGTCGTTGAGCTCGGCCACCACCTCGGTGGCGCGCAGCAGGCGCAGCGCCTCGCTGCTGGTGCGGTCGGCGCCCTGCCCGACCGCGGGGTCGAGGGCGTTGAGCTCCAGGGCGATCGGCGCCTGGCCGATGCCGAGGCGGTGGCCGATGGCCCGGGCCAGGCTGCGGGGCGTCAGCGACCCGCCGGCGGCGTCGAGCAGGGCGTCGCACAGCGTGACGATCGTGGCCCTGTCGGCCACGGGCGCCGACCGGCGGGCACCGTGGCCCCACGCCGGCGGCACGACCTCGTGGCCGAGGATGGCCCGGCTGAGGACGTCGGGGTCGTCGTTGCCGGCGGCCGTCGGGCCGCCCTCCCGGGCCCACCGGCCCTCTACTCGCCTGAACGCGGGCTCGCGCACCAGGACCTCGTTGATCCGCAGCACCAGCTTGCCGATGGGCGTGCGCCGTCCGAGGTCGGCCAGAAAGTTGCGGACCGTACCCTGGAGCCGGGCCCGCAGGGCCTCGTCGGTCGCGCAGTGGACGGCGAGGTCGGTGAGGCGGCGGGGCGTCTGGCCGTCGGCCATGAACTCCGCCGCCGTCGACTGGACGGCATCGGCGTCCCACACGTGCTGGCCCTCGGGAGGGGGGAAGTTGCGGGAGATGCCGACGGCGCGGATCGTCCGCCGCAGCAGGGCGACGAACTCGCCGCCGGCGGCACCGGACTGCAGCTCGGCGATCGCCGTCATGGTGCGGGCGCCACGTTGGCCGGCGTCCAGAGGATCCCCTGCACCGGCAGGCGCCGTACGGGGCCGCCCCGGAGGCCCACGCCGATGGTCCCCGTCGTCGTGGCCGGCACGTCGAGGACCACGACGTCGCGCTGGCTGGCGGCGTCGGCGAAGGGCAGGATGGTGGAGTCCACCCAGTACGCCTCGTCCACCCGGGGCAGGAACGGACGGCCGGGCTCCATCATCGCCCCCTCTCTACGTGGGATACGGCGTTGCTGTCCACAGAACGTGACGGCGTGGAAACCGTCCGTTCACGTCTGACGCATAGCTTTCAGCCCATGGAGACCTTCCTCGTCCGCGTCTGGGTGCCCGATCGCCCCGGGGCGCTCGGGCAGGTGGCCAGCCGCATCGGTGCCGTCCGCGGTGACGTGGTGGGCATCGACATCCTCGAGCGGGGGGCGGGACGGGCCATCGACGAGCTGGTCGTCGAGCTGCCCGACGCCAGCCTCGTCTCCCTGCTGCTCGCCGAGATCGACCAGGTGGACGGGGTCGACGTGGAGGACGTCCGGCCCGCGCCCGCCGAGCTCGCCGACCCCCGGCTCGACGCGCTGGAGACTGCGGCCCTCTTGGTGGGGGCGGCGTCATGCGCCGACCTCCTGGCCTCGCTCGTGTCCCATGCCCAGCGCGACTTCGGGGCGGAATGGGCCGTGGTCGTCGACCTGGACCAGCGGGCCCTCCTGGCGACGCACGGCGCACCGCCACCGCCGGCGTGGTTGGTGGCCTTCGTGACCGCCAGCCAGTCCTCCGCGGCGGTGAGCTCGGGGGAGTGCGGGCCCGACGACGTGGCGTGGGCCGCGCTGGGCGACACCCGCCTGGCCCTGCTCCTCGGCCGCCAGGGCCGGCCCTTCCGGTCGCGGGAGCGCCACCAGCTGGCCGCCCTGTGCAAGATCGCCCAGTACGTGATGGACACCCTGGCTGTGGACCGGGCGCTCACGGGTTAGAGACCCAGCGCCGGCTGCGCTCCACGGCGCGGCGCCACGTGGCGTGGCGGTCGTCGACCACGGACTGGGGCGCCCTCGGGGCGAACACCGCCTCCTCCCGCCAGAGAGCCGCCACCTCCGAGGTCGACGACCACACGCCCTCGGCCAGGCCGGCGAGCAAGGCGGCGCCCAGGGCGGTCGTCTCCCGCACCACGGGCCGGGAGACCGGCGCGCGGAGCTGGTCGGCCTGGGTCTGCAGGAGGAGGTCGAGCACCGAGGCGCCGCCGTCGACTCTGAGCTCGGTGAGGGGGTGGCCGACGGCCGCGGTCATGGCGTCGACCACGTCGCGGGTCTGGTAGGCCATGGCGTCGACCGCGGCGCGGGCCAGCTGCGCCCGCCCGCTGCCCCGGGTCAGGCCGACGATCGTTCCCCGGGCACCGGGGTCCCACCACGGGCTGCCCAGGCCGGCGAAGGCGGGGACGAAGGCCACCCCCCCGGCGTCGCGCACCGACTCGGCCAGCGGGCCGATGTCAGCGGCGGAGTCGATGATCGCCAGCCCGTCACGCAGCCACGAGATGGCCGCCCCGGTGGCGAAGATCGACCCCTCGAGGGCGTACACCGGCGCCTCCCCGGGGAGTGCCCACGCCACCGTGGTCAGGAGGCCCTCGACCGGCTCGGGGCAGCGGCTGCCGACGTTCATGAGCACGAACGAGCCGGTGCCGTAGGTGTTCTTGGCCATCCCCGTCTCGATGCAGGCCTGGCCGAACAGGGCGGCCTGCTGGTCGCCGGCCACGCCGCTGACCGGGATGCCGCTGAGTCCCTGAAGGGCGGCGGTGTTGCCGAACCGCCCGCTGGTGCGGCGCACCTCCGGCAGGGCGGCGACGGGCACGCCGAACAGGTCGCACAGCTCCGTCGACCAGGCGCCGTGGCGGATGTCGTAGAGCAGGGTGCGGCTGGCGTTGGACGGGTCGGTGGCGAAGACGTCGCCGGCGGTGAGCTTCCAGAGGATCCAGGCGTCGACCGTGCCGAGGGCCAGGCGGGGGCCGGCGGGTACGCCGCCCTCCGACAGCAGCCAGGCCATCTTCGTCGCCGAGAAGTAGGGATCGAGGACGAGCCCCGTGGCCGCGCGCACCAGCGGCAGGTGCCCGTCGTCCTCCATCCGCCGGCAGCGGGCCGCGGTGCGCCGGTCCTGCCACACGATGGCGTTGTGGAACGGCTCGCCGGTGCGCCGGTCCCACGCCACCACCGTCTCCCGCTGGTTGGTGATGCCGACGGCGGCGACCGGCTCGTCGAGGGTGGCGCGTAGCTCGGCGAGGGTCGTCTCGACTGCGTCCCAGATGTCGTCGGGGTCGTGTTCCACCCAGCCCGGCCGGGGGAAGTGCTGGGGCAGCTCCCGGTAGGACCAGCCGGCGGGTCGGCCGGCGGCGTCGACGGCCAGCGCCCGCACCCCGGTGGTGCCGGCGTCGATGGCGATGGTGACAGCCACGGCCGGTAGCGTGGCACGCATGCGCGTCGGACTGCTGACCGGGGGAGGGGACTGCCCGGGGCTCAACGCCGTCATCCGGGCCGTCGTCCGCAAGGGCGAGCGCCACTACGGCGACGAGCTGGTGGGCTACCTCGACGGCTGGAAGGGGGTGCTCGAGCGGAAGACGAAGGTCCTCGACGTCGAGCGCTGCCGCGGGATCCTCCCGAGGGGCGGCACCATCATCGGCACGTCTCGCACCAACCCCTACAAGGTGGAGGGCGGCCCCCAGCTGGTGCTGGACAACCTGCGGGCCGACGCGATCGATGCCTTCATCGCCATCGGCGGCGACGACACCCTGGGGGTGGCCAACAAGCTGGCCGCCGAGGGCCTGGTCATCGTCGGCGTGCCCAAGACCATCGACAACGACCTGTCGGCCACCGAGGTCACCTTCGGGTTCGACACCGCCGTGCAGATCGCGTCCGACGCCATCGACCGGCTGCACACGACTGCGGAGTCACACGACCGCGTCATGGTGGTGGAGGTCATGGGCCGCCACGCCGGCTGGATCGCCACCGAGGCCGGGATCGCCGGCGGCGCGGCGGAGATCCTGATCCCCGAGGAGCCGTTCGACATCGAGGCCATCTGCACCCGCCTTCGTGGCCGCCACGACCGTGGCCGGTACGCGTCCCTCGTGGTGGTGGCCGAGGGAGCCACCCCGGTGGAGGGCACCATGGAGGTGCAGTCCGCCGAGCGTGACGCCTTCGGCCACGTGCGCCTGGGCGGCATCGCCAACCGGGTGGCGCAGGGCATCGAGGAGCGGACCGGCTTCGAGACCCGTGTGACCATCCTCGGCCACATCCAGCGGGGTGGCACGCCCACCGCCTCCGACCGCATCCTGGCCACCCGCTTCGGTGTGGCCGCCATCAACGCCGTCCACGAGGGGGCGTCGGGCGAGATGGTGGCGCTGCAGGCGGGGAAGATCGTGCGCGTCCCCCTTTCGGAGGCGGTGGGCGTCTCCAAGACCGTCGACCCCGAGCTCTACCACGGCGTGGCCGAAGTGTTCTTTGGTTGAGGCCACGAGGGAGCCCCATGAGTAGCGCAGCGGAGAGGTGGGCGGCGGAGCTGGCGGCGTGGGCCATCCCCGACCACATCATGGCCCAGGCGCCGGAATCGCCTTGGGAGTTCTCGCCGGCGCTGTTCCGCCCATCGGTCGAGCCGTCGCCGGACACCCCGTCACGCGTGCGGGCTCGGGAGGCGCTGCCCGAAGGCGGGTCGGTGCTCGACGTGGGCTGCGGGGGCGGGGCCGCCGGCCTGGCCCTGGTGCCGCCCGCCGGCCGGGTGACCGGGTTCGACCAGAGCCGCGAGCTGCTCGACCTGTTCGTCGCCCGGGCCGCCGAGCTCGGCGTGGTGCACGAGGCGGTCCAGGGCAGTTGGCCGCACGACGCCGCCGGCGTCGGGCCGGCGGACGTGGTGGTCACCCACCATGTCGCCTACAACGTCGCCGCCCTGGGTGCTTTCGCCGCCGAGCTGACCTCGCACGCACGCAATCGGGTCGTCATGGAGCTCAGCGGGCGGCATCCCCGGTTCGCATTGAACGACCTCTGGCGCCACTTCTGGGACGTCGAACGACCGAGCGGCCCGACGGCCGAAGACGCCATCGAGTTGCTCACCGACGCCGGCCTCGAGGTGTCCGTCGAGCGCAGCCCCCGAGTCAACCGGCCGGTCAGCGCCGAGGCGCGGGTGGCCTCGGCCCGCAAGTACCTCTGCCTGCCCGTGGAGCGCGAGCCGGAGGTCGCCGAGCTGATGGCCGGCCTACCCGATGGCTCGGGCGAGGTCGTGACGCTCTGGTGGGAGGGGCGCGCTCAGTCCGAGGTGTAGTCGGCGTTCGTGCGCCGGGGGGCGCGCCGTAGGGCCGCCTGCCTGGCCTGGGCGGCGCGTGCCTTCGCCTTGTCTAGGGCGGTGGCCGCCCACGCGAACTCGTGCGCCAGGATCGCCAGGCCGGCGATGATCACCAGCAGGCCGGGCCCGGGCGTGACGAGCATGATGGCGCCCACGGCCACCACGGCGAACCCGACGGCGGCCAACGACAGGCGCACCGACTGGTGGGCCAGGAAGCGCAGGACCGCGGAGAGCCTCGCCACCATGCCATGGTGGCATAGCCGTGGCCCTAGTGGTGGACGGTGAGCGGTTCCGCCGCGCCGAGCCGGACGAGCAAGTCGAACAGGGCGGGCGCCACGCCCGGCGCGGCCACCATGACGGACTCCGGCGACACAGGGCCGCCGTCGAGCCCTGCCGTCGCCGCACCGGCCTCCGTGGCGATGAGAAGGCCGGCGGCGACGTCCCACGGTTGGCCACCCGCCTCGAAGTAGGCGTCGAGGCGACCGCACGCCACCCAGCACAGGTCCAGCGACGCCACGCCGTTGCGCCGGATGTCGCGCACCTCGGGCAGCAGCGGGGGGAGGACCGCGGCCTGCCGTGCCCGGCGGCGGGCGACGTAGGCGAAGCCCGTGGCGACGAGCGCGCTGGCCAGGTCGGTGGCCTTGGACACGGCGATAGGTTCGCCGTTGAGCCTCGCCCCGTCGCCCCGGACGGCGGTGAACACTTCGTCGAGGCCGGGGGCGGCGACCACGCCGACGTGGACCTCGCCGTCGACCTCGACACCGATCGAGACCGACCACGTGGGATGGCGGTACAGGTAGTTGGTCGTGCCGTCGAGGGGGTCGATGACCCAGCGGACGCCGCTGGTGCCGTCGCGGCCGCCGGTCTCCTCGCCGAGAACGGCGTCGTGGGGCCGCTCGGCCAGGATGCCCTTCACGATGTGGGCCTCCGACGCACGGTCCATCTCGCTGACCATGTCGGTGGCGCTGGACTTGGTGCCGACGTCGACGCGGAGGCCGTCGGCCCCCCCCAGCAACATGTCGCCGGCCTCGCGGGCGAGGCGCTCGGCGAGCTCCAGGAGCTGGGCGCTGTCCGGTACGGGAGGCAAGTCTGTCATCGTACGGGGATGGTCGACCTGCGTTCGGATACGGTCACCCGGCCCACCCCGGAGATGCGCCGGGCCATGGCCGAGGCCGAGGTCGGCGACGACGTCTACGGCGAGGACCCGACGGTCAACTCACTGGAGGAGGCGTTCGCCGAGCGGGTCGGCAAGGAGGCCGCGCTCTACGTGCCGTCGGGGACCATGGCCAACCAGCTGGCCCTGCGGCTGCTGGCGCCGGGGGGGACCACGGTGCTGGCCGGGCGCCGCCAGCACGTCGTGATCTACGAGAACGGCGCCGGGGGGCGCAACGCCGGCGTGCAGTTCACCACTCTCGACGATGCCGACGGGACGATCTCGCCGGAGGACGTGCGGTGGGCGGTCGAGGCCGTCGACCACCACCACGTGCGGCCGGGGCTCGTGTGCGTGGAGAACACCCACATGCCGGCGGACGGGGCGCCGTGGCCGCTGGAGCGGCTGCAGGAGGTGGCCGCAGCTGGATTGCCGGTGCACCTCGACGGCGCCCGGCTCTTCAACGCCGAGGTGGCCACGGGCACCTCGGCGGCGTCGTACGCCGAGCCGGCGACGACGGTGATGTGCTGCCTGTCGAAGGGGCTCTGCGCGCCGGTGGGATCGGTGCTGGCCGGGCCGGCCGACGTGATCGCCGCGGCACGAGGTGAGCGCCAGCGGCTGGGGGGCGGCATGCGCCAGGCCGGCGTGATCGCCGCCGCCGGGCTCGTGGCCTTGTCGAGGATGGTCGAGCGGCTGGCCGAGGACCACCGGAGGGCTCGCCGGCTGGCCGAGGTGGTCGCCGAGCGGTGGCCCGACGGCGGATGTGACGCCGAGCGGGTGCGCACGAACGTCGTGACGTGGCGGCACCCGAAGCCGCTGGCGCTGGTCGACTGGCTGGCCGGCGAGGGCGTGCGCACGGGCACCATCGCACCGGGGGTCATGCGGGTGGTCACCCACCACGACGTCGACGACGAGGGGCTGGAGCGGGCCCTCGCCGCACTGGCCGGCGCGCCGGACTGATGGCCGTGCTGCTCGACGAGACGCCGGGGCGGGTCCTGGCCGTCTACGCGCACCCCGACGACCCCGAGATCTCCTGCGGGGCCACGCTGGCCCGGTGGGCGGTGGCCGGGACCGAGGTGCACGTGCTCGTGCTGACCCGGGGGGAGAAGGGCTCGCACGACCCGGCGGCCGACCGGGAACGGCTCGCGGCGCGCCGGCGGTCGGAGATGGAGGCGGCCGGGAAGGTCCTCGGGCTGAGCGGTCGGGAGCAGCTGGGCATCGACGACGGCGAGCTGCTCAACTCCGGCGAGGTGCGCGGCGAGATCGTGACCGCGATCCGCCGGGTGCGGCCCGACGTCGTGGTCTGCCCCGATCCGACCGCGGCGATCTTCGGCGACACGTACTTCAACCACTCCGATCACCGGGTGGCGGGCTGGGCCACGCTCGATGCCGTATCGCCGTCGGCCGCCAACCCGCACTACTTCCCCTCCGCGGGGCCGGCGCACCCCGTCGGCGTCGTCCTGTTGTCGGGCACCCTCGAGCCCAACGTGTGGGTCGACGTCACAGCCACGCTGGACGCCAAGGTCGACGCCCTGCTCTGTCACGCCAGCCAGCTCGACGGGTCCGAGGAGCTGTTCCGCGACGTCCTCCGGGCCCGGGCCGAGGCCGAGGGCGCCACTGCCGGCGTCCGTTACGCCGAGGGGTTCCGCCGGCTCACGTTGTCAGGGTGAGGCGTGGGCGACGTTGTACGGCCACGGTTCGACATCGCGCACGGGCGGGGTGCCGCCGGGTCCCCCCGGCGGCACCCGGCGGGCGACGACGACGATGAGGGCCACCCAGACGGAGGTCAGGCCGGCGAGGCCGAGGTAGGCGACCCAGGCCGGTCCCCCGGGGCCGGACTTCACCTCCCGCAGGAGGATGGTGGTGTTGCGCACGAACTCCTCGGTGCGCTCCGGCACGGCCGGCACCTCGGGGGCGCCGATCTCGGGGTCGGCCGGTAGGTAGATGGGGACGGCCATGACCTGGTTGCCCCGCTGCAGGGAGACCATGGTCTTCCACGTGCCCGTGACGGGCACCGGCCGCGACGAGACGTAGCGGCCGATGGCCACCTGGTCGAGGTCCGCCTGCACCGTCTCGGACCCGCCCTGCCAGGAGGTGACGGCGAAGGCCGTCGCCGTGCGGGCCGCGTCGGGGGGGTCGAGGGTGACGTCGACCATGGCCATGCTCCCGGCCTGGTCGAGCCGGATGGTGGCCCTGACCGGCCCGACTTCCCGGGGCAGCGGGAAGGCGAGACAGCCGATCAGGGCCACGCCGGCGGCGGCCAGGGCGACGACGGGCACCCCGGCGCGGGCCTTGGCCACGGTGCCTCCCAGGGCGGCGCCGAGCACCGAGGCGGCGATGGCGGCGATGGGCCCGAGGACCGCGATCTTGAGAGCGAGCGAGAGCGGCATGCGGGCCGAGGTGGAGAACCCCCACAGCGTCACCCAGCCCAGCTCGAGGACCAGGCCCACGGTGCCGACCAACGCGCCGGTCACGACGGCCAGCCGTAGTGGGCGCTCCGTGCCCAGCCAGCGCACCGCGCCCTCCACGATCAGGGCGGAGCCGAGGTAGAGCGGGAAGTGGGGAACGGTGTGGTTGAGGACCCCGCCGATGGCGAGGGCCAGCAGGCCGCGCAGGACGAGGAAGACGACCACGACCTTCACCGCGCCCCACGGTCCGAGGTCGAGCCGCGTGGCCATAAGGGTGAACCCGGCGGCGATCATGATCAGCAACGGCAGGTAGAGGACCTGGAACTGCGGCACCCCGTAGTCGAACTCGCCCTGCAGCGTGCTCATGCCGACGAGGACGGTGCCGGCGGTGAGGGCGTAGATGAAGCGGCCGAGCATCGTGGGCTCCGCCGATGCCCGGCCCTCGGCGGCCATCAGCCACAGGGCGATGGTGGCCAGGGAGCCGGCGGCGACAAGCTGGATGTGGGGCGGGCTCCACAGGGTGACGTCGACGCCGTAGGCGTCGTGCCACATGGCGTCGATCGGGAAGGCGACCACGCCGCCGATGCCGAGGGCGGTGAGCAGGACCGCCGACCACGGGATCCGGAGGAAGCGCCACTGGATGGCGGTGTGGGCCTTCTCCAGGCTGGCGAAGAGGACGGCGATGCCGGCGGCGTAGATGAGGCCGCCCAGGCCGACGAGGATCATGACGTGGGACGGGGTGAACAGCTCGTTGTCACGGCCGTTGTCGATGTGCCAGGCGACGTCCCAGTAGAAGCCGATCATGGCGATCAGCAGCATGACCAGCCCGCTGAGCACCCCGGCGAGGGACCACCCCGGGAAGCCGGTGAAGCGCTGGAGACTGTCGCCGATCTGACCGAAGAAGAACTTGATCGGGTTCGTCTCATCGGTGCGCCCCAAGGCGAAGAGCGTCAGGCTGACCAGCCCGTACGACGCCAGAGGGATGACCAACCACGCCCAGGAACTCCAACCCCACTCGGCTGCGTTCATGGGGTGAACCTTACATGGTTTGATGTCACGGAAGCAACTGCAACCCTGCGAGTAAGATGGGGGCGTGGCGGCCGCGATGACCATCGACGAGCTGGCCCGGGAATCCGGCGTCACCAGCCGCAACATCCGGGCGTACCAGACCCGGGGCCTGCTGCCGTCGCCCCGCATGGAGGGGCGGGTCGGCTACTACGACGACGCCCACCTCGCCCGGCTGAGGTACATCGCCAGCCTGCAGGACCGCGGTTTCTCCCTGGCCGCCATCCAGGCACTGCTCGAGGCGTGGGACGAGGGACGGGGGTTGACGGAGGTCCTCGGCTTCGAGGAGGTCCTCAATGCGCCGTGGAGCGACGAGACGCCCGAGCGGGTCTCGGTCGAGTGGCTGCTCGAGCGGTTCCCAGAGGCGGTCGACGACCCGGGGCTGGTGCAGCGGGCGGTGACCCTCGGGCTGCTCCGTGAAGTCGACGGCGCGCTGGAGGCGCCGAGCCCCCGGCTGGTGAGGATCGGCGCCGAGCTGGTGGCCGTCGGCATCCCGCTGGCCGCCGTCCTCGACGAGTACGAGCGGTTGGTGATCGACGCCGACCGCATCGCCGAGAGGTTCGTGGCCCTCTTCGAGTCCAACGTCTGGGAGCCGTTCGCCGCTGCCGGCATGCCGACGGAGCGCCTCGGCGAGGTGACCGAGGCTCTGCAGCGAGCCCAGCCCACCGCGCTGGCCGCCATGGACGCCGCCCTGGCCCACGCCATGGAGCGGGCGGTCGCCGCGTCGTCGGCCCGCCAGCTGGCCCGGTTCCTGCCCGAGCCCGCCGACTCCTGACTACAGGTCGGCGGCGGTCAGGCCGATACCTGTGGCATGAGAGACGAGCAGCTCACCCACATGAGCGTCACCCGCCTCCGTCGTATGCAGCCCTTGGCGCTGCGGGCGGTCTCGCCCGGGCCTCTGGGGCGGGCGACCACGTTCGTGCTGGCCCTGCCCATCAGCGTCGATGGACTCCAGGGCCGGCTCGCCACTCACCCATGGCCCGCAGTACCAGCACGGCCACAACAGCCACCCCGGCCGCGCCGAGCACCGCGCCTACGAACGCCCCGGCTCCGATCGGTGTGGAGCATTCTCCGGAGCACTGGAGCCGAACCAGGGCCGAGCCGATGAGCAGGCCGCACATTCCCCCCACCACGATGGCCACGAACGCCCCGGCCCGCGCCTTCACCGGCGGAAGCGCCGTCGGCCCCCGCTCGGGCAACGGCAACGGCTCCTCCGGGTCCGGCACCCGGAGATCGTAGGCTTCCGCCGTGCGCGCGCTCGTCGTGCTCCCGACGTACCAGGAGGCGGACAACATCGTCGAGGTCCTGCGGCGCCTCCGCGCCGCGGCGCCGGCTGCCGACGTGCTCGTGGTCGACGACTCCAGCCCCGACGGCACCGCGGCCTTGGCCAAGGCGGCCGCCCGGGAGCTGGGCAACATCGACGTGCTGGTCCGGCCGGGAAAGTCGGGCCTGGGCAGCGCCTACCGAGCCGGCTTCACCGAGGGTCTGGCCCGTGGCTACGACGTCCTCGTCGAGATGGACAGCGACCTGTCCCACGATCCCGCCCGTGTCCCCGCGCTCCTGCGGGCGGTGGAGGCCGGCGCCGACCTGGCTCTCGGGTCTCGGTACGTGCCTGGCGGCCTGATCCCCAACTGGTCGTTCCACCGCCGCTTCCTCTCCAGGGCCGGAAACCGTTACGCCGCCTTCGTGCTCGGGCTGTCGGTACGCGACGCCACGTCGGGCTTCCGGGCCTACCGCGCCGATGCCCTACGCCGCGTCGACCTCAGCTCCGTCCGGGCCGACGGCTACTGCTTCCAGATCGAGATGGCCTACCGCGTGGCCGCCGCCGGCGGCGACATCGTCGAGCTGCCCATCGAGTTCGTCGACCGGGAGAGGGGCACGTCGAAGATGTGCTCCCGGATCATCGTCGAGGCCCTGGCCCTCGTCACCTGGTGGAGCGTGCGCGACAGGGTCGCCCGCCGGCGCCCCCACCGGTCGTTCCGGCTGCACCTGGCGCCGCACCAACGGCCGTCATCGGGGAAGTCGTCCTCCTCGTCCAAGGTCGCCTAGCGCCCAGCTGGCACAATCGGGGGATCGTCATCCTCCATGTCGACATGGACGCGTTCTTCGCCGCCGTCGAGGTGCTGGCCGACCCGTCGCTGGCCGGGAAGCCGCTCATCGTCGGCGGCTCGGGGGGGCGGGGTGTGGTGGCGTCGTGCTCCTACGAGGCCCGCTCCTACGGGATCCGCTCGGCCATGCCGTCGATGCGGGCCCGCCGCCTGTGCCCGCATGCCGTCTTCGTCCCGGGCCGCTACGACCTCTACGCCGGCTACAGCAAGCGCCTCCACGACGTGCTGACCTCGTTCACCCCGCTGGTGGAGGGCATCGCCCTCGACGAGGCCTTTCTCGACGTGACCGGGGCCCGGCGGCTGTGGGGCAGTGGGCCGGAGATCGGGGCGGCCATCCGGGAGCGGGTGTTCGGGGCGACGGGGCTGTGGTGCTCGGTGGGCGTGGCGCCCAGCAAGTTCCTGGCCAAGCTGGCCTCGGAGGCGGCCAAGCCCAGGGCCGGCCCCCCGGGGCGGGGGCCTTCGCCCGGACTGGGGGTCAAGGTCGTCAGACCCGGCGAGGAGCTGGCCTTCCTGCACCCGCTGCCCGTGGAGGCGCTGTGGGGTGTCGGCCCGGCCACCCGCCGGCGCCTCGACCGCTTCGGCGTTCGCACCGTCGCCGACCTGGCGGCCATGCCGCTGGCCACGCTGACCGGCGCGGTGGGGGAGGCCCACGGCCGCCATCTGCACGGCCTGGCGTGGGCACGTGACGGCCGGGCGGTCGAGCCCGAGCGGGCCACCAAGTCGATCGGCCACGAGGAGACCTACGCCCGCGACCACCACGCGCTCGACACGCTCCGGGACGAGGCGCTCCGCCTGTCCGACGCGGTGGCCAACCGGCTCCGCGAGGCCGACGTGGCCGGGCGCACCGTCACCCTCAAGGTGAGGTTCGCCAGCTTCGAGACGATCACCCGGTCGCGGACGGTGCCCCGGCCGCTCGACTCCGGCGCGGCCGTCGCCCGCGTGGCCACCGAGCTGTTGGCGGGCGTGGACCCGTCGCCGGGCGTGCGGCTGCTGGGGGTGAGCGTGTCGAACCTCGGGCCCCGGCCGGGCGAGCAGCTCCGCCTCGGCGAGGGCGGGGACCACGAGCCCGCGGTGGCCCGGGCGGTGGACGACGTCCGTCGGCGGTTCGGCGACACCGCGGTCGGGCCGGCGGCCCTTCTCCGGGGTGACGGCCTGGCCGTCAAGCACCGCGGCGACCAGCAGTGGGGTCCCGGACAGGAGGCCGGGACATAGCGCGTTGTTGAAGGTGCCGCGCTGTGCGAAGATATGCCCCAGTAGCGGACCGGGTTGAAGGGGTAGTACGTGCCGCTTTCCGAGGACGAGCAACGAATCCTCCACGAGATCGAGCAACAGTTCTACGAGAGCGATCCCGCGTTCGCGCGCGGCGTTGGCAAGACCACGCTGTACCGCCACGCCGGTCGCAACCTCAAGTGGGCGGCGCTCGGGTTCCTGGCCGGGTTCGTACTGTTGGTGGGATCGTTCGCCACGTCGCTGTTCCTGGGCTTCGTGGGCTTCGCGGTGATGCTGGGGTGCGCCTTCATCTTCGAACGCAATCTGCGCAAGATGGGCAAGGCGGGCTGGAAGCAGGTCACCGGCAACCTGAAGACCACCCAGGTCAAGGAGCAGTTCGGTGACGTGGGCAAGCGCCTGAAGAAGCGCTTCCGCAAGGAGGAGTAGTTCGGGGTCGGAAGCGGAGCTTCCGGCCGAGGTTCCTTGCCGTTACACCGTGACCGGTTCGCGCTCGGGCTCGGCAGGTGCGCCTGCCCACCGGCGACCGGCGAGAAGCACTCTCGGGTCCAACGCCTTCTTCACCCTGGCGGCGAGGCTGGCCTGGGCGGCGAGGGCTTCGGCCACGTCGGCCGCCTCGGCGCGGGCCCGCACGGCTACCTCCTCCGGTACGCCCCCGGCGCACCAGGCGGCGGTCGTGGTGTCGTCGGCCAGGCGGATGAGCGCGGCGCCGGCAGGGCCGGCCGCCTTGCAGACCCGGTGGGCGTACTCGACCGCGGTCTCCTCGGGGCGGGGGCCCAGACCGGCGGCGGCCATGTCCTCGGTCGCCTCGGTCCATGCCACGAGGACCCGACCGGCCGCCGTGGTCGGTGCTTCCCTCCGGCGGAGCCGGCGTCGGTGCTTGGCCAGGGGCACGCCCACGACGTAGACGGCGACCACGGCGAGGAGCACGGCGGCGAACAGCAGCCGGCTACCCGGCCCCTTCTGCTCCTCGGCCAGGGGGGTGGCGGTGTCGGTGGGCTCTTCGGTGGGCTCCACCTGCTCGAGCGGGGTGGCCGGTGCAACGGTGGTGGTGGGCGCCCGGTCGGCCGCCTGGGCCGGGGCGACCTCGGTGTAGCCCTCGGCGCCCGGCAGCCCACGGCCGGGCGTCGGCTCGAAGGGCACCCAGCCGAACCCGGTGAGGTAGACCTCGGGCCAGGCGTGGGCCTCCTTGCCGGTCACGTGCCAGCGGCCCTGGGCGTCGGGGGTGCCCGCCGTGAAGCCGACGGCGACGCGGGCGGGCAAGCCGAGGGACCGGGCCATCGCCGCGTAGGTGCCGGCGAACTGCTCGCAGTACCCCTGTTTGGTGGTGAGGAACTGCTCCATGGCGTTGGAGTCATGGCCGGCGGGGACCTGGATGTTGTAGTCGAAGTTGTTGCGGAACCAGTCCTGCAGCGCCTTGGCCCGCTTGTACGGCGACGCCTCGTTGCCGGCCACGCGCTGGGCGTCACGGCGGACCTGGCGGGAGACGTTGGCCGGCAGCTCCAGGTAGCGGGCGGCGATGTCGGGCGGCACTGCGGGGCCGACGGCATTGAGGTCCCCGGCGGTCAGCCGGGGCAGGGCCGACTCGACGGTGTACTTCATGCCGTCGGACGTGGCCTTGTCGGTGGCCAGGCTGCCGGAGTCGGGGTCGAAGCGGACCTTGTCAGAGGCGCTGAGCCGCTCGGGCCGGTAGGCCGCCGGGAGCCAGATGGAGGACAGCCCGGAGATCACGAACTCCTGTGTGGACCTGGCTGCGCCACCCTTGTTGGCGTCGGGTCCGAGCACCGGTAGTCGGGTGCCGGCCGGCCGGTAGTTGCTGAGCGAGGACCAGATGGTGCCGTCGAAGCGGTCGAGGGAGGTGATGCGCCAGTACGTGGGCGTCTCGGTGGCGACGGTGAACAGCTCGACCGAGGACTGGCCCACCAGCCGGCCGCGGATGTCGACCAGGGGGCTGAGGGTGACGCGGGTGCCCTTCCCGCCGCCCTGGCCGTCGCCGACGCCGAGCACGCCTTTGGCGTAGGCGCCCGGGAGCTGGGGGCCGACCAGGACGGCGAGCAGGAGGGTTCCGCCGGCCATGGCCACGCCCGAGCGGAGCAACGCTCGTTCGCCCACGGCCCGGCGCCCCGCCAGCCACGGGCGGGGGCGCGGGGCGGCGGCGACCTCGGCGAGCACCACGAAGGCCAGGACCGACGCCAGGTAGAGGGCGGCCGCGCCCAGGCGGTGCTCGTCGGCGCCGAGCAGGGCTCCGAACAGGAAGACGGTGAACGAGGGGATGACCGCCTCGAGGCGGGTGCGGGCCCGGAAGGCGAACATGTCGGCCGCGAAAGAGCTGATCCACGAGCCGAGCGCGGCGCCCAGGAGGAACCCCCGGGTGACCTTGGCCGGCGCCACCACCTCGCTGAAGCGGCCCCACGCGTCGTCGAGGTCGGCGAGGGCGGCGTGCCAGGTGGCGGGGCCGGGCACGAGGGAGATGTGGGGCTCGATGACCCAGGTGACGAAGAGCGCCAGCCCGGCGGCGGAGGTGATGGTGGTCCCCAGCGGCCCGATGCCGTTGCGCCGGCAGGCCAGCGACACACCGTGGCCGGCCAGCACCGCGAACAGCACGACGGGAAGGAACGAGGCGTCGGCGAACAGCCGTCCCATCCCGACGGCGGCGGCCACCGACATGGTCACCAGCCCGAACTCGGCCGGCCACCCGGGCTGGAGGGCGTTGTCCTCGCCGGTCTGGTGGGTCTGTCGGACGGCGGTCATCGGGTTGCCCCCCTCGCGGCACCGGCGGCGGCCATGGCCCGGTTCCACGCCGGCGCCAGCGGCTCACCGGGGCCGATCCGCACGACCGTGCCGGCCGGCGCGGCCTGGGCCTGCGTGCCTTCGGGCGCCACGACGACGATGGTGAGCGAGCCCGGACGGTCGCCGAGGCGGGCGAGGTGGGCGACGTCGGCCGCCGGTGCGTCGGCGGAGACGACCACGGCCATGGCCCCGGTGGTGTGGGGCAGGGCGGGGAGGTCTCCGGCGCCGGCGTCGACCCGGGCCAGGCGCTCGAGGAGGGCCTCCAGGTGGGCGGGCCCGCTGCCGAACCCGCTGTCGGCGCCGTCGGTGGTGACCAGGCGCACCTGGGTGTCGCCCCGCCCGGAAGAGACGAGGATGCCGGCAGCCGCGGACACCGCCTGCTCGAGGGAGTCGTCGTCGTGGAACCGCGCCCGGTTGTCCAGCACGACGGTGGCACGGCCCTGCCAAGGGATGTCGTGCTGGCGGACCATCAGCTCGTCGCGGCGGGCGGTGGAGGGCCAGTGGACCTGGCGCAGATCGTCGCCCAGCACCCAGGGGCGGAGCGCGTAGAAGTCGTCGCCGGAGGCCCCCACGGCCGTCGCCTGCCGGAACCCGCCCCGGCGGTCGTCGCCCCGCGCGTGGGGCAGAGGGAGAAGCTCCTCGAAGACCGGGAACACGACCAGCTCAGACTCGGGGGCCACGACGGCCCCCTTGGCCGCGAGGGTCAGCGAGTCGAAGCGCCGGACCTCGAGCGGCCCGACCCTCACCACGCCCCGGCCGTCGGTGGGGATGCGGTAGTGGGCCCGGTCGGTGGTGCCTGCCGGAAGCGGGGCCATCAGCAGCCGGGCCCTCTTGGGACCGCCGTCGACGGGGTCCCGGAGCTCGATCACGGGGGTGGCTCGCCTGCCGTGGTTGGTCACCGCCAGCTCGACGCGGGTCTCGTCGCCGGCGCGGACGCGGCTCGGGGTGAGCGTGCGACGGGCGTCGACGTCGGCGCGGCGGAGGGCGAGGAAGGCCAGGGCCATGGCCATCAGTGCCCAGCAGCCGGCGGCGAGGACATAGAGCTCGAGCAGGCCCAGGAGCCGGCCGGCGACAGCGAGCAGCACACCGCCGACGGTCACAGCCCAGCCGCGTCTGGTCAGCACCGACCTACCTGACCGAGGGGATGGCGACGCTTCCCAGGACGTCGCGCAGGGCGCCGGCCCGGGTCACGCCCCGAAGCTGGGCGTCGGGCGTGAGGGCCAGGCGGTGTTCGAGGACGGGGCCGGCGAGCAGCTTGACGTCGTCGGGCACGACGTACTCCCGGCCGAGGGACGCGGCGCGGGCTCTGGCCGCCCTGAGCAACCCGAGGGCGGCCCGGGGCGACACCCCGAGGGCGAGGCTCGGGTGCCGGCGGCTGGCCGACGCGAGGTCGACGATGTAGCCCTTGAGGGGCGGGGCGACGTGGACGGCATGGGCCATGGCCACCATGGAGGCCACGTCGCCGGCGCCGGCCACGGGCGCCAGCTGGTCCATCGGGGGCTCGGCACGGGCGTGGGTGTCGAGGATGGCGATCTCGGCCGCCCGGGCGGGATACCCCATGGCGATGCGCATGAGGAACCGGTCGAGCTGGCTCTCGGGCAGTGGGTAGGTGCCCTCGTGCTCCACCGGGTTCTGCGTGGCGATGACCATGAACGGCGGGGCCAGGTTGTAGGTGTTCCCGTCGACGGTGACCTGGTGCTCCTCCATGGCCTCGAGCAGCGCCGACTGCGTCTTCGGCGACGCCCGGTTGATCTCGTCGGCGAGGACCAGGTTGGCGAAGATGCCACCGGGCCGGAACTCGAAGGCGCCCGTGGCCCGGTTGTAGATACTGACCCCGGTGACGTCGGAAGGCAGCAGGTCGGGAGTGAACTGGATGCGCCCCCACGAGCAGTCCAGGCTGGCGGCCACCGCCTTGGCCAGGCTGGTCTTGCCCACGCCGGGGACGTCCTCGATGAGGAGGTGGCCCTCGGCCACCAGGCAGATGAGGGCCAGACGGATGGCGTCGTCCTTGCCCTGGACGACCAGGGCAACGTTGTCGACGATGGCGTCGAAGGCCTCGGAGAACGACTGGACGGTGCGGGCCGCCACCCGTGATGTCGACGTCATGGAGTGGCCCACGGTAGCTGTTGGCGGCGTGGTAATAGCCTCGCCCGGGATGGACACCGCCTTGGCCGTCGACATCGGCGGCACCAAGCTGGCGGCCGGGTTGGTCACCGACGACGGGGAGCTGCTGGCGTCGGCGACCGCCCCGTCGATAGCGGACTCGGGTGAGGCCCTGTTCGAGGTGCTCGTCGGGCTGGTGGAGCCCTTCGGCGAGGCCACTGTCTGTGGGGTGGGTTGCGGGGGGCCGATGTCGGCCGGCGGGGAGACGGTGTCACCGCTGAACATCGCCGTATGGCGGGACTTCCCGCTGCGGGCTCGGCTGACCGAGGCGACGGGGCTGGAGACCTTCGTCGACAACGACGCCAAGGCCCTCGCCTTGGGGGAGGGGTGGAGGGGCGCCGCCGCCGGCGCCTCCAACTTCATCGCCATGGTGGTGTCGACTGGGGTGGGCGGCGGGATCGTGCTCGACGGTCGGCTGCTCGACGGTGGGTCGGGGAACGCCGGCCACATCGGCCACGTCTGCGTCGAGCCGAACGGGCGGGTGTGCGCCTGCGGGGCCTGGGGCTGCCTGGAGGCCGAGGCGTCGGGCACGTCGATCGCCGCGGTGACCGGGCGTCCGGCCGCCGAGGCCGGGCCGGAGGTCATCGAGCGGACCGGGCGGCTGG
>Ga0247719_1000531_pt1 | contig 22135 bp, 22 predicted proteins | sample 41E_DmetaG_FD_189046 | JGI IMG/M metagenome (GOLD analysis project Ga0247719, IMG submission 189046) | Soil microbial communities from hillslope of Landscape Evolution Observatory, University of Arizona, Oracle, AZ, United States - 4-1-E_D | ecosystem: Engineered > Artificial ecosystem >...
GGCGGATCGGCCTGGCCGCCCAGGACGCCACCGTCGACCCCCTCCTCACCGGACGGGAGAACCTGGTGATGCTCGGTGAGCTCCACCAGTACGGGCGGGCCCAGGCCGCCGGGCGGGCCGACGAGCTTCTGAAGGCCTTCTCGCTCGTCGAGGCCGCCGACCGCCGGACCGCCGGCTACTCCGGCGGCATGCGCCGGCGCCTCGACCTGGCGGCGACGCTCGTGGGCCGGCCCGAGGTGCTGTTCCTCGACGAGCCGACCACAGGGCTCGACCCCCGGGGCCGGAGCGAGCTGTGGAACGTGATCGACACCCTCGTGGGCACGGGCACGACCGTCGTGCTGACCACCCAGTACCTCGAGGAAGCCGAGCGCCTGGCCGACGACATCATCGTCGTCGACCGCGGTCGCATCATCGCCCGGGGCGACGCCCGCAAGCTGAAGCGGGAGGTGGGCGGCGACCAGGTCCAGGTCGTGGTGGTCGAGCCCGGTCACCTGGCCGAGGCGACACGGATCATCGAGACGATCACCGGCGTGACGCCCCACGTGGACGCCGGGGCCCGGTCGATCACGTCGCCGACGACCCTGGGCGTGGAGACGCTGGTGGTGGCGGCCAAGGAGTTCACCCAGGCCCAGATCGCGGTGGACGACATGAGCCTGCGCCAGCCCACGCTCGACGAGGTGTTCCTGACCCTGACCGGCTCGCCGGCCGACGACGAGAAGGAGGCGCAGTCGTGACGACCGTGACACTGCCGGACGACACCCTCGCCCACGAAGGGCCGGCGCCGGCCCGGGGCATGCTCCACGACACGTGGGTCATCGCCCGCCGCGGGCTGGTGCACATGAAGCGCCAGCCCGAGGCCCTGGCCGACGCCACCATCCAGCCGATCATGTTCGTGCTGCTGTTCGCGTACGTGTTCGGAGGTGCCATCCAGGTGCCCGCCGGCGGGAACTACCGGGAGTTCCTCATGGGCGGGATCTTCGCCCAGACCATCGTGTTCACCGCCTTCGGCGTGGCCATGTCGCTGGCCTATGACCGCAAGAACCAGGCCGTCGACCGGTTCCGGGCCCTGCCGATCGCCCGAGGTGCGGTGCTCGGCGGCCACGCCGTCGCCAACCTCATCAAGGCGGCGCTGCCGATCGTCCTCATGTCGCTGTGCGGCCTGGCCATCGGCTGGCGCATCCGCGACGGCCTGGTGAGCGCCCTCCTCGGCTACCTGCTGCTCTTCACGTTCGCCTTCGCCATGATCTGGGTCGGCATCCTCCTGGGCAGCCTCGTGTCCACCCCGGAGGCCGTCCAGGGCATCGGCTTCGCGGTGATCTTCCCGATCACGTTCATGGCCAGCACCTTCGTCCCGACCGAGACCATGCCCCGCTTGGTGCAGACCGTCGCCGAGTGGAACCCGGTGACGACGCTGTCGAACTCGGCGCGGGAGCTGTTCGGCAACCCCAGCACCGCCGCCGGCCCGGACGACCCCTGGTCGATCGCCCATCCGATCGAGTACTCGATCATCTGGGCCATCGCCATCATCGCCGTGTGCGCGCCTCTGGCCGTGCGGGCCTACCAGCGCTCGGTCGCCAAGTAGCTCTGCTGACGGCCCACACCAGCTGGACGCCGGTCTGGCCCTCGGCTTCGATGTCGACGTCTTCGCGGCGGTCGAGCCGGTAGCCCAGCTTGGCCGCCACCGCGGCGCTGGCCGCGTTGGCGGGGTCGCAGCGGATCTCGACCCGGTCGACGCCGGCGAAATGTTCGAAGCTGACGTTCGTCAGCGCCCCGGCCGCGGCCGTGGCATATCCGCGCCCGGTGCGGTCACTGCGCACCCAGTAGCCGATCTCCAGGATCCCGGGCCCCCTCCGGCCGTGCAGGCCGGCGGCGCCCACCACCTGGCCGTCGGGCTCCCACAGACCGAACCCGAAGGACTCCGGCGGCCGCCACGCCATCTCCAGGAACGCCCCGACCGTGGCGAGTGTCGGCGTCTCCATGGCCCACGGCATGAACCGCCGCAGCTCCGGGAGGCTCGCCTCGACGGCGGCGAGCGCCCGAGGCGCGTCGTCCGGCTCCCAGCGCCGCAGCACGAGGTCTTCGAGCGGAAGGTCGATCTCCTCGGGAGCCATTCCCCATGGTGACGGAATTCGCGGCCACCGGACGAGCGATATTCGGTAGAACGCCCGATGCCCGCCGAGCCGCCACATCTTCCTGTACGGTCCACCGGCCGCCGGCAGGAAGGAGAGCTAGGTGGGGATTTCCGGTGGACGAGCGGTGGAGGCAATTCCGCTCCACAGCATGTCGACCACGCGCTCGGGCAGATCGTCGTCGATCTCCATGCCAGTGACGAGGAAGCGGTGCATGAGAATGGCCACCACGCCGTCGGCCACCAGCTCGCCGTCGACGCCCGCCCGCACCTCGCCTCGCTCGACGCCGCGGCGTACGGCGTCGAGCACCTTGGCCCGCCGCGGCTGCACGAAGCCCTCCCGGAACTCGGCGGCCAGCTCGGGGTTTCGGGACAGCTCCGCGACCAGCGCCGGCATCACCCGGCCGGCGTCAGAGGTGCGCAGGTGGTGCATGAAGCCCCCCACGAACACCAGCAGGTCCCCGCGCGTGGAGCCGGTCTCGGGGGGCTGTGAGCCGCTGTCCCGGCAGGCGGTCACCGCGTCGACCATCAGGGCCGACTTGCAGGGCCACCGCCGGTAGAGGGTGGCCTTGCCCACGCCGGCCCGGGAGGCGACGCCCTCCATGGTGACGCCGCCGTAGCCCTCGTCGGCCAGCAGGTCGACGGCGGCTCGGAGAATGGCCCGGTCCGCCTCGGGGCTGCGCGGCCGCCCCGGCGATCGGTGGGCATCCGCCTCGGCCGTCTCCGTCATGCGGTCACCACCTCCATTGCCTTCAGGCCGCGCGGCACCTCCATTCTGGCCTGCCTCGGCGAGCCACCGCTGGTTGCCACTCCGATCAGAGCTTGGTGAGCGCTTTCCTGAGATTGCGGACGGCCTGGCCGATGCGCTGCTCGTTCTCGATGAGGGCGAAACGCACGAAGCCGTCGCCGGTCGGACCGAAGCCGACACCCGGCGAGGTGGCCACCTTGGCCTCTTCGACCAGGAACGAAGAGAAGGCCAGCGACCCCATCTCCTTGTAGGGCTCCGGGATGGGCGCCCAGGTGAACATCGTCGCCTTCGGTCGCTCGATCTCCCACCCGATGCGGTTCAGGCCGTCCCACAGGGCGTCCCGCCGCCCCCAGTAGATGTCGTTGACCTCCTTGGGGTAGTCGGAGGCCTCGTTCATGGCCACGATGGCGGCGATCTGCACGGGCTGGAACGTCCCGTAGTCCAGGTACGACTTGAGCTTTCCGAGGGCGGCGACGATCTCGGGGTTGCCCACGCAGAACCCCACCCTCCACCCGGCCATGGAGAACGACTTGGTGAGCGTGTACAGCTCGACGGCCACGTCCTTGGCGCCAGGGACCTGCAGGATCGACGGCGGTTGGTAGCCGTCGAAGGCGGTGTCGGAGTAGGCGAAGTCGTGCACGAGGATCACGTCGCGCTCGCGGGCGAAGTCCACCATCCGCTCCAACCAGGGCAGGTCGACGCACGTGGTGGTGGGGTTGTGGGGGAAGGAGAGCACGATCACCCGCGGCGGCGGCCAGGCGTTCTCCCAGTCCTCCAGCAGGTTCTGGAAGAAGTCCTCGTCCGGCCCGAGCGGGATCCGGCGCACGTCGGCGCCGGCGAACAGCGGGGCGTAGATGTGGATCGGGTAGGACGGCGTGGGCACCATGGCGGTGTCGCCGGGACCGAGGAGCACCCACATCAGGTGGGTGAGGCCCTCCTTGGCCCCGATGACGTTGATGACCTCGGTTTCGGGGTCGAGCTCCACGCCGAACTTGCGCAGGTACAGCGCCGAGGCCGCGGCCCGCAGCTTCGGGATGCCGCGGCTGGCGGAGTACCTGTGGTTGCGCGAGTTCCGGGCCGCCTCGGCCAGCTTTTCGACCGCGATGTCGGGCGACGGGATGTCAGGGTTGCCGAAGCCGAGGTCGATGACGTCCTCGCCGGCCCGGCGTGCCGCCATCTTCAGTCCGTCGATGATGGTGAAGACGTAGGGCGGCAGGTGGTTGATCCGGCGGAACTCCATGGAGCTCCAAGCTACCGGTACGCGGCGGCGGCCTCCGAGAGCATTTCGATCGCACCAGGGTCGGTGCCCACGTCGAGCGGGGCGCAGATCGCCCACGACGCCCCGGCGCTCGCCAAGGCGTCGAGGTGGGCGTGCAGGTCCTCGAGCGTGCCCGAGACCAGTCCCGGGCGGGAGCCGTGGGCCCGGAGCTTGGCGTCGGCTTCGGCGCGGGTCCGCCCGATCAGCACGTGGCCGCCCCACGTCAGCTGACCCGCGGCCACGCCGGCAGCCTCGGCGGTGAACGTGTCGGCGTCGATGCCCCAGCCGTTCCACCCGTCGGCCTCCCCGGCGGCGTTCCTGACGACGGTCGACCGCCCGCCCACCCACGTAGTCACGCCGGCGGCCCGGAGCCGCCGGCAGCACTCGGCGAGCGACGACAACCGGACGGCCACGGAGGCGAAGGGCGCGCCGTACGCCTCGTTCTCCTCGCGGTTGAGGGCGTCGCCCGTGCCGAGGCCGGCGATCAGGCGCCCGCCCGTCATCCGGTGGAGCGACACCAGACCGTGGACGAGGACCGCGTCGGGCAGGAGCCCGACCCGAGCGACGAGGGCGCCCAGCGTCACCCGGCCGGTCTCAGCGGACAGGGCGGCGAGCAACGTCAGGGAGTGGAGGGCGGGGCGCATGCGCTGGCCGATGGGCCAGAGGTGGTCGAACACGAACACCCCGTCCAGCCCGCCGGCCTCCGCTCGCCGGGCCACGTCGACCGCGGCCTCGGCGTCGTGCCGGAACTGCGGCACGGTGACACCGAGTTTCAGCAAGGAGCGTTGATCTCGGGGCCCTGATTGGCGTAGAGGCGCACGAACTGGAGCAGCCGCGGGTCCGACGTCGACTGGAGGCGCAGTTGGCGCCCCCACCCGGTGACCACGACCGGCGAGGGTAGGCCCGAGTCCCAGCGGGAGACGAGCACGTCCTTGCGGCTCCGGGCGAGGGCGGCCAGCGCGTCGATCTCCGCCTGGGGCAGGTCCGGCCGGTAGGTGATCCAGATGGCGCCGTGCTCGAGGGAGTGGACCGCCTTCTCGTTCGGCACCGGCTCCGCGTAGAACGTGCACGGCTGCCACACCGGGTCGTGGATCCCGCCCACCGGCGGGACATGGGGATAGCTCACCGGCGCCGAGGAGTGGCCGGCGTCGACGATGAACGTCTCCACGCCCTCGATGGCGGGACGGGTCGTCACCGTGGTGGCCGGCGCCCGCACGAGCGTGGTGGTGGTCGTGTCGGCCTGACCGCCGGCGCGAGCGTCGACGTCGTCATCGCCGCCGCCGCACGCGGCGACCGCGAGCGACGCGCAGAGGAGGACGACCAGGGACATCCGTCGGCGAAGCACGAATAGAGCGTAGGCGCCGGAAGTGGCGGCCGGCCCCCGGGGGCTGGGGAGCCCGGGGACCAGCAGCCGCCTCAAACCTACAACGCTCGGGCGGAGCCGGTCTCGCGTAGGTCGTCGAAGAGAGATGCGGCGCCGATCGCGCCGGCGTGCTCGCCCAGCGTGGCCGGGACGATGACGACGTCGGGGCGGTACGTCTCGGCGGTGAGCAGCTCGGTGAACGCGGCGCGAACCGGCCCGAGGAGCAGTTCGCCCGCCTCCACCAACCCGCCGCCCAGGATGAACGCCGCGGGGTCGAAGACGTTGGCCAGGTTGGCCAGCCCGAGGGCCACCCACCACCCCAGCTCGGCCAGCACGGCGCGGGCGTCGGGGTCGCCATCGGCGGCGGCGACGGTGACGTGCTCGCCGCGCACGAGCTCGGGGTCCCCCCCGGCGAGGTGCAGCACCACCGGCGCCCGACCCTCCTGCGCCGCCCGCTGTCCCAGCCGGCCCAGGCCGCCGCCAGACGCGTAGCGCTCCCAGCACCCGCGCTGTCCGCATGCGCACGGCAAACCGTCGGGGTCGACGACCATGTGGCCGATCTCACCGGCGAAGCCGTTCGTCCCCCGCAGCAGCGTGCCGCCGGCCACGATGCCGCCGCCGATCCCGGTGCCCAGGGTGACGAGCACCACGTCGTCGTAGCCCTGGGCCGCGCCGATCTGACACTCGCCCCACGCCGCGCACGTGGCGTCGTTGTCGACCTTCACCGACAGGCCCAGTCGAGCCTCCAGTTCGGCCTTGATCGGGAAGTCGTTGACTCCCGGGATGTTCGGGGCGAATCTGAGCACGCCCGTCCGGTCCACCAGGCCGGGTACCCCCACCCCCACGCCGAGCACCTGGCCCTCACCCGCCACCGTGGTCGCCGCCCCGGCGATGGCCTCGAGCACCGCGTCGGCGCCGCCGGGGGTGGGTACCCGGCACTCGCCGACGATACGTCCGGACTCCAGGGCGACGGCGAGGCACTTGGTGCCGCCGACGTCGACGCCGACCGTCCGCACGTCAGTAGCGCAGGAGGGCGCCGACGCGGCCCAGGACGTCGAGGTCGGCGTTGTCCCGGCACACCCGAACCCGGCACGCCTGGGTCAGCGCTTCCTCCACGGCCTCCTCGACCACGTCGTCGACCTGGTCCATGTCGGTGCCGCAGAGCGGGCACCGACGCCCGATGGTGCCGACCCATGCACAGTTCCGACACCGCCAGCCCGGCGCCTCGAAGCCCTCTGAGACCAGAAGGGTGTCGACCCGCCGGGCCACCAAGGCGTCGAGCACCGCTCCGAGACCGGCGACGCCGGCGTTGCCGGCGCCCACCGCCTTGCGTAGGCGGTTCACGACCGCCTGCTCCCGGGCCCGCTCCACCTCGGCCTCCACGTTCTCGGCGACCAGGCGGATCTCGTCGTCGGCGGCCTGCACGGCCACGTGGATCCGGCCGGCGATGCGCTCCCGCAGGTAGGGGTGGAGGTCCCGCTCGACCTCGGCGGTGATCTCCTCCGGGCCGCACAGGACGAGGTGGTCGAAACCGTGCTCCTGGTGGAGGGCGAAGGCGGCGGCCGCCGCGTGCTTCAGGTGGCGGTGGGCGATCTCGGCCGTGCGCACCGCGACCTGGTCCTTGGTCAGCTGGCCGCCGTCGTCGTCGTGTCGGGGAAGGACGTCGAGCTGCTCCTGCTTCTCGAGCAGCTCGCCTTGATGGAACAGGAACAGCCGGGCCCGCTGGCGGTCGGCCAACAACAGCGCGAACCGCGCGTGGCGGGCGACGACCGCCTCGAGCTCGCGCACATAGGGCCTGTGGTTGACGACGAGGCGGTCCCGAACCGGCACGGCCAACTCGACGACCTCCCAGAAGTCGTGGGCCGCGCACGAGAAGAGGGCAAGACCTCGCACACGTGAGCGATCGATGCCCCCCTTGACGTGGTCCTCGATGCGCTTCAGGTCGGAGGTCACCGAGGCAGAGGCCTGATGAGACTGGCGCTCGCGGACGGGGCGGATCATCCTGTCGAGCGCCAGCTCGACCTCGCGGGCCCGTATCCGGCGCCGGCCGTCGACGTCGAGGTAGACCGACGTCACCAGCGCGTCGTCGCCCTTGAAGCCGGCCAGGTCACGAATCCTGCTCTCCTCGATCGGCATCGGGCGATCGTAGGCCCCGACCGGCCCGCCTGGTATCCACCGGCCGAGACGGGAACTTGCCGTGGCGCGCCGCCCACAGCCCGCAGAGGCCGAGGCCCCACATGGGCACCAGCACCCCGGCGGCCAGGCTGGTGTAGGGCCGGGCGGCGGCGGTGGCCAGGCCGATGGCGACCTGCACGGCGAGGGACCCGAGCAGGCTCCTGCGCACCGCGACCGGGGTCGGCGCCCCGCTCAGCAACCAGATCTGGGACTGCTGCATGACGGCGGTGCGGCTCCTCGCCGCCACCAGGAAGAAGGCCCAGAGAAAGATGGCGCACCCACCGGCGAACAGGGCGATGGCCACCGCCAGGGCGACGGGCTTGAACGTCTCCGGCGCGATCGCGGCTGCCACCGCGGTGAGGGCGAACGCGACGGTCCCCACCCACGAGGCCTGCTGGATCACGCCAGGTGCCCGGCCAGATCCGCGGCCAGCCGATCGTAGGAGAACAGCTCCTCGGCCCGCCGGCGGGCGGCCTCTCCCATGGCCCGACAGAGGTCATCGTCGTCGAGCAGGCGGGCTAGCGCGGCGGCCACGGCCACGGGGTCCTGCGGCCGGCGGACGACGAAGCCCGTCTCGCCATGGGCGACGGCCTCGTGCGACCCCCCGCTGGCGCCGGCCACGCCGGCCACCCCGCAGGCCGCGGCCTCGAGGAAGACGATGCCGAAGCCCTCCTGCTCGAGACCGCCCCAGCGGCTGCGGCACGGCATGGCGAAGGCGTCTGCGCTTCCGAGCAGCCCCGGCATGGCGTCGTCCGGCACGAAGCCCAGCAGGCGGACGGGCGCGCCGGTCGACGCGATCAGCCGCTCGAGGCGTTTGCGGTCACGGCCTGTGCCGGCGATGGCCACCATGAGGTCGGGACGCAGCGGGGCCAGCAGTGCCGCGGCGGCGATCAGCACGTCGAAGCCCTTTCTCGGCACCAGCCGGCTCATGCCGACGACCAGCTTGCCGTCGGACGGGAGGCCAAGGTGTGAACGGGCCCGACGCTTCACCTCGGCGCTGACCGGTCGGAAGCGGTCGACGTCGACGCCGGGGGGCACGACCCGGACGGCCAGATCGGCGCCGGCGACGTGAAACGCCTCGGCGGCCGGGTAGCCGCCGGCGGCCACGACCGTCGTGGCGCCGCGGAGCACCATGGCGAGCAGCTGGCGGGCGAGGGGCGCCCGGGCCGGCACGGTCACCTCGGCGCCGTGGAGCACGACCGAGTAGGGCAGGTCCAGCCGGGGGCCGAGCAGCCCGACCGGCAGCGCCGGGTCGAGGACTACGAGCCGGGCACCGACCCGGGTGGCCAGGCTCCGGATCTCCTGCGCCAGCGCCGGCGTGGGCAGGAGCGCCCGCCCGGGCCAGCGGTGGACGGCGAAGGGCTGGACGGCATCGAAGGCCGCGGCATCGGGATGGGCGGTGGTCAGCACCGTCACCAGCTCGGGCGGCAGCCGCCGCCACAGCTCCCACAGGTATGACTGGATTCCGCCCACCTTGGGAGGGAAGTCGTTGGTGACCAGCAGGTGGGCCACCGGTTGGCGGCGGGTCAGCGCGTCCGCGATCGCCGCTTGGCCCGCCCCACGACGGGGATGGGCTCCGTCTTGTCCGCCTGCCGCCGGGGGGCGGGGAGGATGACGGGCCGCGGCCCGTCTGTTGGCCGCTGCGGCCGGGGCACGGTGACCTTGCGGATCCGGGGCGGCAGCGGCTCGCTGCCGGCCGCGGGCAGGGGCCGGGGTTGGAAGGGACGTACCGCCGGGTCGTCTCCGCGCCTACCGTCGCCGTCTGGCGCGTGAAGGCGCCGGCTAGCGCCGGCCCCGGCGCCTGCTGACGTCGCACCGGCGTCGCGCCGGGACCGGCGCCCCGTCGCGGCGAGCGCCCACGGCTCACGATCAGCCGTCGCCATGCTGGCTGCCACCCTTGCGGTCGACACCTGGGCGACCGCCATGCGCACGCCGCCGGAACCGACCGCTGGCCCGGCCTCGGGCTCCGGCGGAGCCTTCGTGGGCCGGCGGCGGGCGGTCGACTTCGACGATGCCTTGCGGGAGGCTTTCGGCTTCTTGGCAGCGGCCTTGACGTTGCGCGCCGCCGTTGTCTTCGTGGCCCGGGTCGGAGCCTTGGCGGCCTTCGCCGGCGGGCGCTTCTTCGCCGGCGGCTGCTTGGGTGCCGCCCGCCGGCGGGCAGGGCGAGCCGGCGCCTCCGGCTCCTCGGCGTCCACCGCTGCCTGGTCGACCTCCTCCGGCACCCGCCAGCGGTCGGGGCCGACATAACCGAGGTCGGACGCGTGGCGGTTCCGGGCTCGCAGGCGTCCGGTGGGCACGTCGAGCTCCCACTGGGCCTCCTGATCACGCCCCCGGGCCCGGTACCGGAAGCGCACCATCCACACCGAGTCGTGGAGCTGGAAGGCGCTCCAGCCCGAGGCGGCCACGTCGTCGAGCAGGAAGATGCCACGATCGGAGAGGTTGTGCATGACCGAGGCGCCCAGCGGCTGGGTCGACTCGCCCAGGCGAGGCTTGGCGTACACCAGCGCCCGGGCCAGCTCCACGACCTGGGCCTGCTCGGCGAGGATCGGGACGGCAAAGCGAGCCACCCACTCGTTGTCCACGCCGGCCTCAGCCGCCACCTCCTCGATGGTGCGGCCGGCCCGCAGCCGGGTCTGCATCTCGCGGGGCGTGAGGGCGCTCTCGCTGCGCAGCCGCTTGGGGACCACCTCCACGTCGGACGCCGGGAGGGCGTCGGTCCGCTCGCCGTCGGCGCTGGCCTCGGCGATGGCGGCCAGCACCTTCTTGTCCAAGGGCACGATGAAGCCACCCGACTTCGATCCCTTACGTGCGGTGAAGATCAAGCCGTCGCGGTCGGTCGTCAACCCGACGAGGTGGAGCTTTCGCAAGCAGGCTCCCGGTGGCCAGCGGCCCGGAAACCGGGCCATTTCTTGCGGACCGTACCACTCGGCCCGCCGGCCGTTGGGTGATGCCGGCCGCTAGGTGGCCGCTCTGACCTGCCGGCGTAGGGGTGGGACGAGCCCGGCATCGCCCAACAGTCGCACCGCTCGTGCCTCGGCCACGTCGATCACCACCGCCTCACCGGGCTCCCGGCCACAGATGAAGGTGACCACGCAGTCGTCACACGCCGGGGTGTCCTGCATCACGCAGTCGTCACAGGAAATCTCCATGCCCAGAACGATAGAGACGGGGTGAGACAATCGGGTCCGGCGTAGGTCGATCCGGCTTGCCCCTAGCATCGTCGGCCATGGCTCGCTGGCCCCTCGCCCTGGTGACCGGCGCCTCGAGCGGCATTGGTCGGGCGATCGCCGAGCAGCTGGCGGCCGCCGGCTCCGACCTGATCGTCGTCGCCCGCCGGCGGGACCGCCTCGAGGAGCTGGCCGCCGAGCTGCAGGCCGCGCACGGCGTGGAGGTCGAGGTACTGGTCGCCGACATGGCCGACCCGGCCCAGCTGGCCACGGTCGAGGACCGGCTGCGGGCCACGTCGCCGCCCGTCGACCTGCTGGTGAACAATGCCGGCGTCGGCGGGCAGGGACCGTTCGCCGAGATCCCCCTCGACCGCCAGGAAAGCCAGATCCGGCTGAACGTGCTGGCGCCGGTCCGGTTGACCCACGCTGCGCTCGAGCAGATGCTCCCGCGGCGGCAGGGAGGCATCCTGAACGTGTCGTCCATCGCCGGCCTGCAGCCCATGCCTCATCTCGCCACCTACGCGGCCACCAAGGCGTACCTGTCCAGCTTCTCCAACGCCCTCCATGAGGAGGTGCGCCAGCACGGCGTCGTCGTCACCAACCTGCTCCCCGGGTTCACGCGAACCGAGTTCCACGGTGCCGCGAGCATCAATCGCTCCTTCGTACCGGGCATCGTGTGGATGAAGGCGGGCGCGGTGGCCCGGGCCGGCCTCCACGCGGTGGCCGCCGGCCGGGCCCAGTGCGTTCCCGGGCTGGGCTACCGGGTGCTGGCCGGCATCTCCGCCATCACTCCCTGGACGGTGAGCCGCCGGCTCCTCGGCGCGGTCCTCGGCCGGCGATGACCATGGTCGGTGTCCGTCGGGCCGTCCCCGAGGACATCGACGCCGTGCTCGACATGTTCGTCGCCGTGGTCGAGGAGGGGCGGTGGCTGGGCACGCAGGCGCCCGTGGACCGGGAGATACAGCAGGAGCGTTTCCTGCACGACATGACCTCCCAGGAGAACGTCTCGCTCGTGGCCGTGGTCGACCGTGACATCGTCGGCCACGCCCGGGTCGACCTGGCTCCCTACAAGGTCGCAGGGCTGGGGATGATGGTGGACGCCCGCTGGCGCGGTCGCGGCATCGGTGGCGCTCTCGTCCGCTCCGCAGTGGACGCGGCCCGCGACATGGGCGCCCACAAGCTGGCGCTGCAGGTGTGGCCGCACAACGAGGCGGCCCGCCGCCTGTACCTGCGCCATGGGTTCGTCGAGGAGGGCGTGCTCCGCCGCCACTACCCGCGGCGCAACGGCGAGCTCTGGGACGCGGTGATCATGGGCCTCGTCCTCGACGAGACCTCGCCCGGCTCTTCCCTATCGACGTGAGAACAAATTGAGCACGATGGTGGCGACGACCGACACGATGAGGCACGTCGCCAGGGGGATGTAGATGCGGGCATTCCCGCGGCCGAAGCTCAGGTCGCCGGGGAGCCGGCCGCCACCAAGCAGGAAGACGGCGCCGAGGGCGGCCACGAGGAGGCCGCCGATGACGAGGATGCGTCCGAGGTCGTGGGAGTCCATGACCGCTGTTACTTGCTCCCGACCTTCTCTTTTACCTTGGTCTTCGCCTTGTCGACGGCGCCGGCGGCGGGGCCGGCCACCAGGTTTCCGGGCGGCGTGTCAGGCGCGCGCGGGTGAGGACTCGTGGGAGCGCTCTTCTTGGCCTTTTCCAGGGCCTCGCCGATCTCGGCCAGCTCCTTGCGCTTGACGACCTTGCGGACCTCGGGGAAGAGCTCGGATTCCTCCTCCTCCACATGGTGGCGGACGTTCTCGATCAGCACCGTCATCTTGGCCTTGAACCGCTCGTGGTCGGGCTTCATGTCCTCCAGCTCGCTCAGCACCCATTTCACGATGTGGTGCTCTTCGAGCGCCTCGAGCACGGTGTCCTCGACCGCTGGCATCCGCTCGCGCACCGCAGGGTAGAAGACCATCTCCTCGATGGCGGCGTGCACGGACAGCTCCTTGACCACCTGGCGGGCGAGCTTGCGCTGCTCGGCCGGTTGCTTCGACTTCTCGAACTGCTTGAACAGCTTTTCGACAGTCTTGTGGTCCTGCTTCAGAAGCGTGATGGCGTCCATAAGACCTTCTCATGCCCACGATCCGAGGACGTCAAACTGATGTTCGTGTCGTTAAGATGCCCGCCATCGAAGTCCGGACCACGCTCACATCGCACCCGACGAGCGTTGGCGCGGCCCGGCGCTTCGTCCGGGACGTGCTGATGAGCCGCCAGGTCGCCGGGCTCGTGGTGGACACGGTCGAGCTGCTCACGAGCGAGGTGGTGACCAACGCCATCATCCACGGCCGGTCGGGGCCGCTCCTCGCCGTCGACGTCAGGGAGTACGCCGTCCGCGTCGCCGTGGGCGACGTCAGTCCCGAGCTTCCCATGCGAAGGGGCGGCGGACTCGACGACGTGTCCGGGCGAGGCGTGGTCATCGTGGACGAGCTGGCCTCGGCGTGGGGCGTCGAACGGGAGCGGGACGGCTCGAAGCGAGTGTGGTTCGAGGTGGCCTGCTAACGAAAGTCTCGCGACTTCGTCGCCGGCGGGGTGGTCAGCGACAGCGGCTCGATCTTCTCGGCGATGAGGTTGGTGACGCCCTCGGCCCGCTCGAGGCGGCCACGGATCAGCAAGGCCGGCGAGGACCGGGCCACCCGACGGTGCTTGTCCCAGATGGCCTGGTTGCAGATGACGTTGAGCATGCCCGTCTCGTCCTCCAGGTTGATGAAGATCGTGCCGTTGGCGGTGGCCGGCCGCTGGCGGTGCGTCACGACGCCGCCCACGGTCACCCGCCGGCCCGACAGGACCTTCTCCAGCCCGGTGACAGTGACCGCGCCGGCGGCGTCGAGGGCGGCCCGGGCGTACTCCATCACATGGCTGCCGGGTGAGACGCCGGTGGCCCACAGGTCGGCGGCGGTGATCTCGGGTTCGGACATCGCCGGCAGTTGGGGCGCGTCGGTGCCGACGACCACGCCTTCCAGCCTCGTGTCCGCCGCCTGGGCCACCGCGCCGGCGCCCCAGAGCGCGGCTCGTCGCTCCATCTGGAGGGAGCCGAACGCGCCGGCCGTGGACAGGGCCTCGACCGCCGGCAGGGAGGCGCCGGTGCGCCGCACCAGGTCCTCCATGGAGGTGTAGGGCCGACGTTCGGCGATCCGCTTGGCCAGGTCGTCGCCGACATTGCGGACGTACTCGATGCCGAGCCTGACCTCCGGTCGGTCGCGGTCGCCGTCGAGCGTTGCCTTCGCGTCGCTCAGGTTCACATCGGGTCCGTGGACGGTGACGCCGTGCCGGCGGGCGTCGGCCACCAGGGTGTTCGGCGAGTAGAAGCCCATGGGCTGGGCGTTGAGCAGGGCGGCGCAGAAGGCGGCCGGGTAGTGCAGCTTCATCCACGACGACGAGTAGACGAGGTAGGCGAAGCTGACCGAGTGGCTCTCGGGGAAGCCGAAGTTGGCGAAGGCGGCGAGCTTGTCGTAGATGGCGTCGGCGGTGTGGCCGGTGATGCCGTTCCTTGCCATGCCTTCGTAGAGGCGGCCCTTGAGCGCGTCCATGCGCTCCGTGCTTCTCTTTGACCCCATCGCCTGCCTGAGCTGGTCGGCCTCGCCGGCGGTGAAACCGGCCACGTCGATGGCCATCTGCATGAGCTGCTCCTGGAACAGGGGCACGCCGAGGGTCTTCTCGAGCGACTTCTCGAGCAGTGGGTGGAGGTAGGTGACCGGCTCCTGGCCGTTCTTTCTTCTGATGTATGGGTGCACCGACCCGCCTTGGATCGGACCGGGGCGGATGAGGGCGACCTCCACCACCAGGTCGTAGAAGTGCCGTGGCTTGAGCCTCGGGAGGGTGGCCATCTGGGCCCGGCTCTCCACCTGGAACACGCCGATGGAGTCGGCCTTGCACAACATGTCGTAGACCTCTGGCTCCTGCGGGATCGTCGCCAGGTCGATCTCGACGCCGTGGTGGTCTTTGATCAGGTCTACGCCCAGGTGAAGGGCGGTGAGCATGCCCAGGCCTAGGAGGTCGATCTTGACCAGGCCTACGGCAGCGCAGTCGTCCTTGTCCCACTGCAGGACGCTGCGGTTCTCCATTCGCCCCCACTCCACCGGGCAGACCTCGACGATGGGGCGGTCGCAGATGACCATGCCGCCGGAGTGGATGCCGAGATGTCTCGGGAAGCCCTGGATCTGTTCGGCGAGGGCGATGACTGCGCCTGGGATGTCGTGGTCCTTGGTGTCGGAGAGGCGGTAACCGTCGGTCTGCTTCGACCAGGCGTCGAGCGCGCCCTGGGGATGGCCGAGGGCCTTGCCCATGTCGCGAACCGACGATTTGGGGCGGTAGGTGATGACGTTGGCCACCTGAGCCGCGTTCTGCCGCCCGTACCGCTCATAGACGTACTGGATGGCCTCCTCCCGGCGACCGTTCTCGATGTCGAGGTCGATGTCGGGCGGGCCGTCGCGCTCCGGCGAGAGAAAGCGCTCGAACAACAGCTCGAGGCCGACGGCGTCGGCGTTGGTGATGCCGAGGGCGTAGCAGACGGCGGAGTTGGCGGCCGAGCCCCGGCCCTGGCAGAAGATGTCGTTGCGCCGGCAGAACTCGACGATGTCCCAGACGATGAGGAAGTAACCGGGGAAGCCGAGCGACGCGATGATGGCCAGCTCGTGCTCGATCTGCTTGGTGGCGGCGGGATTGTTCGGGTAGCGGCGTTCGGCGCCTCGGCGGGTGAGCTCCCGCAGCCAGCTCATCTCGGTGTGTCCAGGGGGCACGGGGTAGTCCGGGAGGTTGGGCGCGACGAGCCTCAGGTCGAAGGCGCAGTCGTTCCCTATGTCGGCGGCTCGCTGGACGGCGCCGGGGTAGCGGGCGAATCTTCTGGCCTGCTCGGCCCCGCTCCTGAGCGAGGCGGTGGCGCCGGCGGGGAGCCATCCGTCGAGCTCGTCGAGGGAACGACGGGCCCGAACCGCGGCCATGGCCGTGGCCAGAGGCCGTCTTTGCTTCGTTGCGTAATGGACGTTGTTGGTGGCCACGATGTCGACGCCTGCCCTGGTGGCGATGGCGACGAGCGCGTCGTTGCGGACGGAGTCGATCGGGTCGCCGTGGTCCCACAGCTCGACGGCGACGTTCCCCCGTCCGAAGGCGTCGGTGAGTCGGTGGAGCTCGCGCGCCGCGGCGGCAGGCCCGTCGTCGAGGAGTGCGGCGGGGACGGTGCCCTTGCGGCAGCCGGTGAGGACCTGCCAGTGGCCGTGAGCCGCTGTCGCGGCCAGCGTGGCGAGGTCGGTCTTGGGCAGGCTCTTCTCCCCCGCGCTCATGTGGGCGTCGGTGATGGCCCTGGCCAGGTGTGCGTAGCCGGTCGGATCTCTGGCGAGGATCACGAGGTGGCGGCCGGCGGGATCCGGGACGCCGGCCTGCGGTTTGCGGGGCAGGTCGAGGGTGAGCTCGGTTCCGAAGACGGTGGGGACGTCGAGCGCCTTCGCTGCTTCGGCAAAGCGGACGATGCCGTAGAACCCGTCGTGGTCGGTGAGGGCCAGGGCGGTGAGGCCGAGGTGGACCGCCTCTTCCACCAACTCCTCGGGGTGCGACGCCCCGTCGAGAAAGCTGAAGTTCGAGTGGCAGTGCAGCTCGGCGTAGGGAACGGTGCCCGGCTGGCGGCGCACGTTCGGAGGGTGGTACTGACCACGCTGGTTCGACCACGCCGGACTGTCGCCCCCGTCGGCGTCGTACGGCCGTCCCGACAGCCGGCGCTCCAGCTCGGCCCACGGCACGGGCGGGTTCGTCCACCCCATGCCGCCCAGTGTAGCGAACATGTGTTCGCCCCTTGCCAAGGGGTGAAAGTGAATGATATGCATTGCGCTGGTGGCGGAAAGGCGGACGGCGATCTCGGCGGTGCTGGCGGTGGTGGTTCTGGCCGCGTCCGCTGCCTGCTCCAGCGGGGGCCCGGATCGAAGCACCGTCGGCGCCAACCCGACCGTGGCGACGGAGCCCCCGACCACGACGACGACAAATCCCTACGCCGTGCCGGCGGTCATCGACGTCGCCTACGTAAACCGAGTGCTGGCGGGGTTGGATGCCGCAATGGGCGATGTCACCCGTTTAATACTCCGCACCCGCACCATCCCGCGTGAAGCCTACGACCGCATGCGGGCGATCTACGACAACGATGAGCGGTTGCAGCTCGCCATAGACAGCTTCCAGAGCGATATGCGACGAAACTTCGCAGGATATAGACCTGACCCCGGCGACAAGAAAACAACTGTCACCGAGTTGCTCACGGTGACACGTCCATGTGTCTTCGTCCGCGTCACGCGGGACTATACAGCGGTGGGACAGAACTCCTCTTCCGCAGATACACAATGGATCGCTCTAAGGCGATTAGATACCTCACGGGATCCCCACGGGTTCAATAAGACACAGTGGGCATTCTCCTACGAGGGATACACCGATACGCGAAGTCAGCCTTCGGATCCGTGCGTAAGCTAGCAATCTGTCTCGTCATCGTAGTAGGAGTCCAGTCAGGGCCACAAGTTCTACATGGACAAACGGTTCCGCAGTGCACGGCCAGCCAAATGGGCCCACCGCCGTCCGCGGGTCCTAACAGCATACTGTGCTCGGGACAAGATACGTCCGTTGGCAGCAACAGAACACCGGGTAGTAGCGGCAATCCTGTGACATATGTATCTTCGTCTAGCAGCTCAGCGCCTAGCGTGCGGTATATCCCATACGACAGACTGGCCAGTGGACCAGACGGTCAGCCTTGTATTACAACGGGGTATTTCGCGGAGGGAACTCAGCCGAACGATTCGACCGCATTAGACCCGGTTACCCAAAACGTGGCAGATATCCACGGTCTTGCCCCACTTGAATACCCGCCGTGTCCACCTCAATCCCAGGCCGCCGGGCAACCGGGACCCGTGGAAACGCCGTCGATGATCGCCCGACGATATTGGGAGCAGGTCGCATTGCCACAACCGAAGCCGGTGATCGCTCCAGGAAGAGCCATCACCGGAAAACTCGCCTACCTCGAGACCAGAGGCCAACTCGCGGAGACATACAGAAACAACACCGTGTTCGGCCAATTGACGATCCAAGCAACCGGTTCCTACGTGGTTGCCTGGGGAGATGGGGAAACTCGTGGGCCATATTCATTCGAGGGCGTACCGTGGCCAAACGGGCGGATCACGCATGCCTATTCTCGGATTGGAGCATACAATATTGTCGTAACTCAGAGTTGGACCGCGACGTGGTCACTTGGTGGAGAGACCGGAGTGCTCCGGACACTCCAGACTACTGGGCGCATAGATAATTTCCCAGTGGAGCAAATTCAGGCAGTGATCGGCCGCTAGCAACAATCGAACTTGTTCGGTCCCGACGCCGGTCGTCGTTTCGGAGGCTGGAACCACCCATCCCTCTATACCTGGTGATAATCCAACCCATCGGCGCCCGCCTTACCCCTTACGATCGGCGGTTTCAGACCGGCCGCGTCCGCTCCAACTCGACGAGAGCACGCTCACTCCCGCAACTGTTCTGCCCGGCATCGTCGGCAACGGTCACCAGACACCGCAAATCTCTGCCACGACTACGGAGTTCCGCCGTGTGCACGCAGCGTGCACCGGCGCCGGCCGCCGGCCACTCCCCCCCTGCCCGGCGAACCGTCCTCGCCGGCGCATCACTTCACCGGTTCTGACTCCTTGCTCGCCCGAGTCGGCGGCACTGGCGCCGGCGGGTTCTGCCGGCGGTTGAGGTACAGGGCCAGGCACATCGCCAGGCCGAGGCCGAGCAGGACGCCGACCACGCCGGCCTGAAAGCCGGTGACGCGGCGGACGTCGGCCTCACCGAAGGTGACGGTGCTCGTGAAGATGTCCTGGGTGTTGCTGATGGCATTGCCGTTGCGAGTGTCGGACCAGGCCACGACCGCGCCGTCGTTGAACGAGGCCACCGCCACGGGCGCCATCACGTCCATGTTGTTGATCCACGACCCGATCGTGCGATCGATGGGCACGTCGTTGACCCGCGTGTTCGGTGTCCAGGTCGCGCCCCCGTCACGGGAGCTCGTCATGTAGACGGACGCGAACTTGCCCCGGTTGGAGAACAGGCTGAGCACCTGGCCGTTGCCCACCGTCGAAGGGGGGAACGGGTCCTCCCTCCAGTCGTACCAGGCCACGTCCAGACGCCCGTTGCGGCTGATCGAGATCTGCGGATAGTGCTGGCCGTACTTGGTGTTCTCGGGGTCGTCGTTGAGGCGCTTCGGCGGAGCCCACGTGATCCCGTCCCGGGACGAGGAGTAGTACGCGTCGAGCTCGTTCGCCCGGTTGTCGTGCCACACCACGTGGAACATCCCCCGCTCACGGTCGTAGACCGGGATGGGCTCGCTGGCGTCATTGGCGTTGGTGATCTCGTGGTCGGTCCACGTCCGGCCCTGGTCGGTGGAGACGCTGGCGAACAGTCTGGTCACGGGAGGGGCGGGCAACGGTTCGGAACCGGCCCTCGGCGTCGGCGGTGCCGCCTCCCGCCAGAAGGCGAACAGTCGGTCTCCCACCACGACCGGCCTCGGCCCGTCGAAGCCGTTGTTGCGCTCGAACATCAGCTGTGGCGCCGACCAGGTGGCGCCGGCGTCGTCGGAGACGGCCATGTACGGGCGGGTGGGCTTGGTCTCGGGGAACCGGTTGAACGAGCGTCGCCACATGGCGTACATCCGGCGGGGGTTGGCCGGGTCGATGGCGACGTGACCCTCGAAATTGACCTCCATCTCGACCCCGGGCTCAGGAGCCCGGTTGCCGGGATCGATGGCGACGGTCTGCCATGTGCGGCCGCCGTCGCGGGATCGGCCCATCAATACGCTGCGGCTGCCGTTCTTGTCCGGCGCGTTGGCCTGGAAGACGTTGTAGATCGTGCCGTCGGGGCCCTGGAGGAGCTCGGTCCGAATGTTCTGCGACGTGGCGTACCCCATGGCGCAGTTCTTCGTGTACGGCTCGAGGACCGGTGCGTTCTCCTGCCGCCACGTCGCCCCCCGGTCGCTCGACACCGCGAACTTGCAGGCTCCTGAGTTCATGTCCGAGTAGGCGAGGTAGACGGTCCTGGGATCGTCCTTGTCGACCAGGAGGGCGGGGGCTTCTTCGTCTCGCGTCAGCGGCAGCACCTTCTCCGCCCGGTTGACCTGCACGGCGGAAGAGGCGGTCGCCGGGCCGTTCGCCTCGGAGCCACACGCCCCCACCATCGCCCCCAAGACACAGGCCGCGAGCAATCGCCGCATGCTTGCACTCATTTCACTGACCCCCCGTTGCTGAAGTCCCCCAGCGGTTTACCGGTGTGTGGCCCCGACTTCAATAGATGCAACAGACACATACGGTCAGTCGTAGGTGGCTTCCACCGCCCACCGGTCGCCTTCCCGGGACAACAAGTGGGCCGTCCCGTCGGAGGTGACCACCTGCCAACGGGCCCGCCGGCGGTGGGCGCTGTCGTCCCACCAACGCTCGTCGATCGGCCATGGCCCAGCCCACGCTGTCACCGGGGACCACTGGCCGCCGGCCACCGAGACCCGGGCGTCGACGACCTCCGCCGGCACGGGAACCGGGGGCACGGTCGCCGGTGACGGCGCCGGGATCCGCCCCGGCCAGGGCGGCTCGACACCTCCGTCTGTGGTGGCACGCTCGCCCCACGGGACGAGCCGCACCTGCTCGGCCGGGCTGCGACCGCCGGCGGGCACCGCGATGGTGACCGACTCGGGTCCGAGCATGCCCTGGACCCGGGCCAACGCCCGGGCCACCCGCTCGGCCGCCGCCCGGTCACCCCCCCAGAAGCCCATCTGGCGGCCGTCGTCTGGACGGACCTCCTCGGGCACCAGACGCAGCAGCGTGAGCCCCCCTGACGGCCGCTCGACCACGCCGGCACCGGCCGTCATCCAGCCGTCGAGCTGCCACCGCACCCGCTCGGCGAGGGCACTGGCACCGTTGCCGTCGATACGCCAGCGCCGGCGCATGCGCTCGCCGTGCTCCCACTCGGCCTCGACCAACACCCTGGTGGCGGCCAGGCCCTCGACGCTCAGGCGCTCGTGGAGACAGTCGGCCAGGCTCTTGGCCACGAAGGCGGCGGTCTCCACGCGGTCGGCCGGGGGATCGAGCTCGGCCACGACGGTCAGGTCCAACGGCGGGATCCGGGCGGACAAGGGCCGCTCGTCGAGGCCCCGGGCCAGCCGATGCGCCCCCGCGCCCTGCGGCCCGAAGCGGGCCAGCACCGCCGGCGCCGGCAGCTCGGCCAGCTGGCCCAGGGTGCGGATGCCCAGGCGGACGAACAGGTCGGCCAGGTCGACGTCGCCCAGCGTGGACACCGGGAACTGAGAGAGGTACGAAGCGCTGGCCCCCGCCGGCACGACCACGCCACGGCGGGCGGCCCGCTCGGCGGCGAAGGGGCCATCGGCGATGCCGACCAGGCAGCGCGGTGCTCCATCCGGCAGGCGCTCGTCGACCGCGGCGGCCACCCGGGCGGCCAGGACGTCGTCGCCCCCGAAGTAGCGCGACGGGCCCCGGGTGCCGACCGCGCACACCCCCGGCCGGATGATCTCGACCTCGGGCGCGAACGCCTCGACGGCGGCGACCACCGGCTCGAACGCCCGGGCGTCGGCACCCGGGTCGTGATCGACCACCGCCAGGCCTGGGCAGCGTGCCTCGGCCTGGCGCCGGCGGAGGCCCCGAGCCACGCCCTCCGCCCGGGCGGGAGCCGAGCAGGCCACCACCCGACCGGAGGCGACCACCGCCGCCGCCACCGAGCACATGCCGGCAGCCACCACCGGCCAGTCAGGACACCACACGACGAGCGTGCGCACGCCGTTCATCCGTCACCTCCACGCCGTTCGTGCACGGAGCAACGTCCCGGACCCCGCCCTCGGGGTGGGGCAGCCACAGCGCCACCCGGCGCTCCCGGGCCGCAGCTCCCCTGCCCCCGGCCACCACCTCCACCCGCCGGCCACGCAGCCGGCCGTGCCCCTGGCCCAGCCCCTCCCAGGTCGCCGAACCCACCGCGAGGTGGACCTCGGCCGCCTCGGGCCACGCACCCGACACCACCAGCACCGCCCCCCGCTCCCGGACTCGCGCGGTGAGGCGGCGGGCGTCGGCCGGGCTGACACGTGCCGGCGGCCGGGCAAGCACCGCGTCGCACGCGTCGACCAGTGCGGCCACCACCCAGGCCCACCCGCCGGCGCCGGCGCCCCGCCCCGGCGAAGGCACCAGCGGGAAGCGCTCCAGCGCCACGCCGAGCTCGGCCGCGGCCGCCAGGCCGAGCGCCGGCAG
>Ga0247719_1000535_pt1 | contig 22047 bp, 21 predicted proteins | sample 41E_DmetaG_FD_189046 | JGI IMG/M metagenome (GOLD analysis project Ga0247719, IMG submission 189046) | Soil microbial communities from hillslope of Landscape Evolution Observatory, University of Arizona, Oracle, AZ, United States - 4-1-E_D | ecosystem: Engineered > Artificial ecosystem >...
CGCGAACCGCGTGAGTCCAGCGGACAAGCGCTTCGAAGCCGCAGATTTCCTCGCCGGCGGCGCGCACGATCGGCTGGTAAACGACCGAAAGCTCACCTCTCTCGATGGCCTGGCGAAGATCGTTTTCGAGCATCTGCCGGTCGGTCGCTTCGGTGTGCATCGAAGGATCGAAGAAGCAATGCTTGCCGCGCCCCGCCGCTTTGGCTGCGTAAAGGGCGAGGTCGGCGTTGCGGATCAGACTGTCGGCGCACGCTCGGCCAGGATCCCCAATGGCGATTCCGACAGAGGCGCCGATCGTCACTCGGTGCCCCTCGACGGAATATGGGCGGGAGACATGCTCGATCAGCGTCCGCGACAGCGACTCGAGGAGACCGATGTCCACTGTTCCGGGCAGAACCGCCTTGAACTCGTCGCCGCCAAGCCGGCCGACCTGCCCATGCTCGCCCATGACCGACTTCAGCCGCTCCGCAACCTGACGAAGCAAGGCGTCGCCCATCGGATGGCCGAGCGTGTCGTTCACGTTCTTGAAGCGGTCGAGGTCGATCAGGAATAAAGCGCAGCCCTTCTGCCGGCTGGCGGCATTGCGAAGAGCTTCCTCGAGCGTTTGCCGCATCATCGCCCGGTTGGGCAGCCCCGTCAGCGAGTCGAATCGGGCCAGGCGAGAGATTTCCTGTTCGGACCGGCGCTGCTCGGTCAGATCGGTGCCAATTCCGCGAAAGCCCAGAAACCTGCCGCGCTCGTCGAAAATCGGGTTGCCTGACAGGGACCAGTGGATGTCCTTGTCGACCGCGGCCCGGACCACGACGTCGGAGAAAGGGAAGCGCGCCGAGAGGTGGAAACCCAGCGTCTTGCGCTCCTCGCCCATGGAAATGGAATCGACCGACAAAAGGTCGGTGAACTGGCGGCCGAGAAGTGCCTGGGGTTCGCATTCGAAATCGTCGGCCAGCTGTTGCGACACATAGGACAAGGTGCCTTCGGCATTGGTTTCCCAGAACCAGCCGCGCCCGCTGTTCTCGAACTCATCGACGAAACGGACGGCCTTGCGAGCCTCGGCGTCGAGCAAAAGTCGTTTTCGGCCGGCCGCGATGATCGTCCGGGCGTTGGCAATGCTGTAGGCGACAAGGATCGTGCACATCAGCAATATTCCGGCCGCGACCCAGAGCGACTGGGTGAACAATAGCGCCCCGATGACGCCCATGATCGTGCTGGCGATCGCGATCGGCGGAGAGTTTACCGCGACAATGGCCGTGATGATCACCCCGGCACCCAGGGCGAGCGGCACGCTGATCTCATGGCCGACGTGGGATTGCTGCGTGACTCCGGCACCGAACCATCCCCAGCACAAGGCGGTGAGAAGCAGGTAGCCGAACAGGAAACGGATGATCCCGTGCGGAGCGAGCGCCAGCCGGTCGCGATGATGGAGCACGGCTATTGCGACCGCGTCGAGCGACAGCATCGCGATCAAGGGGAACAGCGGGTTGACCAGCGAGAGCGTCAGGATTTCATGGGGATGCAGGATCAGGCTGCACAAGCCGATGAACAAATGGGCGGCACCGAGGAGAAGCGGGGCATGGTTGAATCCGGCGACCCGCCACAGCGCCAGCGACTCCTCCTCCGAAGACTCAGGCGTGCGAATGTCGAACCACAAGGCCTCCTTGATCGAGGCCTTGTCGCGGTTGCCCGCGCCTTCGATTGCCTTGACGAAACGCGACCTGCGCATTGGGTTCCACCGCCAGCGGCCGTTCGGAACGCGCCCGAAAAGCCTGTTCGCGCGAGTCTTTACTCAGCGGTAGTTAACGCGGGGGCGAAGGAACGCGGTTAGCGAAGTGTTAGCTAGGCCTGTTCAGGCAGGAAGTCTGGAACCGATAGATAGCGCTCGCCGGTGTCATAGTTGAAGCCGAGGATTCGCGGATTTTCGCCCAGTTCCGGCAGTTTTTGCTGGATCGCGGCCAAGGTCGCACCCGAGGAGACTCCGACCAGCATGCCCTCTTCGCGCGCGGCGCGGCGGGCCATCTCCTTGGCATCTTCCGGATCGACCTGGATGATTCCGTCGAGCCGCTCGACATCCATGATCGCCGGGACGAAACCGGCGCCGATCCCCTGGATCGGATGGGGCCCGGGGTCGCCTCCGGACAGCACTGGCGACAGACTCGGTTCGACTGCGAACACCTTGAGATCGGGCCATTCCGTCTTCAGCACCTCGGCGCAGGCGGTGATGTGCCCGCCGGTGCCGACGCCGGTGATGAGTGCGTCGATTGGTTGGTCGCGGAAATCCTCGAGGATCTCCCGTGCCGTGGTGCGTCGGTGAACCTCGAGGTTGGCGGGGTTCTCGAACTGCTGCGGCATCCACGCCCCATCGGATTCCGCAATGATTTCCTTGGCTCGCTCGATTGCCCCCTTCATGCCCTTCTCCCGCGGGGTGAGGTCGAAGGTTGCGCCATAGGCCAGCATCAGCCGCCGCCGCTCGAGGCTCATGCTCTCCGGCATGACCAGGATCAGCTTGTAGCCCTTGACCGCGGCGACCATCGCCAGGCCGATGCCGGTGTTTCCCGACGTCGGCTCGACGATCACTCCCCCGGGCTTCAGCGCTCCCGAGGCTTCCGCATCCTCGATCATTGCAAGCGCGATGCGATCCTTGATCGATGCTCCCGGGTTGGCCCGCTCCTGCTTGATCCACACTTCGGCCCGCTCGCCGAACAGCCGGTTGAGCCGAACGTGGGGGGTGTTGCCGATCGTCTCGAGGATATTGCCTGCCTTCATGGTCGGGTGCGCTCCTTGCCTGAGTAAGCTGTATAGGAAGCCCGGGTGACCACTTGAAGGGCGTCACACTCCCCCGGTCGTCACGGTCGCCCGTTCCGGCGGTGGTTCGGGTAGGTCGAAGGTGCGGGCGCGGCGAAGCTCTGGGAACCAGCGCGCCCACAGCAAGGTGACGATGATCGCGCCGATTCCGCCGGCGACCGTGGCCGTAACCGGACCGATCAGGGCGGCGGTGAAGCCGCTGCGCATCTCGCCAAGTTCGTTTGACGCCGAAATCGCGAGCGTGGAGGCGGCGCTGACCCGTCCTCGCATCGCGTCGGGGGTGTGCAGCTGGATCAGCGACTGGCGGATATAGACCGAGAACATGTCCGCGGCTCCGAGCAGGGCGAGCATCGCCAGCGACAGCGGATACCAGGTGGAAAGGCCGAAGACGGCGGTAGCGGCGCCGAACACGACGACGGCCGAGAGCATCTTCACGCCGACATTGGTTCTGATCGGCCTGAACGAGAAATAGATGGCGGTCAGAGTCGCCCCGAGCGGCGGTGCGGCCCGCAGCGGGCCAAGGCCCTGCGCTCCGACCTCGAGAATGTCGCGGGCGTAGATTGGAAGCATCGCCGTCGCTCCGCCGAGCAGGACCGCGAACAGATCGAGCGTGATCGCGCCAAGCACCAGCCGGTTGCGGCCGACATATTGCATTCCCTCGATCATCCGCCGGATCGGCCTGCCGGGCTCGATCGCGCTTCGCGGTACCGGGCCGATCAGGAACAGGCAGGCGAGGGCGAAGCCGAACAGGGCGGCGCTGACGCCGTAGGAGAGGTGGGGCGTGATGTCGTAGAGTATGCCGCCGATCGCCGGCCCGGCAATCGCGCCGGACTGCCAGGCGGTCGAGCTCAGCGCGATCGCTCGTGGCAGAAGGTCGCGCGGGACGAGGTTCGGCGCAAGCGCGCCGAGCGCCGGCCCGGCGAATGCCCGGGCCACTCCCAGCAGGGCCGCGACTCCGAACAGGATCGGCAGGCTGATAGCCCCGCTCCACGTCGCCCAGAAGAGGATGAGGGCGCAGAGCATCTCGAGCAATATCACCGCCCGTGCGACGTGGCGCCGGTCGAGCCGGTCGGCGACCCAGCCGCTGATCGGAGTCAACAGGAACAATGGGACGAACTGGACGAGGCCGATCAGCCCGAGCTGGAAGGCGGCCTGGCTGACGCTCATCGTTTCCCTGGCGATGTCATAGACTTGCCAGCCGATGACGATCACCATCGCCATCTGGGCGATGGTCGCGGTCAGCCGGGCCAGCCAGAAGGCGCGGAAAGCCGGGATTGTCAGGGGCTCGGGAACGATGCTCACAACGGCCCCCTAGCCAAATTCGGCGGGCCCGCTAACCCTGACTCCATGGCCAAGCCCAAGTCCCGCTACGTCTGCCAGTCCTGCGGCTCGGTGAGCAGCCGCTGGCAGGGCCAATGCCCCGACTGCGCCGAGTGGAACACCCTCGTCCAGGAATCCGCTGCTGTGTCGAGCATCTTCGCCGCCAGGCATAATTTGCAGGGCGGCGGCCGGATGATCCCGCTGGTCGGCCTCGATGCGCCGGCGGCTCTTCCCGAGCGGCTGCCGAGCGGCCTTGCCGAGTTCGACCGGGCGATCGGCGGCGGAATCGTCCGCGGCTCGGCGATGCTGGTCGGCGGCGACCCCGGCATCGGCAAGTCGACCCTCCTGCTCCAGGTCTGCGCCCGGCTGGCGACCGCCGGCCAGCATGTCGTCTACGTGTCGGGCGAGGAATCGGCCGAGCAGGTCCGGCTCCGCGCCGTCCGCCTGGGGCTCGGCAAGTCGCCGGTGCGGCTCGCCGCCGCGACATCGGTGCGCGACGTGCTGACCACCTTGGGCGACGGCGAGCCGCCGGCCCTGCTGGTCATCGATTCGATCCAGACCATGCATTCCGACCTGATCGAGGGCGCGCCCGGCACGGTCAGCCAGGTCCGCGCCTCGGCGCAGGAGCTGGTCCGCTTCGCCAAGGAGCATGGCACCGCCGTAATTCTCGTCGGCCACGTCACCAAGGACGGAAGCATCGCCGGCCCCCGCGTGCTCGAACATATGGTCGACACGGTGCTGAGCTTCGAAGGCGAGCGAAGCCACCAATACCGCATCCTGCGCGCGCTGAAGAACCGCTTCGGCGGCACCGACGAGATCGGCGTCTTCGCCATGGAAGGCGCTGGCCTCGCCGAAGTCCCCAACCCCTCGGCCCTGTTCCTGACACAGCGCGGGGAGCCGGTCAGCGGCACCAGCGTCTTCCCCGCGATCGAAGGCAGCCGGCCTGTCCTGGTCGAGATCCAGGCGCTGACCGTTCGGCTGGCGAGCGGCGCCACCCCCCGCCGCGCCGCGGTCGGCTGGGACAGCGGCCGGCTGGCCATGCTTCTCGCCGTTCTCGAGGCGCGTTGCGGGATGAGCTTCGCCGCCGCCGAAGTCTATCTCAACGTCGCCGGCGGCTACCGCCTGACCGACCCCGGCGCCGACCTTGCCGTCGCCGCGGCTTTGGTCTCGGCCCTGTCGGATCGGCCGGTGCCCGAAGGCACGGTGGTGCTCGGCGAAGTTGCCCTGTCGGGTGAGGTCCGCCCAGTCGCCCATTCGGCCCTGCGCCTCAAGGAGGCCGCCAAGCTCGGCTTCGATCGCGCCTGGGTGCCGCCAAGCGTCAAGGCCGGCGGAGGCATCGCCGCCGCCGAATTCGCCAATTTGCGCGCGCTCGTCGACCAGATCCTCGGCCGGTGATTGCCCGTGGGTGGCGGCGCTTCTCTCGCGCCGCGAAAGCCACTATCTTGCTGTCAGTACTTCAGGAGCGCGTCATGACCGCCAAGCGTAAGGCCCGAGAGGACATGTCCCCTAAGGAGCGGGAGATCTGGGCCAGGTTCGACGCCGAAATCCAGAAGGGCTTCGACGCGGCGAATGCCGGCAAGATCAAGGATTCCGACGAGGTGTTCGATCGCCTCATCGCGAAATATGAAGCGATGAGCCGGCATCGCGGGTGAACGTACGGCTCACGCAGCCAGCAGAGTTCGATCTCGAACGGCTCGCAGACAGAATCGCGCAGATCGATCCTCAACGCGCAAAAATGATCGCTGAACAGTTGAAGGCGGCTGCACGAACGATTGGCCATGCCCCATTTCAGTATCCGCGAGTGGCTGCCGATCCGCGGCTCCGAAAGAAATCGGTTCGGCCATTTGTCCTGCTGTTCGAGGTCAGAGGGGATCATGTGTTGATTCTCCGCATCGCACATGAGCGCAGTGACTGGGCTTCGCTGGTCTAAGCAAGGTCTGGCGCCGCCTTCTCCCGTCCGCTAGCCGAACGGCAATGTCCGCGCTCGACATCTTCGTGATCCTTCTGCTCGGCGGCGGAGCGATGATCGGCTTCGTCCGCGGCTTCGTTCAGGAATTGCTGTCGCTGTTCGCCTGGGTCGTCGCCATCGTCATGCTGCGCCTGTTCCATACGCAGTTGCAGCAGGGGCTCGAGGCGACGGTCGGCGGCGCGACCTCGGCCGCGGTGGTCGCTTTCGCGCTCCTCTTCCTGCCGAGCTTCATCCTCATCCGGCTGCTCGCCCGCTCGATGGGCCGGACGACGCGCCGCTCGGTGCTGGGGCCGTTCGACCGAGTGCTCGGGAGCGGTTTCGGCCTGCTCAAGGGCCTGCTTGGGGCGACGCTCTTCTTCCTGCTTGCCAATCTCGCAACCGACCTCATCTACGGCGCGGATGCGGACAGGCCCGAATGGATGACAGAATCGCGAACCTATCCGTTGCTCAACGCCAGCGGACGGGCGATCGTCGACTGGGTGGAAACCCGGCGCACGGAGCAGGTTCAGTCATGATCCGCCTTCACGACACCATGGCCCGCGACAAGCGCGAGTTCGAGCCGGCGGACCCGCAGCGCATCACCATGTATGTCTGTGGCCCCACGGTCTACGGCCGTGCCCATATCGGCAATGCCCGACCGGCGGTGGTGTTCGACACGCTCGCCCGGCTGATCCGCCACCATTATGGGCAGGACAGCCTGGTCTATGCGCGCAACGTCACCGACGTCGACGACAAGATCATTGCCGCCGCCGAGGCGGAGGGCGTCGATCCTTCGGTGATCACCGAGCGCTTTGAGAAGCATTACCTCGACGACATGGGCGCGCTTGGCGTGCGCGCGCCGGACATCGCTCCCCACGCCACGGCGGAGATCGCGCCGATGATCGCCATGATCGAGCGGCTGATCGGCCTTGGCAACGCCTATGAAGCGCAGGGCCATGTGCTCTTCTCCGTGCCCAGCGACCCGGATTATGGCGCGCTCAGCCGCCGCGACCGCGAGGCGATGATCGCCGGCGCCCGGGTCGAGGTCGCGCCCTACAAGCGCGACCCGGCCGATTTCGTCCTGTGGAAGCCGAGCGCGGCAGGTGTGATCGGCTGGGACTCCCCATGGGGCGGGGGCCGCCCCGGCTGGCACATCGAATGCTCGGCGATGATCCGCGCCCATCTCGGCGAGACCATCGACATCCACGGCGGCGGGCTCGACCTCATCTTTCCGCACCACGAGAATGAGATCGCCCAGAGCCGCTGCGCCCACGGCGGGGCGCCGCTCGCCCGCTATTGGGTGCACAACGGCTTCGTCGACATGGGCGCGGAGAAGATGTCCAAGAGCCTCGGCAACATCGTCACCGTCGGCGACCTTCTGGAACAGGGCCATCGCGGCGAAACGCTGCGGCTGGCCCTGCTGTCGGCGCATTATCGCCAGCCTTTGCCGTGGACGACGAATTTGGTCGCCCAGGCCAAGACCAATCTCGACCGGCTCTACCGAGCCGCTGGCGACGCTGAGCCCGGCGAGCCGGACTCAGCTGTGGTCGAGGCGCTCGACGACGACCTCAATACCCCCCTGGCGGTCGCGCGATTGCAGGCGCTCGAGGAGCCGGCCGCCATCCGCGGCAGCGCCGCGCTACTCGGCTTGCTCACGACTAGTCCGGAGAACTGGTTTCAGGGCGGGATTCTCGGCGAACTCACCCTCAACGCAACAGCGTCTGTTACTCATACAAGGGAGTCAATTGACCGAATGATCGCCGAGCGCGCGGCCGCCAAGAAAGCCCGCGACTTCGCGACCGCCGACCGAATCCGCGACGAGCTCAAGGCGGACGGCATCGTCTTGGAGGACACGCCGTCCGGCACCACATGGCGCAGGGAATGAAACAGGTTATTCGTCACCCCCGCGAAAGCGGGGGGCCAGCTGACTTCAAGAACAATCGGGATTCCCGCTTTCGCGGGAATGACGAAAAGATGGATGCTGGGAACCGATGACCACCCCGCTTTACACGCCCGAAATCCTGCGCCTCGCCGCCTCTATCCCAGTGCCCGCGAAGCTCGAGCGGATCGACTGCGAAGCCGAGGAGCGCTCACCGACCTGCGGCAGCCGGGTTCGAGTCGAGCTGCAGCTCGACGAGGAGCGTCGAATCCTGTCGATCTCGCAGGAAGTGCACGCCTGCGCCTTCGGCCAGGCGTCTGCAGCTTTGCTCGCGGCCGGGGCGCCCGGCAAGACTTACGAGGCAATCACTTCGGCCCTGGTCGATCTCAGCGCCTGGCTCGCGGGCGGGCGAGAGGATCCCGGCGAATGGCCCGGCTTCGCTGTGCTCGAGCCGGCGCGGCCGAAGCGGGCGCGGCATGCGGCAATCCTGCTTCCGTTCCGGGCCGTGGCGTCGGCCCTTGAAAGGCGTTCGGCTTGACCGGCGGAGTCGACGCCGCCACCGCCGGCGGGCTCTTGCTCGACGGAGCGCAGCTGCTCGGCGCCGCGCTGCTCTTCGTCGCCATCTTCCGCCGCCTCGGGCTCGGCGCGACGCTCGGCTACATCGTCGCCGGAACCGTGATCGGGCCGCACGCGCTCGGCTTGATCAACGATCCGCAGGCGGTGCTGCAGATCTCCGAGCTCGGCATCGCCCTCTTGCTCTTCCTCATCGGCATGGAGCTCAACCCCAGTCGGCTGTGGCGGCTCCGGCAGGACATTTTCGGCCTCGGACTGATCCAGGTCCTGCTCTGCGGCCTCGTCCTGAGCGCTCTCATTCATTTCGGCCTGGGCTTCAGCCTTCCGGCAAGTCTCGCCATCGGCCTTCCCCTCGGACTTTCGTCGACCGCCCAGGTGATGCCGATGCTGCGCTCGTCGGGTATGCTCCGGCAGCGCCACGGCGAACGCGCTTTCTCCATCCTGCTTTTCCAGGATCTTTCGCTCGTCCCGCTGATCACCATCGTCGCCGCCATGTCGCGCGCTCCGGCCGATCCTGGGGCACCGGTCGGCCTGACCCTGGCGCTCTACACGGTAGCGGCGATCATCGGCCTGATCCTCGGCGGCCGCTTTCTCCTCAACCCTCTGTTCCGGATCGTCGGCCGGGTGGGCGAACGCGAACTGTTCGTCGTGGCCGGGCTTTTCACGGTGATTGCCAGCGCCTCGCTGATGCACGCTTTGCACCTGTCGACCGCGCTCGGCGCCTTCATTGCCGGGGTGATGCTCGCCGAATCCCCGTACCGCCACCAGCTCGAAGGCGACATCGAGCCTTTTCGCTCGGTCCTGCTGGGGCTTTTCTTCGTCTCGGTCGGGATGCTGCTCGACCTCGAAGCGGTGCTGGCCCGGCCGCTGCTGGTCGCCGGTTTGGTGGTGGCGCTGGTCGGCGTGAAAGCGCTGCTGATTACCGGCATTGCCCTCGCTTTCCGGATGAAGCTGTCGCGGGCGATCTGGCTCGGCCTATTGCTCAGCCAGGGCGGGGAGTTCGGCTTCGTTCTCTTCGCCCAGGCGGAACGAGCGCAGCTGATCCTTCCCGAAGCGGCGTCGCTGTTCAGCGCCGTCGTCATCCTGTCGATGATCTCGACTCCGTTCCTGATGGCCCTGGCGACCTGGATCCGCGACCGCATGCCCGAACCCGACGTCACTCTCGACGGCCCCGAGCTTTCGCCCGAAACCAACGCCATCGTCGTCGGCTACGGCCGCTTCGGCCAGACCGTCGCGCAGATGCTGATGGCCAAGGGCATCCCGGTCACCATCATCGACCTCAAGGCACAACAGATCGAGCTCAGCGAGCAGTTCGGAACCAAGGTCTATTATGGCGACGGGACGAGGCTGGAGCTGCTTCGTACCGCGGGCGCGGCGGAAGCGGAGGCGATCCTCTTTTGCCAGGACCCGTCGACGCTCAACCGCGAAAAGCTTCAGGCGGTGCTGGATGCCTATCCGCGCGCGGCGGTGATGGTCCGCGCCTTCGACCGCAGGCAATTGATGGACTTTAACGGCCTCGACCTGGCTCTTGCCCAGCGCGAGCTGTTCGAAAGTGCGGTGACGATGGGGCGGCAGGCGCTGATCAAGCTCGGCCTTTCCCGCCGCGAGGTCGACCGCGTCGAGGAGGAATATCGCAAGCTGGACGGTGAGCGGCTCGCCAGCCAGAGCGCCACCGGCGACATCCACGCCGCCAAGGACCGGATGTTCTCGCCGCAGCGCGCGATGCCGGAGCCTCCGGCGACCAGCGGTCTTTAGAGGCTGTCGAGAAACCGCGACAGCCGCTCGGCGGAGATGTCGCGGCTGACGAACGCCTGGCCTATGCCGCAGGTCAGGATCAGGACCGGGCGGCCGCTTTCCGCTTTCTTGTCGGCGAGCATCAGGCCGAGCAATTCATTGCCCCTGCCTTCCAGTCCGCAATCCGCCAGCGATCCGGGAAGCCCGGTCGAAGCGAAATGGGCCCGAACACGCTGCTCGTCCTCCGGCGGGCAGAGGTTGAGTTCGACGGACAGCTGGAAAGCGAGCTGCATTCCAAGCGCGACTGCCTCGCCGTGGAAGACTGATCCGATCCCAGCGACGGCCTCGATCGCGTGGCCGAATGTGTGACCGAAGTTGAGCAAAGCCCGGCGGCCGGTCCGGTCGTGGAAATCCCCGGCGACGAACCGCGACTTGGCGCGCAGGCAATATTCGATGCCCTGCAGCCGGGCAGCCTCGTCACCCTCGATCACTCCAACGCCGTGCGCCTCGCACCAGGCGAAGAAGTCCTCATCCTCGATCAGCCCGTATTTGACCATCTCGGCATAGCCGGAGCGCAGCTGCCGCGCGTCGAGCGTGGCGAGGAACGAGGGGTCGGCGACGACCAGCGCCGGCGCGTGGAAGGCGCCGACGAGGTTCTTCTGGCCGGCCGAGTCGATCGCCGTCTTGCCGCCGATGGCGCTGTCGACCTGGGCGAGCAGGCTCGTCGGAAGGTGGACGATTGGGCAGCCGCGCTTGAACAAGGCTGCGGCAAGGCCCGCGACGTCGCCCACCGACCCGCCGCCCAAAGCGATCACGGGAGTCGATCGGGTCGCGCCCATGGCCGTCAGCCCATCGATCAGCGACTGCAGCACCGGCCAGCTCTTGGCCGCCTCGCCTTCCGGCACGAGCAATGGCTCGACGTCGATGATGCGCCCGAGCCGCTCGCCCCACAAGTCGAGGATTCTCTCATCGGTTACTAAAGGTAACCTGGTTCCACCGGCCAGGTCCGCCAGCCGCTCTGCCGCTCCCTCGATCGGGCCGACCACCACCTCATGGCCGAGCTGCCATTTCGTCGTAACCGAGAAGCTCTTCAATTTTGCGCCAGATGCTCTTCGAGCGCCCGCAGGATGGACTCGACGACCTCGCGGTGCGCCCCATTGCCGCTCGTCACCCGGATATGAGCTTCCGAATAGGCGCGCTGCCGCTCCTTCGCGAGCCGCTCGAGCGTCCCTTTCGGATCGCCGTTGCGGAGCAGTGGGCGGGTGTTGCGCCGCGAGGTCCGGTCGGCCAGCACCTCGACCGGCGCATCCAGCCAGACCGTGATCGCGCGCTCGTTGAGCAGCTGTCGAGTTCGCGGGTCGACGAAGACTCCGCCGCCGGTGGCGATGACCCGCACCTGGCCGTCGACCAGACGCGCCACCAGGCGGCGCTCTCCGTCGCGAAAATCCGCCTCGCCAAATCGCTCGAACATTTCCGCCGCGGAATAGCCGGCGGCATCCTCGATCGCGGCGTCAGTGTCGACGAACGGCAGCCCCAGCCGCTGAGCCAGGCGCCGGCCGACCGTCGATTTGCCCGCTCCCATCAAGCCGACGAGAACGATCGGTCGATCAAGCGGTTTGCCGAGCTTTTCCACGTCGCGGGGCTATACGCGATAGCAAAGGTCGGGCAAAAGCCCGCAGAGACCCGCCACCTCAACGGAAAGCCATGCCGCGCTTTATTCTCTTCCTACTCATTTTTGTCCTGTTTCTAATTGTCGCCTTGTTCTTGCTATCGACCCAGGCGGACGAGGTGCCGACCCGCATTATCGAGGCTGACGTCGCGAGCGAGAATCGTGCGCAATAGGCGGCTGTTTTTTCTGACCGGCATCGTCGCGCTGGCGATTCCGGCTTTGGCGCAGGATCGGCTGCAACTCGCCGCTGCTACGACCCCGCCGGCCCCCCCAACGACTGACGCGCCACCGCCGGCCGTAGAGCCATCGGTCACAGCTCAACGTCCGTCCAGGTCCGCTGAAGAGGCCATCGGAGAGGCTGAAGCGATGATCAGCGAGGTTCGATCGCTCGAATTGTCGGCGCCTCCACCGGCAATCGAAATTCCGGAGCATGCGCGGCGGGATCCGTCTGCGGTCGGCGTCCTCGATTCCACGCAACTGGGACTCGGCGCCAATCCGTGGGGCGGGGCAAGTGGCGCGTTTCTTTCGACTCTGATGCGGCGGATGGACACTCCCCTGGCCTCCCGCTGGGTCCATATTGCGTTGCGCAACGCCGTTCTGGCTGAGACGCGGGCGCCAGTGAACGTCCATCCGGTCGACTGGGTGGCGGAGCGGGCCTGGCTGTTGCTGCGCATGGGAGAAGCGGACGCGGCCCGGCTGCTAGTGTCGGGAGTCGACGTCGATCAATTCACTCCAAAGATGTTTCAGGTGGGGATGCAGAGCGCGCTGGTGAGCGCCGATCCGTCCGGCCTTTGTCCCCTCGAGGATGGCCTGGCAAAAGTGGAGCGGCGTGTTCACCCCCTCATTCAGGCGATGTGCGCAGCCCTTGCCGGCGAGCCGGAGAGCGCCGCGGCACAGATCGACAATGCACGCCGTCGAGGCTCAGTCACCGGAATCGACCTAGTGCTTGCCCAGAAAGTGGTCGGCGCCGGAGCAAACACCGGCAGGGCAGTCACGGTCGAATGGGATCCGGTGCGCGAGTTGAATACGTGGAGATTCGGCCTCGCGACGGCGACGGGCATGACCTTGCCTGATCACCTGGCGCAGTCGGCCCCGCCGCGCCTTCGTGCCTGGCAGGCGCGCGCGCCCCTTCTCTCCCCGCAGCAGCGGCTCGAGTCTGCTCGCATCGCCACGGGCTTGGGAGTCTTTTCCTCCCAAGCACTGCTCGATCTCTATTCAATCGTTTACGATTCGACTGACCCCAACGAACTTGGTGGGACCGACGGGTGGCAGTTGAGGCTCGCCTTCGCTGGAAGAACACAGGAAGCTCGGCTCGAGGCAATGCGGCGCCTGTGGGGTATTGGCCAGGGGAGCCTGGAACGAGAGGCGTCGCGAGCGCTTCTGGCGAGCGCCGCTGCCCGCATCGCGCCTGATCCGGCGCTCGAGTCAGATGCCCCGAACCTGATCGCGTCCATGCTTGCCGCGGGCCTCGACCGCGAAGCAGCCCGGTGGGTTCCGGTCATCGACAGGATGGACGATCAGAACGCAGACATCAGCTGGGCTATGCTCGCGCTCGCCGCGCCCTCCACCGACGGTCTCGACCTCAGCACTGGACGAATCAACGCGTTCATAGGGCGGGACACGAGCGCTGGCCGAAAGCGAAGCGCATTTCTCGTCGCGGGACTTGCCGGGCTTGGGCGGATTGATCTTGCTACTGCCGACCGGCTCAACAGCCGTCATGGTCTTGGAATCGAACGAAGAAGTCGATGGACACAATTTCTCGACAGTGCTGGTGCTCGCGGCCAATCGGCCACCGTGCTCCTGCTATCCGGTACCGGGTTTCAGACACCGTCATTTGAGCGCCTACCGTCAGCTCATCTGTACCATTCGGTGGCGGCTCTCGTGAGAACCCGACAGGACTTCACTGCCCGAATGGTCGCGGCCGAGGCGATGTCGCGCACGTGACCGGCAACGACCGCGCGCTGGTCGATAGGTTCCTCGACATGCTCGCCGCCGAGGCCGGAGCTTCTCGGCACACGCTGGCGGCCTATCGCAGCGACCTCGGCAGGGCGGCCGCCGATATTGACGGCCCTGTTAGCGGTGCATCCAGCCAGGACCTGTCCCGCCTTGGCGAGCGGTGGTCGCACCTTGCGCCGGCCACGGTCGCGCGCCGATCGGCGGCGCTGCGCCGCTTCTTCACGTTCCTCATCGACGAAGGGGTGCGTCTCGACGATCCGTCCGCGGCCTTGCCCAAGCCTGCGCTACAGCGGCCGCTACCCAGGGTTCTGGACGAGGACGAGGTGACGAGCATGTTCGAGATTGCCAGCAGCCGGGCGGCAAGCGGCGAACCGACAGCGCTTCGAAACCTCGCATTACTAGAATTGCTCTACGGTTCGGGTTTGCGCGCAAGCGAGCTCACCAGCCTTCCGCGAGGCTCGATCCGCAAGGGCCAGCCTTTCCTGATACTGAGGGGAAAGGGGTCCAAGGAGAGGCTAGTGCCAATTTCCTCTCGGGCGGAGACTGCGGTCGAGCAGTGGCGCGCTCACGTCCCTGCTGCAAGCACATGGCTGTTCCCGAGCGGCAAGGGTCATCTCAGCCGTGTACGCCTGTTCCAGATCGTGAGAGAGATTGCCGCTGAGGCCGGCATCTCCCCTCAGCGAGTCAGCCCGCACGTCTTGCGCCACGCATTCGCCACGCATCTGCTCGCGAACGGCGCCGACCTTCGAGTGCTTCAGTCCCTACTGGGCCACTCGGACATTGGGACGACTCAAATTTACACCCACGTCGATAGCGGGCGTCTGGTGGAGATGGTCAATGCGCGGCATCCGCTCGCCAGCCGCCATCGTTGACGGGGAAGCGCGCCCGTCCTACCGGCCCGCGCAATGTTCACCTTCCTGGATTTCGAAAAGCCGATAGCCGAGCTGGAAGCCCGGGTGACGGACTTGAGGAAAACGGCGAATGCCGGCGACCTCGACATTGACCAGGAGATTGCGCGGCTCGAATCGAAGGCGGAAAAGCTGCTGCGTGACACCTATGCGAAACTGACGCCGTGGCAGAAAGCGCAGGTCGCCCGGCACCCGGACCGGCCCCATTTCAAAGATTTCCTTGCCGGGATGACCGATGATTTCCTGCCGCTGGCGGGCGATCGGTCGTTCGCCGACGATCCCGCAATCGTCGGCGGACTGGCCCGGATCGGTGGAAGGCGGGTCATGATTATCGGCCATGAGAAGGGCGACGACACGGCCGCACGCCTCAAACACAATTTCGGAATGGCCAAGCCCGAAGGATATCGAAAGGCGATCCGGCTGATGCAGCTTGCCGATCGCTTCGGCATACCTGTGGTTTCGCTTGTCGACACGCCAGGAGCCTTTCCCGGGGTCCAGGCCGAGGAGCGCGGACAGGCCGAAGCGATCGCCCGATCCACCGAGCAGTGCCTCGCACTTCGAGTGCCGATGATCGCCGCCATTGTCGGCGAAGGGGGCTCCGGCGGCGCGGTGGCAATTGCCGCAGCCAACCGTGTGCTGATGTTCGAGCACGCGGTTTATTCGGTCATTTCACCGGAAGGATGCGCGTCAATCCTTTGGCGAACCGCCGACAAGGCAGCCGAGGCTGCCGAGGCGATGCGAATAACCGCATCGGACCTTCAGGCGCTCGGGGTGATCGATCGGATCGTGGCCGAGCCTATCGGCGGCGCCCATCGTGATCCTGATGCCGCAATCGCATCGCTGAAGGCCGCGGTGATCGAAGAACTCGACGGCTGTTCAAGCCTGGCCCGGGCGGATCTCACGGCTCAGCGTAGAGCCAAGTATCTGAGCATGGTCTAGGAAGCGACAAAGGAACCGGCTGCCGTCATCTCCCGTTCAAGGCCAAAGGCTTATTGCCGTTAGGCACACTGGAGATAGAGCAATGCGCATTCCCTTGTCCTTGCTGGCCGCCACGGCGGTGGTCCTGGCTCCGGCGGCGGCAGCTCAGACTGCGGGCCGAGTGCTCAACCCGCGCGACGTCGCCAATGCCCAGCGGCAGCATGCGGAACTGGTCGCGGAATTCGGCGGCGCGGAGACCGGGGCGAGAGGCGCCTATGTCGAATCGGTGGGCCGGCGCGTCACTGCCTTTTCCGGCATAGCCAATCCCGCCGCGGCCTTCCGGTTCACGACGTTGAACTCCGCGGTCGAGAACGCCTTCGCTGACCCTGGCGGCTATGTGTATATCACGCGCCAATTGATGACGGTCATGAATGACGAGGCGGAGCTCGCCTTCGTTTTGGGGCATGAGGCCGGGCATATCGCGGCTAATCATGGCCAGGCGCGTCAGTCGGCGGCTACAAGAAACACGATCGGGGGCATTCTCGGCGCGATCATCGGCAGCGTCGTGGGCGGCGGCTTTGGAAGTGCTATAGCCCAGTTTAGTCAGCAAGCCGCGCAGCTCTATACGCTGAGCTTTTCGCGGGAGCAGGAATATCAGGCCGACGTGCTTGGAATCCGCTACATGACATCGGCGGGTTATGATCCCGGCGGAGCGCCAGACATGCTGGCGGCGCTCACTCGGTCGACCGCTCTCCAGGCTCGAGTTCAGGGCCGTACCACCCGCCAGGTGCCTGAGTGGGCGAGCACCCACCCTTTGAGCGAAAACCGCACGCAGCAGGCAAGGGCCGACGCTCAGCGCACGGGACGACTCGGGGTAGGTTTGCGCAACCGTGACCAATTTCTGGCCCAGCTTAATGGGATCTACGTCGATGACGACCCCGCGCAGGGTGTCATCGAGGGGCGCAGCTTCACTCACCCCGACCTGATGATGCAATTCGTCGTGCCAGCCGGCTATCTGATGCAGAACAGCTCACGTGCGGTCGGCATTCGCGGATCGGCCGGACAGGCGCAGTTCAGTGGTGGCCGCTTCGCCGGGCCTCTCGAACAATATATCCAGCAGGTCCTTCACCAACTGACTGGCGGCCGCACACAAATGGCTGTGCAGCCCGCTCGCAGGACCGTGATCAATGGCATGCCTGCCGCGTTTACGACCGCTCGGGCGAATACGCAGTCCGGCGCGGTGGATCTGACCGTGGTCGCTTACGAGTGGGATCGCGATACGAAGTACCACTTTGTCATGATGACCCAGGCGGGCGCCGGTATCGGGCCGTTCGGATCGATGGTGAATTCGCTGAGGCGGATCAGCCCGAATGAAGCTGCCGCCATTCGTCCGCGAGTAATCCAGGTCGTAACCGTGGGCCCCAACGATACGGTGCAATCGCTGGCTGGTCGAATGGCCTATCGGGACTTTCAGGTCGAGCGGTTCACGGCGCTCAATAACATTCCGGTCAACGCCCGGCTTGTCCCTGGCCAGCGCGTGAAGCTGGTCGTTTTTGGAGCCCGGCGCGGCTGATCCCTGCCGAAACCCCAGAGGCCTAGCTGCTCGCGACGGCGTCGTGAATCTTCGTCCACATGCCGCCGGCGCCGCCACCAAGCGTGGCCAGGCCACCCATCATGGCGACGATGATCAGCGACGCAATCAGCCCATATTCGATCGCAGTCGCTCCGCTGTCGTCGGCGAGCAGCCTGCGCAAAGTCCTACGGATAGCGCTCACGCCACCCTCCTCTGGTCCACGTCCACTCGGCAACAGTACCGAAACGGAGGTTAAGAAGTCATGCTGCAAGAGCGTTAACGCCGGTTCATTCATCTCGCGGACGGCATTTCGGCGGTCGTCCAGGCAGCAAAATGCAGGACCTCGAAGACCTCGACTGTCTTGGTCGCCGGCTCGCCCGCAAACGCGGCTGCGGCCGCAATCCAGGCGGCCCTGGTGAGCGACCGCCGATCTCGTTGGGCAAGCACGTTCGTCGCGCCCATTGCCCGTAGGTCCGCCACGAGTCTCGCCATCGACTCGTACGCGACCCGCACTCGGTCAATATCGATGACCGGCATGATGAAGCCGGCTTCTTCAAGCAGCGGCGCTAGCGCGGCGGCTTCGATCCGAGGGTGAACATGGGGCGACGCGGCGCCCATCGCGGCGTCCGCTGCCCGCATCGCGTTTCGGAGCCGCGGCAGGCTGTCTCCTCCGACCAGAGCGCCCATGAACAACGAGTCCGCTCGAAGCGAATGCCGAATGGATCTTAGTGCCAAGCGGAGGTCGTTGACCGTATCCAGCGTGCCGATAGCGACGCAGAGGTCATAGGAATCAGTTTCAAGCTCCGCCCGATCCTCTATCATCCAATCGCCGCCCGCCGAGGCGGCGAACAATGGCCCGGGATCTGCAACCTGTACCCTGCCGGCGATTTCGCGCAGGCAGCTGGGCCAACCCGGGTCTGGACAGCCAATCAGCAACGCCGAACTAAACTTGCGGCGGACAACCTTCAGCCTGTCGAGACAATCTTCGAATGCGCGCTGATGGAGAAAGGTTTCGGGACCGCGCCGCTTGGCCCGGTCACGTCTCATCGCACGCAGTTGCATGTCGAAAAGCTCGGCTGGCATCGAGCGCTTGTGCGACGAGCGGGCCTGCGCGACAAGCATGCGAATGGCACACGCCGCCGCATTTGCGCAGGGCTTCCGCCGGCTGCTCGATTTCGCGCTTCCACCGCGCTGCTCCGGTTGCGGGTCAATCGTCGAGGAAGTCCACAGCTTCTGCTCGGACTGCTGGAAGCAGATCGAATTTCTCGGTGTTGGAGGCTGCTTGATCTGCGGCCTGCCGCTCAGGGCTACGGAAGCGGATCGTTGCGCAGCTTGCCTTGCCAAGCCACCCCGGATCGAGCGAACACGAGCGGCCGTTGCCTATGACGACAAATCGCGAAGCATTGCCATTCGGCTGAAATACGGACGCAAGGTCGCGCTGGCACGGACGATGGCCCGCTATATGGCGCCGCTCATTGAGCGCGAGTCGGACAATCTTCTGCTCGTCCCCGTTCCGCTCCATCGGTCGAGGCTATGGCGCCGTGGGTTCAACCAGGCGACGATCGTCGCGCGCGAGCTTGCGCGGCGAACAGGCATTCGAGAGGATTCCTTCCTGCTCAAACGCGTCAAGAGAACTCCCCCCTTGAAGGGCATGACGCGATTGCAGCGCCGCAAGGCGGTGGCCGGAGCGTTCAGGGTGGGGAGTTCCTCCGCTCTCGAGGGAAAAACGGTCATCCTGGTCGACGATGTGCTCACCACCGGTAGCACGGCGAATGCCTGCGCGAGGGCGCTTCAGCGCGCTGGCGCTCGGCATGTTCACCTGATTGCCTGGGCGCGGGTGGTTCGACCCAATCAGTTCATGCGTTAGAGAGACTTAACTCAGCAAAAGGTGAGCAATTGTGCCGAGAGTCGAACTATATACCAAGGCGACGTGCCCATACTGCCGTCGGGCAAAAATGCTGCTTGAGTCGAAGGCGATCGAATATCGCGAGCATCCGGTGGATTCCGGCGGGGAATTGAAGCAGGAGATGATCCAGCGCTCGGGAGGGCGAATGACCGTGCCGCAGATTTTCATCGACGACCGGCATCTTGGCGGTTGCGACGACCTCTATGAGCTCGACCGGCGGGGTGTGCTGGACGAGCTCTTCGCGAACTGAGGGATGCCGCGGATAGCGCTGTTCCAGTCGTGCACCGGGATCGATCCGGCCCGGAACGCCGAATCGTTGGCGGCGGCGGTGGAAGAGGCGTCGCGCGGAAACGCGGAGATGCTGTTCACGCCCGAGATGTCAGGCCTGCTCGACAGGGATAGCAATCGAGCGGCGGCAAGGCTTCATTGCGAAGAGGATGACCCGGTTCTTTCGGCCTGCCGCGACCTGGCGCGAAAGTACGACATCTGGTTGCAGCTCGGTTCGCTGGCGCTCAAGACCGGTGGCGACAAGCTTGCGAATCGCAGCTTCGTGATCGACGCAAGCGGGGAAATTCGGGCGCGGTATGACAAGATGCACCTCTTCGACGTCGATCTGCCAACGGGGGAGAGCTGGCGGGAATCCTCGGTTTATCACGCCGGCGATGAAGCGGTCGTCGCCGAGCGTACGCCGGTTGGACGGCTTGGGCTTTCCATCTGCTACGACATCAGGTTTTCAGACCTGTTCGGAAGACTCTCCGATGCCGGCGCTCAAGTCATCTCCGTCCCGGCCGCCTTCACTGTGCCGACCGGCAGGGCACATTGGGAGATATTGCTGCGCGCCAGAGCAATAGAGGCCGGCCTGTTCATCGTCGCCGCCGCCCAGGTTGGCCGGCATGAGGACGGCCGTGAAACCTACGGTCATTCGATGGTCGTCGATCCTTGGGGGCAGGTGGTGCTCAACATGGGCACCCAAGTGGCAGTGGGATTCGCGGACATTGACCTAGGGCAGATCGATGACGTTCGCAGCCGCTTGCCGGCGATTAGGCACCGGCGACCAATTGCCGAAGCCGCCTTGCGATGATTGCCTCGATTGCTGCGAGAAGCGGTGATGGCCCCAAGTCGATTGATCTCGCTGCCTGCGGCGCTTATCTCGCTTCCGCGCGACCCCGTAGCTCAGCAGGATAGAGCATCAGATTCCTAATCTGAGGGCCACAGGTTCGAATCCTGTCGGGGTCGCCAGCAATTTTGTGAGCAAAAACAGGGGTTTATGGCTGCAGGGCAGCGCAATTTCCCAGTCGGGAAAAAGGGTCGGCTCGACCGGCTGTTCGCCGAGCATCCGCGCTCGCTCGGGATGAGCTGGGCTGGACATGCGGCAGGAGCGGTCAAAATCGCCGCGCGGATGATCGGCGCCGGCGCCGCCTGCCTGATTCATGCGGTCGTCCCAGCCTGGTTCCAGCAAACCGCCGGCCGGACGGTCGAGGAGCTTCATTCGATGATGCTCAGCCGAAAGGCCGGGGCGGCCAATCCCAACGACTGGCCCGATTATGAAATCTGACCGGCAGCGGCCGGTCGTGATCATCGGCGGTGGCTTTTCCGGAACGATCGTCGCCGCCCAGCTGGCGAGGCGGGGGATCGACTCGGTCCTGATCGAAGGGGGAGGCCGAGCCGGTCTCGGCACGGCCTTCTCGACCACCGAGCCAGCGCATCTTCTCAATGTCCGCGCCGCCAGCATGAGCGCCTGGCCCGACGACCCGGGCGATTTCGTCCGCTTTCTCGACGGCCAAAGCCCGGCCGATTTCGCCGAGCGGCGGGCGTTCGGCCGCTATTTGCGCTCGATCCTCGATGAGGCGGTGGCCAGCAAGCTGGTCACGTTGACCCACCAGCGCGCCATCGGAGCGCGTCGCGAAAACGGAAGCTGGACGGTGGAATTGGCCAATGGAGAAACGCTCGCCGCATCGGCGCTTGTGCTGGCGATCGGCAACCAGCCACCCGAGCCCCTGGGCGCGGCTGCGGCGGCGGACAGCCCGCGCTTCATCAACAATCCATGGGCCCCCGAGGCCAGGGCAGCGGTCGAGGCCGCGGCGGCGGATGGCGGCGACGTGCTGATCATCGGCACCGGCCTGACCATGGTCGATATGCTGCTGTCGCTCGACGAGGCCGGCCACCAGGGGCGAATCGTCGCGCTGTCGCGGCGCGGGCAGATCCCCCGGGCGCATGCCGACACCAGCGCCGCCCAGATCGAGGTCGGCGAGGTGCCGACCGGAAGCGTCAGCGCCCTGTGGCGCTGGCTTCGCCGAAGAAGCGGCGATCTCGGCTGGCGATCCGCCGTCGACGGGCTGAGGCCGCACAGCCACGTGCTTTGGCAAAGCCTTTCGGTCGCCGAGCAGCGGCGGTTCATTCGTCACGCGCGGCCGTGGTGGGATGTCCACCGCCACCGAATCGCGCCGCAGGTGGCGGAGCGGATCCGGGCGCTTGTCGCCGACGGGCGGCTTGAGGTGGTCGCCGGCCGGATCGGCGCCATGCGGGCGGTCGAAGCGGGGATCGACGTCACGATCCGAAGCCGTGGGGCGCCAATCGGCCCGGCGCGAAGCTTCGCCTACGCGTTCAACTGCACCGGCCCGCTGGGAACGATCGGGCGCACCCGCGACCCGCTACTGCGACAGCTTCTCGAGGGTGGGCTGGCGGGCCCCAATGAGCTCGGGATCGGGCTGGAAATCGACGAAAATTCCCGAGTCACCGGAGGGCAAAGGCTTTGGGCGCTTGGGCCGCTGACCAAGGGGCGATACTGGGAAATTGTTGCAGTCCCCGATATTCGGGTTCAAGCGGCCGAGGTTGCGCAGGACATCGCAAGGGAGCTTGGCCGA